>RCNF010000160.1_pt1 | contig 37131 bp, 31 predicted proteins | sample 2041311 | NCBI WGS metagenome assembly RCNF01 (sample SAMN09708228, study PRJNA481090) | Marine sediment metagenome, whole genome shotgun sequencing project. | biome: marine sediment; feature: ocean; material: sediment; isolation source: Sewage treatment plant 2 marine sediment (STP2) ...
GTGTCCCAGCTGTAGAAGTCGATCATGGTGCCTCCAGAGTCATCAACCCTCGAAGATCCGTTTACGTTCCCACTCCTTATCCCTTTCCCGATCCCGATCCCGATCCCGTTCCCGTTCCCGTTCCCGTTCCCGACGCGATGAAACGAAAAGGCATCGCAACTGAGAGAGGGCGAGGCGTGGCTTGAAGGTTGTCAGACTTCGTTGTGGCGCGTTTCCGACCGAGACGGATCTGAAGGGCAGGCAGGATGCCTGCCCCACAAAGTTGCCGTTGTGCTGTTGTGGAGCGGGCTTCCAGCCTGCTCATGGAACGATGAGTTGGGTATCATCTCCGGCCTTCTGGGCCGCTTCTGGCGTCCCAGCGTCGCACGGGCAGCGTGGTCATAAGAGGGAGGCTGGAAAGACGGTGACCACGCTGCCCGCGCGAGCGGCGGCCTCCTTCTGAGCTAGAGCGCACTGTAACCAGCGCCATACCCGTGGAGTGCCCGGCCCCTATTTGTGCGGAAGCTGCCGTGTTGCCGGGAGATCTTTCCTGCACAAATATGGACCCGACACGTCCCGGTGGGGCGCGGTTTCCGCTTGTCCAATTACGGTTTCGGGTGGAGGAGACGGCGCGTACCAGGGCCGTGTGGCGTGGTGCCATTTGTTGCATTGTTCGGCGGTGAGTCCTTTCGGCGAAGGTAGAGCATCGATGCCGATCAATGCAACGGGTGGCTCCGGAGAACTCGTCACGGGCGTTCCTCGACCGGACCGTGTCAGCGACCCGTACCTCAAGAACAACCAGGAGTGATCATGCTGCCGCTGCCGCGGACTCGGATCATCGCGTCGGGAACGGGAACGGACACGGAAACGGAAACGGAAACGGGCACGGGAGAAGCTACAATCTCAGAGAGAGCGAACGGGAGGGTTCGTATGGCAAAAAAGGTTGGCGTGATCCTGTCGGGTTGTGGTGTTTATGACGGCGCCGAAATCCACGAGTCGGTCATCACTATGCTTGCGCTCGATCGCGCAGGAGCCGAGATGGTGATTTGCGCCCCGGATGTCGACCAGATGCACGTGGTCAATCATCAAACGGGTGAGGTGGCCCAGGGCGAGAGCCGCAACGTCAGGAACGAATCGGCGAGGATCGCCCGTGGGCCCGTCAACGATGTCGCCGACGTCAAGGCCGACGATCTCGACGCCCTGATGCTCCCCGGTGGCTTTGGTGCGGCGAAGAATCTCTGTACGTTCGCGGTTGCAGGCGCCGACTGTGATGTCGATCCCGGTGTCGCGGCGCTGGTGCGGGAGGTCCACGCCCAAGGCAAACCTGTCGCCGCGGTCTGCATCGCACCGACGCTGCTGGCGAAGGTCCTTGGTGATGAGGGACCGGAGCTGACCATCGGCAATGACGCCGGTACTGCCGGTGCCATGGAAAGCCTCGGCGCCACGCATATCGAGTGTCCGGTCACCGAGTTCGTCGTCGATCGTGAACGCAGGCTCATCACGAGTCCGGCTTATATGCTTGCGACGAGCATCTCCGAAGCGGCCGAGGGGATCGAGAAGACGGTCGCGGCGCTCATGGAGATGGCGTAGCTAAAGGTTTTAGGTATTAGGTATTAGGTTTTAGGTTTTAGGTAATAGGCATCGCAACATCGCATCCTGCCGTGGAATGCTTGCGATGAACCTAATACCTAACACCTAATACCTTCTCAGTACGCAAACGGATCATTTCCCTCGGGAACCGGTTCCGGTTTCGGCGCGTCGTCGGTTTTGGGCTTATTCGACCTTCTCGGACGCCGGCGGGTCTTCGGCTTAGCTTCCGCGTCCTCCTCGGTCGATTCGCTTTTGGTCGGCTCAGCCTCGGGAGCAGGGTGATCATCCCCGCCATCCGCTCGTGCCGCACTGTCCCCGGCGTCATCGGTTTGAACCGGTTTCTTGCGCCGCCGTCGAGGGCGGCGCCGTTTGCGGGCGGGTTTGTCCTTCCCGCTGCTGTCGTCGTCACCGCCATCGTCGCTTCCGGCGGCGTCAGCCTCGGCCACCGGAGTTTCGGCGGCCTCGGGAGCAGGGTGATCATCCCCACCATCCGCTTCTGTCCCACTGTCCCCGGCGTCATCGGATTGGACCGGTTTCTTGCGCCGCCGCGCCGTTTGCGGGCGGGTTTGTCTTTCCCGCTGCTGTCGTCATCACCACCATCGTCGCTTCCGGCGGCGTCAGCCTCGGCCACCGGAGTTTCGGCGGCCTCGGGCGAGGCCGGCGCCTCGGGGCTCTCGTCGGCGGGAGCCGTCGGCTTTTTCCGCTTGCGTCCTCCGCGGCGTCGCTTGCGGGCCGGCTTCTCGGTCGTAGACTCAGGCTCCTCATCGTCCTCAACGTTGCTCTCGGTCTCTTGGGTCGATCCCGATTGGACCCCGTCGGCGAGATCAGCAGCGGTCACGGCGGCGGTGGCGATCGCCACAGAGGGGCGGGCGGTCGATCGTTCAGTCCACTCGATTTTCTCCTCGGAGCGGTGAAGGCTGGTGGCGGCGATGATCTCGACCCGAATATCGAACTCGCGCTCGAGATCGGCAAGCTCCTTCCGAAGGTCGTTCTGGAGGGAGTCGGCGAGCTCGGGGTGAAGTGAGACCCGGACGTTCTCGATCCGGCCGGTGACGGCGCGGGTTTCGATGCGGCGCAGGATGCTCAGACCGACCAATTCGGGGCTGGCGATGGTTCCGGAGCCGGTGCAGGTTGGGCAGGGACGGTGTGTGCGCAGCTGGAGCGCCTTCTTGAGCCGCTGACGGTTGATCTCGAGCAGACCGTTGTCCGAGAGCCGGCTGGTGGTGTGTTTGGCCTTGTCGTCCTTCATGGCGTCGCGCATGGCCTTTTCGACGTCGCGACGGTGCTTCGCGCTGCGCATATCGATGAAGTCGACGACGACGAGACCACCGATATCTCGCATCCGCAGCTGGCGGGCGACCCCGACGGACGCCTCCATGTTGGTTGCGTGGGCGGTCTCTTCCTGGCTGCCGGCGCGATTGGCGCGGCCGGAGTTGACGTCGATGGCGGTCAGGGCCTCGGTGCCGTCGATGACGATGGAGCCGCCGGATGGAAGATCGACCTTTCGCAGATAGATCTTCTCGATCTGGTTCTCGAGCTGGTACTTGCTGAAGAGAGGTAGCCGTTCCTTGTAGGGGATGAGCTTCGATCGCGACCGCGGCATGAAGGTTTCCATGAAACCCTTCGCCTTGACAAAGGCGGCTTCGTCATCCACGAGGATCTCATCGATGGTGTTGTTGACGGAGTCGCGGAGAGCCTGAACGATGAGATCCTGATCGCTGTAGAGCAGACGCGGACCCTTGCCGGTGTTGGCTTCCTCGCGGACCTTTTTCCACAGGCGCAGAAGGGCGTTGGCGTCCCGGTTGAGGGAACGCTGGGGCTGATCGGCGGCGTTGGTCCGCGCGATCACCCCGCATCCCTCGGGGAGTTCGAGCCGATCGATCCGCTCGCGGATGGTGTTGCGGTCCTCTTCGCCTTCCACTTTTCGGGAAACTCCGCGGACATCGTCGAGGGGCATCAGGACGAGGTAGCGGCCGGCGATGCTCAGATTCGAGGTGACGAGCGCGCCCTTGTGGCCGACGGAGTCTCGAACGACCTGGACCAGAATCTCCTTGCCGCGTTCGAGGATCCGATCGACGCGGGGGTGTTTGGCGTCGGCGTTCGGTTTGCGGTGGTAAGCGCTGGTAACGACGTCATCGGCCCGCAGGAGGCCATCCTTCGCAACTCCGAAATCGACAAAAGCAGCGTCGAGGGACGGCTGGAGGTTGGCGACATAGCCGCGATAGATATTTCCCCGGCAGAGGCCGGAGTCAGTGGCCGAAACCTCGTAGCTGTCCAGGGTGGTGCCATTGACGATGGCAATGCGCACCTCGTCGGTACGCTGGGCGTTGATGAGCATTCTTCGAGTCACGGCATCTCCGGATTGACAGCGGGCCTGGAGTGCATCAAGGGTCCGCTATGTCGTTGTGATTGGGTAGGTTTCTTCACTCGTGCCAAGGGTAGCACCGATCAGCCGGGAGGGCCAAATGGTTGCGGGCCGAGGGCATTGACATGCCGGCGATGAGTGAGCCGTTTGGAGGGGTGCCCCCATGTGGCACCCCCATGTCACACGCGATAGAGGATGGCGCCCCAGTTGAGTCCGCTGCCGAGCCCGACGAAGCAGACCAGGTCTCCGGGTTTCGCTCGACCCTGTTCGAGGGCCTCGTGAAAGGCGATGGGTATGGTGGCGGCGGTGGTGTTGCCGTACTTCTGGATGTTGTTGAAGACCTTCTCGTCGGGCAGATCGAGTCGCTTCTGCACGCCCTCGTTGATCCGCAGATTGGCCTGGTGCATGATCACGAGATCGAGATCATCGGTTGTGAGGTCGTTCCTCTCCAGGATCTCGAAGGTCACCTTCGGCATAAAGGTCACCGCCAAGGCATAGACCTTGCGACCATCGACGACGGGGATGTAGTCGCCCGAGTGGAACATGTCGGGGTGGAAATATGGCCGGAACGCCGATCCGCCGGCCTTTGTCCAGAGTCGCTCGGCCTGGTTTCCGTTGGTATGGAGCAGGCAGTCGATGACTCCGCGGCTGTCGTCATCCGAAGGCTCGACAACCACCGCGCCCGCACCGTCGCCGAAGAGGATGACGCGATCGCGGGTCATGGTGTTCTTGTCGAACTCCTCATCAGATAACGGTCCTGGATGCTCGCCGGTTGCCACCGCCCAGGTCTCGTCGCTCCAGGGAACCAGCGACGCGTGGGCCTCGGCACCCACGATCAGGACTCGTTTGCACTGGCTGGAGCGGATGAGCGCGTCGGCAATCTGCAGGGCGTAAACGAATCCTGCGCATTGTTGGCGGATGTCGAGACAGGGGATCTGCTCGAGACCGAGCTTGCGTTGGATGAACGGCGCCGAACCCGGGAAGAAATAGTCGGGCGTCATGGTGGCGACCACGAGATAGTCGATGTCGGACGGCTCGAGACCGGCGTCGGCGATGGCCTTTCTGGCTGCGGGGGTCGCGAGGTCGGAAGTCGCCTCGTTTGGAGCGGCGTAGTGGCGTTGTTCGATGCCGGTGCGGACCCTGATCCACTCGTCGGATGTGTCCATGATCTTGCTCATGGCGTCGTTGTCCACCCGCATCTCGGGGATATGCATACCGGTTCCGGTGATCACTGCGCGCATGGGCGCCTCCTTCGTTGGCGCATCACTATATCTCAGCGACCTTCCGTGCCCGTACCCGTACCCGTGGCCGTGTCCGTATCCGTATCCGTATCCGTATCCGTTTCCGTATGAGCAGTGCCCGATCCCGATCCCGATCCCGATCCCGTTCCCGTGATGGTCCTCTCAAAGGAGGAACTTCCTTCTCATCGCATGGTTTCGGGTGAGGATCCGCTCTCCGATCCGGTTGGAGCCCGGGTCGAGATTGCGATGCTTCGTGGGAACCTTGTGGCTCTTCGTGCTCTTTGTGTTTCAAAACGAAGTGGCCGCGGTCTGATGCCGCGAGGTCGGGCGGACAAACATGATCGATGCCGTCGCGCCCTTCGCGCCTGCGCGGTCCAACCCATTCTCCCCCATGATATCTTCTCGCCCGTGAGCGGAGGAATCTCGATCTCGTTTTCAGACGTGGCCAAGCGCTACGATCTGCGGGTGGTCTTTCGATCGGTGTCCGGCGAGGCCCGGCCCGGCGAAGCCCTTGTCATCACCGGCCCAAACGGCTCGGGCAAATCAACGCTGTTGGCGATCCTGTGCGGACTCCTGCGTCCGACAAAAGGCGTCGTGCGGCACCGCGGTCCCGACGGAGAAGACCTTCCCCGCGAAGAGTGGGGTCTTCACCTCGGAGTTGTCGCCCCCTCCATGGCGGTCTACGAAGAACTCACGGCCCTCGAGAATCTCCGTTTCTACGCCCGTGTGCGCGGGCTTGCCCTCGAGGATGCCGATCACCGCGTCTTGCTTGAACGGGTCGGTCTCGACCCCGATCGGAGCACCCCGGTTCGCGGATACTCGACCGGGATGGCGCAACGCCTCAAGATCGCCCAGGCGCTGCTGCATTCTCCATCGGTGCTGTTCTTTGACGAAGCCAGCTCGAATCTCGATCCGTCCGGCCAGGACTGGCTCGAGGATCATGTTCGATCGCTGATCGACGAAGGTCGTACGGTTGTTCTGGCCACCAATGACCGTCGTGAGATGACCTGGGGGAGCCGGAATGTCACGCTGGTTGGCTGAGGCGCTGGCGGTTGCCGCCAAGGACCTGCGCGCCGAGTTCCGCACCCGGGTGGCGCTCAACTCCCTCGCCCTCTTCGCTCTGACCACCCTGGCTGCGGTGTCCTATACCATCGGGCCCTACAGACTGGCGACGGAGGACCGCCCCTTCCTGCTCTCGGTCCTGCTTTGGATCGTGATCTTCTTTGCCGCTCTGGCCGGTCTCGACCGGAGCTTTGTCAAGGAGGAGGAGAGCCACACGGCGCCCTTGCTCCGCCTGGCCGCTGCGCCGACTGTGGTCTGGGCCGGCAAACTACTCTACAACCTGGTTCTGATTTTTGTCCTGATGGCCATGCTGGCGCCGTTGTTCTGCGTCCTCATGGGGTTCGAGATCGCCATGCCGTGGCGATTCGTCGTGATGCTCGCGGTCGGTGGATACGCCCTGGCGGTGATCACCACCATCGTTGCCGCCATCATCGCCCAGGCGCTGACCCGCGGCGCGCTCTTCTCGGTGCTGTCATTGCCGCTGTTGTTACCGCTGCTCATCATCGTCATCGAGGGCACCAGGGCGGTGGCGACGGGTGATCTCGAAGCCTACTCACAGAGTCTCCGGGCCATGATCACCATGGCCGGGGCGATGACCATCGTATCCGCCTTTCTCTTCCCCATCGTGTGGAGAGACTAGGGCATGCAATGGAAAGCGATGACGTTGTGTTGTGGGATCTAGTATCCTGTTGATCTGAAAAGCGACCGGGTCGCAGCTGGAGGTTTGTCTGGTGAATCGGGTTGGAATGGCCCTCAAGTGGTTTCTCTTTGTCTGGATGATCGTCGTCATCTGGGCTGCCTTTATGTGGATCCCATCCGCTCAGGGTTTCAAGGGGGAGTCTTCCCGAATCGTCTTCTTCCACGTTCCCACCGCGTGGGTTGCGACCCTCGCCTTCCTGGTGTCGTGTATCTCTTCAGCGTTGTACCTCTGGCGCCGGGAACCCAAGTACGATTTCGGCGCCGCCGTCAGCAACGGTCTCGGTCTTCTCTATGCGGTGCTGGCAACGGTGACCGGGGCGATCTTCGCGAAGATCATGTGGGGCGCCTACTGGAACTGGGATCCCCGCCAGACCTCGATCACCATTTTGTTGCTCATCTATGCCGCCTATTTCGCGCTGCGGTCGGCGGTGGCCGACCCGGAGAAACGGGCGACCCTCTCAGCCGTCTATTCGATTCTCGCCTTCGTCACGGTGCCGTTTCTCATGTTCATCGTGCCGAGGATTTACTTTTCGCTGCATCCCGATGTGATGACCAATGCAGACCCGGACAACAGCCTGGATTCGGCGCACCTCAAAGTGCTTCTGGCTTCGCTCGCGGGCTTTACGGGCTTGTCTGTATGGTTATATAGTGTTGGAACTCGGATCGAGGAGATCCGGCACCGACGTCGGCAGGAGGTACTGTAGATGACTGATCTGACCGGAATCATGGCCGTTACCATGATCATTTGGATTGGCCTCTTTGCCTACGTCTACCGGCTTGACCGAAAGGTCAGCCGACTGGAGGACTGATATGTCTGACCCGAAAAAACAGCGTCGCCTGTGGTACTCCGTGGGTGGCGTGATGATCGTGGCCTTCCTGGCCTATGGCGCTACGTCGTTCAAGTCCAATCTGACCCCGTATGTTTCCTTCGAGGAGGCGCAGAAGGCCCCCCGCAAGGTGCAGGTCGCCGGCGGGTTGGTCCCCGAATCCACCAGCTATCTCGAAGAATCAGAGACGCTGCAGTTCGGCTTGGTGGAAGAGGACGGTGACACGATGACGGTGCTCTACAAAGGCACCAAACCGGGCAACTTCGAGGAGGCGATTCAGATCGTCGCCATCGGGACCTACTCCGAAGGAGCGTTCCACGCGAACCAGTTGCTGGTCAAGTGCCCGTCGAAGTATCAGGGTCTGGAAGAGGCGCCGAGAAGCTACGGATCCGAAACCTAGGCCCGAGCCCCTCCGGGGCGCGGGCTTTTCGATGTGATTGCCGTCGAGCCCCGGCCTGTCCGCAGGGCTCCAGCCGAGAGGAGAGCTGATGTACGTACCCGGCACCGCACTGCTGTGGATAGCGTTTTTTCTAGGCCTCGGTTCGACCGTCGCCTATGCCCTTTCCATCCGTGATTTGGAAAAATGGAGACCCATTGCCCGCCAATCGTATGGTCTGATGACCGCGGCGGTGGTGGTTGCCTCAGCCATTTTGATGTATCTGATCGTGACCCACGACTACAGGTTGCATTACGTCTGGGCCTATTCAGACAACCTGCTGGACACCAAATATCTAATCTCTACCTTCTGGGGTGGTCAGGAGGGCAGCTTCCTGCTGTGGATCTTCTGGGGCGTCCTACTCGGTCTGCCGCTGATCCGCTATGCCAGGGCCTACGAGTCGCGGGCCATGATCTTCTACAACCTGACGCTGCTGTCATTGATCATGTTGCTCCTCAAGCAGGACCCCTTCCGCTTCCACGAAGGTCTGACCGCCGCGATGATTCCCATGGACGGGCAGGGGCTCAATCCGTTGCTGCAGAACCCATGGATGGTCATCCATCCACCGATCATGTTCATCGGCTACGCATCGCTCGCCGTGCCGTTCTCCTTTGCCATGGCGGCGCTGTGGATGAAGCGGTATGACGAGTGGACCAAGGTCTCGATGCCTTGGGTGCTCCTGTCCATGGTGAGCCTCGGGACCGCCATCATGCTCGGCGGATACTGGGCCTACGAGACCCTCGGTTGGGGTGGCTATTGGGGATGGGATCCGGTGGAGAACGCCTCTCTGGTCCCGTGGCTGGCCACCGCGGCGCTCACCCACGGGATGCTCCTACAGCGGGGGCGGAAGCGTTTTCGACGCCTCAATCTGGTCCTCGCTGTGGCCGCGTTCCTTCTGGTGGTCTACGCCACCTTCCTGACCCGCTCCGGCGTGCTCGGGGACTTTTCGGTCCACTCCTTTGTCGATCTCGGGATCACCGGGTGGCTCGTCTTCAATATGGGCTTCTTCCTCGTTGTCTCCATCGCCCTGCTCGCCTTCCGGTGGCGGGATATCCCCTCAGAGGTCGGCGACGAGCCCTTCATGTCGCGGACCATCTTCTTCGTGGTCGGCATCCTGCTCTTCATCCTCATCGGTCTGGTGGTTCTTTTGGGAACCTCGGCGCCGCTGCTCTCGCGCATCTGGGGTGAGCCCGCCCAGGTCGGGCCGGAGTTCTACAACGCAATGGGTTATTGGATCGCGGTGGCCTTCGCCGTCTTCCTTGGGGGAACGCCGTTCCTAGCCTGGAGCCGCGCCCGCAAGGGTGCCGGCAAGGTTCTGGGAGGAACCCTTGCGGTCACGGCGGGCTGCATGATCGTCGCCGCACTCCTTGGGCTCACGGGGGTGAAGGCGTACGTTTATGTCAGCGCCGTGGTCTTCAACATCGTCGCCAACGGCTGGGCGATTCTCGACTATGGCCGCGCCAAGCGCTGGCGTCTCGCCGGCGGGCCGGTGGCCCATGTCGGCATGGGTTTGATGATGTTGGCCTTCCTCACCACCGGCTGGCTCGATGAGGGCATGAAGATCAGACTCCATCAGGATCAACCGGCCGAGGTTCTGGGATACACCATGACTTTCAAGGGCCATGAGAAGCTGACGCCCACCTCCCGAGATGCGATGGTGGTGGAGATCACCGATAAACGCGGCAAGAACTTTGTTCTCAAACCCAAGATGTGGGTCAACCAGAAGTCGAACCAGCTCATCGCCAACCCCGACATCAAGGTCTTTCTCACAAAGGACCTCTACCTCGCGCCCGTGGAGTTCGAGCCCGGCAAGGAGCCGGCTCCCAGCGCGCGGCTCATGTTGGGAAAGGACGAGCCTCAGCAGTTCAACGACTGGACTCTGACCTTCCTCGGGTTCGATATGTCCAAGCAGGAAACGGTGCCGGGGGCACTCACCGTCGGTGTTGCGGTCCAGCTCGAGCGCCCCGATCACGAGATGGTGGTCCTCGAGCCGACCATGATCTCCACCGACCAGGGTGTCCAGGCCATCGGGGTGGACATCCCGGGGATTGCAGGTGCGAGGCTCCAATCCACCGGAATGAACGTCGACTCGGGAATGATCCGGGTCGAGATCCTCGGCCTTGGCGGCGGGATCGGCCGCACGGCCACCATGCACAAGGGTGAGATCCTCGCGTACGAGAACCTGCGGATCAAGTTTGACGACTTCGATATGTCTGACTTCGATCCAGAGGCCGGAAAGATCAATTTCGGAGTGGTCTTTGACGTCGAACTCGACGGAAACCACATCGAGGTCGTGCCGACCTATCGCGGCGGTCGTGGCGGAGAACCGGTCATCACTCCGGCCATGATTCCGGGAACCGGCGGCATCACGCTGAGCCCGGGACGCATCGACGCCGAAAACGGCACGGTCCAGGTTGAGGTCTATGACCCGAGCATGCCGGCGGTTGGACCCGAACCGGCCAGCTTGGTGATCGACGCCTCGACCAAACCGCTCATCGGTCTGGTCTGGGTCGGCACCCTGATGGTCATGGCCGGGATCTTCGTCGCCATGGCGCTGCGCGGTAAGGACGTCGCCTCGATCCCGTTGGAGGGCTGATACCCTCTTCCGTGCCCGTGCCCGTGCCCAAATCCGAATCACCAACACAAAAACGCCGCCGGCTGACACCGGCGGCGTTCCTTTTTCGAGAAGTGTTTCCTCGAAGGGTGTAAACGGATACCATGGCCGTAGATGTTCCAGACTGTCGAGTCCTTCACCGACGCCCTCAGCACCTATCTGGGGATCTCGGAAACCGCGTTCGACAAGCTGCTGCTGTCGTTGTTCCTGGTGGTGGTTCTGGTCCTGTTGCGGCGAGCCACGGCCTGGGTGCTCGAGCGTCGGCTCGAGGATTCGGCGCGCCGGTATATCGCCACCAAGACGCTGGACTACCTGCTGGGGCTGGCGTCGGTGCTGGTCCTGCTCCGGATCTGGCTCGGCGGCTTCTCGGGTCTGGTGGCGTCCGTCGGGATCATCTCCGCCGGTCTCGCCATCGCGCTGCACGCGCCGTTGACCAACCTTGCCGGCTGGATTTTCCTCGCCGTCCGCCGCCCCTTTGTCATCGGCGACCGGATTCAAATCGGTGACCACGCCGGTGACGTCATCGATCTTCGACTCTTTGCGTTCTCGCTGGTGGAGATCGGCAACTGGGTCGACGCCGACCAGAGCACCGGCCGCATCCTCCACATCCCCAACGGCCAGGTCTTTCAGCGGACGGTGGCCAACTACACCCAGGGTTTCAACTTCATCTGGGACGAGATGCCCATCACCGTGACCTTCGAGAGCGACTGGCGGCGGGCGAAGGAGATCCTCACCGAGGTCATCCAGCGTCACAGCGTCATCAAGAGCGAGCACGCGCAGCAGGAGGTCCGCAGGGCGGCAAGCAAGTTCATGATCAAGTACGAGCACCTGACGCCCATCGTCTGGACCTCGGTTGCCGATATCGGGGTGACGTTGACGATCCGGTATCTGACCGATCCGCGTCGCCGGCGGTCCACCGAGAACGCGATCTGGGAGGATGTGCTCGACGCATTCTGGGCGGCCGACGACATCGACTTCGCCTACCCCACCATGCGCTACTACGACAACGCCGGCGAAGGCAAGCCCGGCCGTTCGCCCGAGTCGGACGTTTGACCTTGTCAAGGAGACGACCATCGTCGTGGAATGGCCTGGAGATGAGCCGTGTTGTCCGGCCGGGTGAACTGAATTGACTCCAGCGCTCAGACCTCTGTCTCGCGTGGCCCTCGTGGGCGAGGCGCGCATCGTCGCCTGGCGCGCCTGCGTCGATCACCACAGTCCCGACGTCCGCCACCATGAGGTGTTTTCCAGTCACCTCGGTCTGGTGGCGTAGCCCACGGTCTTTCGCCTGGTTGCTGAACAACTCGCAGCCGACGGGGGGATTTGATCCTCGAGTGTGGGCCGGAAGGCCCGATCGCTATAATGGTGTCCGGTTCCCGGTCCCGTAAGGTGGATTTCAAACGGATGCCTGACCAGCCTCGACTCGGGCGCGGTGTCGGGTACCGAAGCGGAGGCAACGATGCAGATCTTCAATAGGAGGCATGCTCCCGGGACCGCGCCCGGTACCGTGGAGGTGACCGGGCCGCCGACTGAACCGGTTCGCGCGCTGTATGTCGAATACGGGCTCGACACCCTGACCGAGGCGGATCTCGGTGATCCTGGCGATCTCCCGGAAGTGACTCCGGAACTCACCCAGTGGCTCGATGTGGAGGGACATGACGCATCCCTGATCAACCAGCTCGGTCAACGGCTTTCCATCCACCCGCTGGCGCTCGAGGACGTTGTCCATGTAGGCCAACGGAGTAAGAGCGAGGAGTTTGACAACGCCGTCTTCGTGGTCATGAACCACTTCTTTGTAGACGGTGGGAGCGGCGAAATCGGCAGAGAGCAGGTTAGCCTGGTGATCCAGCCGGATGTCGTTCTGTCAGTCCGCGAGCGCCGCAGTGATCTCTTTGAACCGATTCGTGGACGGCTGCGTCTCGGCAGGCCGCGGATCCGCGGCGGTGGGACGGGCTATTTGGCCTACGCTCTCATCGACACCGTGGTCGACCACCTGTTTCCGGTGCTCGAGTCCATCGGCGATCGTCTCGAGGAGATCGAATCGTCGCTCCTTGACGATCCGAGCCCCGTCGATGTCGCCGCCCTCCACCAGTTGCGGAGCCAGTTGCTGATCATCCGAAAGTCGGTGTGGCCGCTGCGCGAGATGCTCAGCGGGCTCTACCGGTCGTCCGAGGATGTTTTCAGTGAGGAGACCAGGCTCTACCTCCGTGATGTCGTCGACCACGCGGCCATGGCGGTGGACATCGTCGAAACCCAACGCGAAATGGTGTCGTCGTTGATGGATCTCTATCTCTCGACCGTGTCGAACCGAATGAACGAGATCATGAAGGTGTTGACGATCATCGCCACCATTTTTATCCCGCTGTCGTTCATCGCCGGGCTCTTCGGCATGAACTTCGAACGATCGGCGAGCCCGTGGAACATGCCCGAACTCGGTTGGTACTGGGGTTACCCGTTCGCGCTGGCGGTGATGGCCGCCGTCGCCATCGCCCTCCTCGTGTACTTTCGGAGGAAGGGTTGGATCTGACCGCGCCGGTGGACGTGATCGACGACGGACCCTTCGTGAGGCTGACGCACAGACATGGCCGCTGATCTCCGCCCTCCCCACCGTGTGACCTTGCTGGGCGAGGGGCGGATCTTGTTCGAGTGGGTGGCGATGCGTCTGGCCATGCCGTGGATGCGCCGTTCGGCGCCCCGGGGCGACGGCGGGCCGGTGCTGGTGGCGCCCGGCTTCGCCTCCGACGACAGCTGGATCGAGAGCCTGCGCCGCTTTCTTGGGGCCGTCGGTTATGACGTCCGCGGGTGGGGCCTCGGTCGCAACCATGGTCGGGTGCCTGTGCTGATCCCGGCCCTCGTTGAACAGGTCGAGATTCTCGCTGAGGAGTCAGAACGGCCGGTGCGGTTGATTGGTTGGAGCCTGGGCGGCTATCTCGTGCGTGAGGTTGCCCGCGAACGACCCGATCTGGTGGATCGGGTCGTGACCTTGGGTGCACCCGTCGTCGGCGGTCCCAAGTACACCGCCTCGGCGCCCATGTACATCAAGAAGGGCCATGATCTTGACGAAATCGAACGGAGGGCCGCCGAGCGCGAAGCCGTGCCGATCCAGGTGCCGATCGAGGCAATCTACAGTCGTTCCGACGGGATCGTGGCCTGGCGCGCCTGTATCGACCACCACAGTCCCGACGTCCGCCACCATGAGGTCTTCTCCAGCCACCTCGGTCTGGTGGCCTCGCCGGTTGTCTATCGCCTCGTGGCCGGCCTCCTGAAGACCTGAGATTTCAATTGAGCTTTCTGCAATAACCCTCTTTCCCGATGGTTCGTGGTCTGAGTGCCGGCGAGACACCAGCACTACAATGGGCTGAAATCCATTGTAGGGCCGGCGTTTCGCCGGCCTGATAGTGAGGAGGGTCGGAAGACCTCAGTGTCCGATTCTTGAATTTTACTAGAGGCTCAAATGAACTCCGAACGCCTGTCGGCCAAGATGGACGGTAGGCATTTTTTCTGCAATTCGTCCGACGAATTGCTTAGAATCAACCAGTGACCCAACGCAAGGTCCTCTTCTGGATTGCGGTGCTCTACTTTGCCGAAGGCCTGCCCTTCGGCATCGCCTACGATGTCTGGCCGGTCTTTTTCCGGGTGCACGGAGTCTCGCTGCGCGAGATCGGGCTCATGAGCCTGCTGTCCCTGCCGTGGACCTGGAAGATGCTGTGGGCGCCGCTTGTCGATCGCTATGGCTCGCGCCAGCAGTGGATCACCGCCGCGCTCTTCGTACTCGGAGCCACCACCATCGCCATCATTCCGCAGGACGCATCCAATCCATCGTGGATGATGTGGGGGCTGCTGCTGCTCTTCACCACCGCTTCGGCAACCCAGGACATCGCCATCGACGCCTATGCCGTCGATGTGGCAACGCCGGAGACCACCGGGAGCATCAACGGGGTTCGGGTTTCGGCGGCGCGGATCGCGCTCCTGGCCGGCGGCGGTGGGATGATCTTTCTCGCCGATTACACCGGCTGGACCGTCCTGTGGTTTGTTCTCGCCGGGTTGTTCATCGGTTTGGCGGCCCTGACGTGGTTCAGCCCGCGGGTGCCCCTGGAGGAGACGGCGCGGCGCCACACCATCAGACCCGTTCTGCGTTGGGCCTTCCGATGGCAGATGCTGCCGGTTGTCGCCTTCATCCTGCTCTACAAGCTCGGGGACTCGACCCTGGGTCGGATGGTCAAACCCTTCTGGGTCGACCGCGGCTACTCCTTGGCCGAGATCGGCGCCATTTCAGTCTCCCTGGGGGTGGCGCTGACCATCCTCGGTGCTCTGGCCGGCGGCTGGTTCACGAACCGATACGGGATATTCAAGGCTCTGCTCTGGCTCGGGCTCACGATGATGGTCTCCAACCTCGGCTATGTCGCGGTGGCGGTCTTCGAGCTGCCGCGGGAGAGCATTTATCTCGCGTCCATGATCGAGAGCTTCACCCAGGGGCTCGGCACCGCGGCCTTCCTGTCCTTCTTGATGAACCTCTGCGACAAGGAGCACGCGGCGAGTCAGTACGCTCTTCTGTCGGCGCTCTTCGCCCTCACCCGTGATGTGGTGGGCGCGTTCTCCGGGATCGGTGTCGAGGCATGGGGTTACGCCGCTTACTTTGCCGCGACCACGGCGCTGGCGCTGCCGGGTCTCGCGCTGCTGCCGCTGGTCAAGCCGCAGATTCGGGAAGGTGACACCACAGACGGGTGAAACAGCCGGTCAGGGAGTCACCCGCGATGACGGACGACGCGGCGGCTGGCACGATCGGTGGAGCCCGAGGACCGAAGTGCCGATCTCGACGTTGGATGCGGCGATCGACGGCCACGCCGTCGCGAGATCCTCCGCATCCATCCCGAGTTCCTCCAGGTGATCGATCTGTCTCGGGTTGGCGGGATCCTCGATGTCGATCAGAAACACACCGTTGCCCTCGGTGCCGACGACGACCGAACCGCCGTACTCGGCGAGGGACAACACTTCACTCGGCGCCGCCCAGCTCCCGACTGGGCTGGGGTTGCTCGGGTTCGATAGATTGACCACGGTGATGCCGAACTCCCCGGGGTGGGCCCATTCGGCGAAGGTCGCGACCGCGTAATGATCACCGACCAACGCCACGTCGCGGGCCTCCGCGTGGCTCCAGCGCCCGATTTCGACCGGGTTCAGCGCATCATCGACGTCGAGGATCAGGAGTCCGTTCTGGTCGGCGATGACCACCGTGGAACCGGCGGCGTCGATGGCGTATTTAGCGGGATCAGGCCGGGGCCAGTAGATCCCGCCGATACGTTCCATGGCGATAGGATCGGAAGTGTCCACGATGTCGAACCAGCCGTTGCCGCTGACGCCGGTCGTGGCGATGTAGGCGCGCTTTGAGTCGATGGAGAGGTGCTGGGAGTCGATGAGATCGATATACGAGAGTTCGGTGGGGTTAGCGGGATTCGTCAGATCCAGGGCGAAGAGTCCGCCGTCGGCGGCGACGAAGGCGGTTGCGGCGTCGAGAGCGATATCGGCGACATTCCAAACGGCTTTCCAGCTGCCGACCTCAATGGTCCCGAAGGGGCGGATCTCGGCGACGCGAACCGTTGGCCGGGTGTCCCAGCTCCCGCGCTGAAGTGAGGTGACGAGACGGCCCGAAACCGCGATCTTGGTGATGTTGACCATCTGGGTTCGTCCACGCTCGATGAAGCAGTTCTGGGCGGCAGTCTCGGGGACGATTGCCATCAGAAGGGGGGCAAAGATCAGGAAGGCAAGACGAATCGATCGGATCTGGAAGTGAAATGACATGAAAAGCGGCCCTCTCCTTCTTCGGCGGCATTCATGTCTTTTTACGGATCAGGATTGGTGGTCGTCTGGATGGCGAAGGTCGGTGTGAGCTCGGTCTCGCGGAAGCGCTCGTTTGCTGACAGCGATCCCGCGACCGGTGCGGCGCCGAGAATGCCGGCGAAGCCCTTGGTGACGGCGTTCTCGACTTCGGGGCGTTGCACGGGCCGGTCCAGCTCGACCGTCAGGGTGGTGATGTGCGGGCGGAGCGTGGTGTCGTCCGCCAGCCCCATGGCGCCGGCCTGGAGGCGACCATCCCAGTCCAGGAGGATGGCGCCGTGCTGGAGGATGCACCCTGCGTGGGCCCGCATGGCGGAGCCGATGAGTTTGCGGCCGGCGATCACCACCTCGCCTTCGGCGGGTGCCTCGAAACAGGGCACCGTGCTCGTGGGATTCGGTAACCGGAGGTTGACCTCGCCCCCGGTGAGTTCGGCATCGATTCCGAGTTCACGACCAGCCGCCACCAGAGCACCGCAGATCAGTCGGTATGCCTGCTGCAGCGGGGTGGGCAACGGCGGGGTGCCGAGGGGAGCCACCACCGAGTAGGTGAGCTCGAGGTGGTGGAGGAGAGCACGACCACCGGTGGGCCGCCGCGCCACATCGATGCATTCGGCGCGGCAGAAGTCAAGATCAGCCGTGTCGAGCCCCTGGTGTTTGCCGATGGTCAGGCACGGCGGGTCCCAACCGTAGAGCCGCAGGGTCGGCGGCGCCGCGCCGGCCGACACCGCCTCGAGAATGGCCACGTCGCGGGCCATATTCGTGGCGCCCGGGAGGTTGCCGTCGAGAATCAGTCGCCAGTTCATTGCGGGCTATCGCCGCCAGAAAGTGGGGTAGAAGATGACCAACGCCGAAAACATCTCGAGGCGTCCGACGAGCATGTTCCACGACAGGAACCATTTGCCGGCATCGGAGATGAACGCGAAGTTCTCGCTCGGACCGACACGGCCGAAACCGGGTCCGATGTTCATCAGTGCCGCGATGATCGAGCTCATACCGGTGATCGCGTCCATGTCGTCGAGCAAAACCATGACGAACCCGCCGCCGAGGACCATGAAGATATTGGCGATGAAGTAGCAGATGGACAGGTAGACCACACCCTTGTCCACCGGCAGATCGTTGATCCGCACCGACAGGACCGCCAGGGGTTGAAAGAAGATCTTCTTGATGGCGCCGACCATGAACTTCCAGATCACGACATAGTGGATGACCTTGATCCCGCTGGTGGTGGAACCGGCGCAGGCGCCGATAAAGCAAACGAGCACGATCAGCATCTGCGCCGCCTGGGGCCACAGCTCATAGTCCGCAGTGGTGAACCCGGTGGTGGTGAGGAGCGAGACCACCTGGAAGGTTCCGTATCGGAGCGAATCCAGCAGAGGATAGGTTCCGTCGTGCCACAGCAGCCAGGTCATCAGTCCGCAGAAAAGGGCCAGAATACCGAGGTACCACCGAAACTCGGTGTTGATCCTGATGAACTTCCATTCCCTTCGCGCGGCGTGATAGAAGAGCATGAAGGTGACGCCGCCGAGGAACATGAAGGTGATGATCACCCAGTCGAAGTAGGCGCTGTTGTAGTGACCGATACTTGCGTTGTATGGCGAGAAGCCCGAGGTCGAGACGGTGCCGAAGGCGTGGCAGAGCGAGTCGAAGAGTGACATGCCCCCGGCGCACATGAGGATCACCTGGAGCAGATTCAGGGTGAGATAGATCACCCACAGATACATGATGGCGTCGCGGTTGCGGGCGGTGAACCGTTCGCGGGTGATCACCTGACCCGGGCTCGACTCGGCCCGGAATATCCGCAGACCCGCAACTCCGTGCGGCAGGAAGATGATGGTCAGGGTCAGAAAACCCATCCCGCCCAATAGATGGGTCTGACTTCGCCAGAAGAGCAGGCCGTGCGGCACGACCTCGATGTCGGTGAGGATGGTGGCGCCGGTTGTGGTGAAGCCCGACATCATCTCGAAGAAGGCGTCGGTGAACGACGGGATCGAGCCGTGCAGGATGAAGGGCAGGGTCGAGACCGCTGAGATCACGATCCATCCGAAGGCGGCGATGACGATGGCGTCCCGGGTGTCGAGGACGTTGCCGCGGGCGAAACCCAACCTGAGCGGAAGCCCGAGGGTGCACGCGACAAACGCGGAGATCAGCAGGGAGGTGAGATCGCCCTCGCCGTAGATCGCCGCCACCAGTGCGGGAGCGAGCATGGCTACGCCGGTGACGACGAGCAGCGTTCCCATGACGTAGGCGATGCCGCGGAAATTCATACGGGGCTCAAGCGAGGACCAGGCGCTGCAGGTCTCTGAGGTGGTCCGAGGTGCAGATGGCGACGAGCTTGTCACCGGCGCGGAGGTGGGTGAAACCGACCGCCGTCTGCCAGCCGTTGTCCCGCGAAAACCCGCCGATGATGATCTTCCCCTTGGTGCCGTCGATCTGATGCAGGGGCTTTTGGGTGATCGGTGCGTTGTTGCCGACAACGAGTTCGACCACCTCGGCATCGAGACCGTGCAGGTGGGCCACCGAGAGCAGCTCACCCCGCCGGATGTACTTGAGGATCTCGTTGGCTGCAAGAACCTTCTTGCTGAGCACTACGTCGGCGCCTACGGTGGAGGCTAGAACCAGGTACTCCTCGCGATCGACCAGGGCGATCGAGCGGAACCGTCTGCCGTCGAACTCGTTCGCCCTGTCCTTGAACACGTTCTTGGCCATCACGCAGGACATGATATTGGTTTCGTTTTCATCAGTTGCGGCGACGATGGTGTCCATATCGAGCAACCCTGCCTGGAGCAGAGTTTTCATATCAGATCCGTCGCCGTTGAGGAGTTCGGTGTGCTTGAGGCGATGCGAAAGTTCCTCAGCGCGACCCGGGTCGCGTTCGATGAGTCGCACCGGGAAGGTCTTCTCCAGGATCTCGGCAACCCGGCTGCCGACTCCGCCGCCGCCGATGATCATCACCCGATGGCGGGCTTCGTCGGATGGTTCCCTGGCCAGTTCCAGCACCTTGGAGAGATCCTCCGTCCGGGCAAGGATGAAGGCGTTGTCGCCCGGCAGAAGCTCCTCCTCGCCGCTCGGAATGATGGTGTTGATCCCGCGCGCGATCGATACGACCCGAAAATAGAAATGGTTGTACTTCTGGGAGAGCTCCATGAGCCTAAACCCGGCGAGGGGAGAGTCCTCTGCGATGCGGGTTCCGACAACCTGCATCCGGCCGCCCGCGACCTCGAAGACCACGTTGCCGGCGCGGAGTTTGAGCAACCGGGCGATCTCTCTCGCCGCCAGTTCCTCGGGGCGGATGACGAGGTCGATCTTGACGTCCTCGGCCCGCAACGGCGCCTCTTTCTCCCACAGCGCCAACGATCGGACGCGTGCGATCTTCTGGCGAATGCCGAGACGATCGGCGATGAGGGAGCCGATGATGTTGACCGCGTCGTCATCGGTAACTGCGATGAGGTAGTCCATCTTCTTGGCATCGGCCTCGAGCCAACACTCAAAGCTCATGGCGTCGCCGCGGATCAGACGGGCGTCGATCTCGCCATCGGCGCGGTTGATGGCGTCGGGAAACTGCTCGACGATGGTGATGGCGTGGCCTTCGTGGCTCAGGCGTTTGGCGAGGTAGTCACCGACGCCGCCGAGACCGAGGATCAGGATGTTTTCGCTTTTTTTCATGATCACCCCAAACTCTACTTCAGCTCACCCGCACGGAAAAGGGGTTGACGGGGTCTTCCCTGCCTTTGGGCGTGTTCGAAACGACCTCAGTCGACTTCCGGTACAGGTGGTGTGAATCCTCCACCTCCGGATTTCGCCGACAATCGGCGAATCAGCCGGGGATCTTCGCATTTCAGGACCCCGTGTCAACCCTTCACTCTTCGATGGGCGCGATGGGAGCGGTCCCCGATCCTCCGCTCCGCGGCCCTGGCGTGCGCCTCGAGACCCTCGAGCCGCGCGAGGGCGGCGGCGTCCTTGGCCATGGCGTCGGCCTCGTCACCGGGCTCGAGTTTGAGCCAGGTCCGGACGCGGAGGAAATCAAGGACGCTCAAGCCTCCCTTGAAACGGGCGACACCGCCCGTTGGCAGGGTGTGATTGGGGCCGACCCCATAGTCGCCAAAGACCTCGGCCGAGGCTGCACCGATAAAGAGCCCACCCCAATGGTCGAGCCGCTCTGCGATGGCATGGGCGTTGTCGGTGAGAACCTGGAGGTGTTCCGGCGCCAGCGCGTTGCAGACCCGGATGGCTTCACCGATGTCGGCGGTGACGACGGTGAAACCGTGATCGAGGGCGGCCTCTGCCACGACCCGGGTCGGGAGGTCGATGAGTTGCCTCTCCAATTCGGCATCGACGTAGTCTGCGAGCGTGGCCGACGGGGTGACCAACACCGGCAGGGCGTCGGGATCGTGCTCGGCTTGGGCCAGGAGATCAGTGGCGACTGTTGCCGGGTCGGCGGTTGCATCGGCGAGGATGGCGAGTTCCGACGGTCCGGCGAGCATGTCGATGCCGACATCGCCGGCGACGATCTTCTTCGCGGCTGTGACCCAACGGTTGCCGGGACCCACCACCACATCACATGGGGGCACCGGACCGGCGCCGTAGGCGAGCGCGGCTATGGCCTGGGCGCCGCCTACCGCAAGGATGGCGTCGGCGCCGGCTACCGCGGCCGCGGCCATGGTGAGAGCTGCCGGTCGGGGAGTCGCGACCAGGACTTCGGCTACTCCCGCGGCTCGAGCGGTGACTGCGGTCATGAGCACCGACGACGGCAACGGGTAGCGACCACCCGGAGCGTAACAGCCGGCGCGTTCCACCGGTGCGACCGAGTGACCGGCGATCCCACCGGGCACCGAGAGCTTGAGATCGACCACCGATCGTCGTTGCGAATCGGCGAAGACGGCGATCCGGTCGGCGGTCCGTTCGAGCAGTGCCAAGGTCTCGGGATCGACCTCGTTGGCGGCGCGTTCGAGCTCGTCACGACCGAGGATCAGTGGCTGACCCGGTTTGAGATCGCCGAGCTCTTCGGCCAGAGCGCGAAGTTCAGGCTCCCCACCTGTGCGGACCCGCTCGACAATCTCGGCAGCCCGTCGCAGGGTGGCGGCATCGACCGGGTCGCGGCGAGCGCTGCGGACCTCTTCCGCTGTCAGGCGTCTCACGACTTCTCCTTCCGGGCCACGGTGGTCGATCCGTCGCGACGTTTCACTTTGAGCGCGCGGTGGTCGAGTTCTCGGATCGCGGCCTCCAGCGTCACTCCCCGGGCCGCCAGGGTCGTCAGAGTGAAATAGAGGACATCGGCGGCCTCCCAGGCGACATCGGCGTCATCGACAGCTTCAGCCAACTCGCCGGCTTCCTCGGCAAGCTTGACGGCGAGCAGGGCAGGGTCGCCCACGAGCCGATCGGTGTAGGAATCGGCCACGGGGTTGGTGATTCGGTCGAGCAGCCGCCGCTCGAGGGCGCCGAGGCCGCGGTCCTTACCCCAGCAACTGCGGGTTTCGCGGTGGCAGAAACCGCTTCCCGCCTGGCGGACGGTGAAACGCAGGGCGTCACGGTCGCAATCGGCCTCGATCCGCAGGAGTTCCTGAACGGCGCCCGAGGTCTCGCCCTTGCGCCACAGCTCTCCGCGAGACCGCGACCAGTAGATCCCACGCCGCTCGTCAACGGCAGCAGCGAGACTCGCTGCGCTGGAGTAGACGAGGCCCAGCGCGACGCCGTGCTCATCGCAGACCACCGTCGGCCAGAGCCCGTCGGGGCGGTCCGTGACCAGAGGGGCGGCAAAGGCCTCGCCGAGCCCGAGCCGGCCGGTGTAGATCGCCATCCCGACCTGGGCGTCCGCGCCCATGGCGTCAAGGCCGGCGATTTCGGCCGCGGTGGTCACCCCACCGGCCGCCGTGACCGGCGTTCCTCCGGCGGCCTCGACGACCCGTCGGCAGGCCGCGAGGTCGATCCCGCCCAGGCGGCCCTCACGCTCGACAAAGGTGACGAGAAAACCACCGACCTGATCCCGGAGCTCCACCAGCCGATCGAGGACCGTTGCGCCGGTGTGTTCGGTCCAGCCGCGAACCACGACCTCTCCTTCGACGCCGTCGAGGGCGGCCAGCACCCGTTCGCGCGGCAGCTTGGAAAGAACCTCCGGTTTGGCGGCGGTTCCCAGGATGATCTTCTCGGCGCCGGCATCGAGCCACCCGAGAGCGTCATTCACCGTGCGGATGCCGCCGCCGAATCGGCAGGGGTAACGCCGAATCAGTTCGCGGACGATTTCATCGTTGGATCCGCAACCGAGGGCGGCGTCGAGATCGATGACCGCGATCTCTCCGATGACGGCGAACTTCTCCGCCATCTCGAAGGGGTCGGCGCTCTCGACGGGTTTGCCCCGGCCGCCCACGAGCTGGACCGCTCTGCCTCCCATGAGATCGATGGATGGGACGATCATCGGCGCACCTCCACCCCGAGCTCGGCGAGCTCGGCCTTGAGATCGGCGACGGTGGTATGGCCGTCGTGGAAGATTGTGGCGGCGAGGACGGCATCGGCGCCGGCGGTCAGTGCTTCGACCATGTGTCGAGGCCCGTCGGCCCCGCCCGAGGCGATGATCGGCACCGGGACCGCGGCTCTCATGGTCGCGAGGAGTTCGAGATCGTAGCCCGAGCCGGTGCCGTCGCGATCCCACGATGTGAGAAGGATCTCACCGGCGCCGCGCGAGACGGCTTCCTCAGCCCATTCGATGGCATCCATCCCGGTGCGATCGCGTCCCGAGCGCACGACCACCTCCCAACCACCGTTGTCGGAGGCAGCGTCAAGGGCGAGGACGGTGCATTGGCAGCCGAAGCATCCGGCGAGCTCGTCGAGGAGATCGGGCCGCTCCACCGCGGCGGTGTTGGTCGCGACCTTGTCTGCGCCGGCTTCGAGCAGCGCCTCGGCATCAGCGACCTCGCGCACGCCACCGCCGACGGTCAGCGGCAAGGGCAGCACCTTGCGGACTGCGCGTACCACCTCGAGGGCGTGACCGCGGCCCTCCGGAGTTGCGCTGACATCGAGGATCACCAGCTCGTCGGCACCCTGATCGGCGTAGGCTGCGGCGAGTTCCACCGGGTCGCCGGCATCCCGCAGCCCCTGGAATTGGATGCCCTTGACGACCCGGCCGTCCCTGACATCGAGACACGGGATGACGCGCGGCAGCAACATCAGACGACCTCCCCTGCGCTCGCGAGCCATCGTTCGATAAGAGCCTGGCCCCAGGCGCCCGAGAGCTCGGGGTGAAACTGACAGGCGAGCACGGCGCCGCGTTCGACGGCGGCGACGAACTCCCCCCCGTGGTCGGTCAAAGCTCCGCTCCAACCATCGGGGATGGTGTCGAACTTGAAGCTGTTGGCGTAGTAGGCCGTTCCATCGCTGAGCAGACGGCAGCCGGCGCCGGCGGCGACCCGGTTCCAACCGAGCTGTGGCCGTCGAACACCGGCGGGGATCGACGTCGCCGTCGCCGGAATGACGCCGAGACCAGCGGCGCCGGGGCTCTCTTCGCTGCCCTCGCCGAGGAGTTGCATCCCGAGACAGACCGCCATGGTCGGTTGTCCTGCTCTGATGCGGTTGGCGAGGGGTGTCCGCAGGCCGAGTGCGTCAAGTCGATCGCTCACCGGGCCGAATGCTCCGACACCGGGTAGGACAAGGAGGGCCGCCCCAGAGGCATCGTCAGGGGACTCGGACATTCGCACGCTGCACCCGGCGCGATGAAAAGCGGCCGCCACCGAGGCGAGGTTTGCGGTCCCGGTGCACATCAGGACAACTTCGCTCATGGCTCGTCTCCAGGCCCTCCGCCAAGGCTGCCCTTGGTGCTTCGGACGCCGCCGTCGACAAGGGCGGTCGCCTGTCGCAGGGCGAGCGCGGTCGCCTTGAAGGCCGCCTCGGCCCGGTGATGATCGTTGGCGCCGCGCAGTACATCAACGTGGAGGGCGCACCTCGCCGCCATGGCGAAGGAGATGAAGACGTGGGTGATGTTCTCGCACGCCAGGTTGCCGAGGGATTCACGGGTGAGTCCGAGGTGAATCTCCGGCCACGGACGACCCGAAAGATCGATGACCGTCCGCGCCAGGGCCTCGTCGAGGGGCGCATGCCCGGTGCCGAAACGGGTGATGCCGGCGCGGTCGCCGAGCGCGCGATCGAGCGCCTCGCCCAGAGCCAGGGCGCAGTCCTCGGCGGTGTGGTGGTCATCGACCTCGAGATCGCCGTGACACTCGAGCTCGAGATCCCAACCGGCGTGGAAGGCCAGCGCGGTGAGCATATGATCGAGGAAGCCGATACCGGTATCGAGGCGAACGTCGCCGGCGCCGTCGAGGGCGAGACGGCCGTGGATCCGGGTCTCGCGGGTGGTCCGATCGATGGTTGCCCCACGGGGTGCGATGGTCATGGCAGGTACTCCAGAACTTCGTTGACGGTGGTGAGGACGCGGGCGGCGCCGGCATCGGCGAGGGCCGTCCGGGCGAGATCGGGATCGTCGCCCGGAGCCACGATGCCGATGGGCAGGACGTCCGCAGCGCGCGCCGCCCGGATGTCGTCGGGGGTATCGCCCACCATCCAGGCGTTGCGAATCCCGAGACTCTCAAGCGAGAGCAGGACCGGAGCCGGGTCGGGTTTCGCCGGGGCGTCCTCCATGGCGATGAGGGTCTGAAAGCAGTGGGCGATGTCGTGCTCCGCCAGAAAGCGTTCGGCATCGGCGCGCGGCCGACCGGTGACGACCGCCAGAGGGAGCCGGTCGGCGAGTTTCCTCAACGTTGCAGCCTCGACCAGGAGCCGTTCGTGGCGACGGAGACCGGGCGCATCGGCGGTGCCCTGATACAGGGCCTCGAATCGCTCGATGACCTCGCCCAACTCGATCTCGATACCCGCCTCGGCGAGGAGTCGCCGGGTGAGTTCCCAGTCGTTGTTGGCGTTGCCCGCCGCCTTGGCGGCGGCGACATCCCCGAGACTCAGATCGAGCCCGAAAGCTGCGGCGGTTTCGACGATGGTCTGACGATACGAGACCGACTCGTCGGCGATCACCCCGTCGAGATCAAAGAGCAATGCCTCGGGTCGCAGGACGGTTCGGAAGCCCGCGGTGAGGCGGTCGAAATCGTGGTCGCTCCCCGGGAGGGTGGTTCGCAGCAGCGAGTTGAGCTCGCTGCGGCCGGGGAAACCGCGGATGGCGATGCCGAGGGAGGCCATGGCCGTCCGGACCCACGACGCATCGGAGAAACGGGCGCCGACAAAGTTCGCCTGGGAAGGCAGTGGTTCGGCCCCGAATTCCGAGAGGGTCTCGATGAGGTCGTCGCGCTGCGTTCGGATCCGTTCGATTCGCTCGCGGGATGGTTCGGCGTCGGGTGTGACAGCATTTTCGAGAACCTCCAGGGTCAGCCCCGAAACTGGAAAGGGCTGGCCGATGCGCCGCAGCCAGTCCACGACCCGGGCGTCGCCCACCGCATATCCGGCGCGGAGGCCGGCCCCTCCCCACGCCTTGGAGAAGGTCCTGACGAGGACCACGTTTGGCTGTTCCAGGGCGATCTCGGTGAGGTCGAACTCGGGGTCGCAGAACTCACGGTACGCCTGATCGTGGAGCACCATTGTGTGTGGCAAACGGGTCACCACCTCGGTGAACTCGTCGCGCGTGATCACCGCACCGGTGGGGTTGTTGGGTGAGACCAGATAGAGCAGGGAGGCGTCATCGCCGGCGGCGTCGCAGACTTCGTCCACCGGAAACGAGCCCTCCCACCACTCCACGGTCGTGATCTCGACACCGGAGATGATGGCGTAGCGCCATGGCATGCCATAGGTCGGTTTGACCATCACCATCCGCCTGCCCGGGCAACAAACCGATCGCACCGAGCGCTCGAGGGCGTCGTCGGCGCCGCAGGTGACGATCACCCGTTCTGCCGGAACTCCGAGGCGGTCGGCCAGCTGGGATTCGAGTTGGTCGGTCCACGGATAGAAGTTGGCTTTGGGCACCTGCGGTGGTGATCCCGAGATCGGCAGCGACTCGAGGCTCTCGTTGAAATCGAGGACGAGGTCCATCTCGAAGGGCGGCCGGCCCACCGAGTACTGCGGCAGCCGATCGAGGGCCGGGATGGGTTCGACGAGGAGGGGATTTTCAGGCATTGCGGGCTCCAGAAAAGAACTCGAGCCATTGTGGTGCGGGCGTCCCGCCCGCAGGATTTCGCTGCACATCGGGCACGGGCACGGGCACGGATACGGGGAGCAAGTCGTTCATGGTCGGCCTCACGGAATGATCTGGGCGATTTTGGTGACGACGAGATCGGCGCCCCCGGCGGCCTTGAGCTTAGGCATCACCAATGGGAGTTCGGCGCGCGGCACCGCAGCCTTGACGGCGAAGCCACCGCCGCCGGCGAGCTGGGACACCGTCGGTTGGCGCATGCACGGCAGGACGGCGAGGACGGCGTCGAGGGTGTCGGCAGTGACATTGACTTCGACCATGACCCGCCGGCGGGCCTCGAGGACCGAGTTGACGAGCAGGACAAGACCATCGATGGCCTGGCGTCGATCCGGGTGGGCCAGGGCGTCCGGGTTGGCATAGAGCCGGGTGGAGGAGCTCATGAGTTCATCGACGATGAAGAGCTTGTTCGCCTCCAGGGTCGAGCCGGTAGCGGTGTTGTCGACGATGAGGTCGGCGTCTTCAGGTGGAAAGACCTCGGTAGCGCCATAGGATCGGACAAAGGTGGCGTCGAGCCCGCGGGCCTCGATCCACCGCCGAGTCAGGCGTTCATACTCCGATGCAACAACCATCGGGATCTCGGGCAGCACCCCATTGGGGGCCAGCGAGATCGGGGCGGCCGCCACCACCCTCACCGGGTCGAGACCGGTGTCCACGAGTTCGACGAGATCGCCATCGAGCTCGGCCACCCAATCGGCGCCGGCAAAACCCACATCACGCGAACCGGCGTGAAGCATCCTCACGATGCTCTGAGGTTTGAGGATCTTGACCTCGCACGCGGGCAGGTTGACGTGGGGCCGATAGTTGCGCGCGGTCTGGGTCAGATCGATGCCGGACTCGGCCAGGAGCCGTGCCACGCCATCGTACATTCGGCCCTTGGGGATCGCCAGTTGGAGCGTTTCATCATCGGTTCTTCGGGTCATCATGCCTCCTGGGCTCCGACGGCGTTCGGACAAAAGAAAAACGCCGGCGGGGCCGGCGTTGTGGTTTCGGTCGGATAGATCGCCTACACCATCACCTGGCCCCAACGAGGGTGTGTCCGTGATGGTGGTGGTGGCGAAGAGCGACACTCATGGGAGAAGCGTAGAACGAGGCACGGTATTTCGTCAAGCTCTTCCAGTGCCAGTGCCAGTGCCAGTGCCAGTGCCCGTTCCCGTTCCCGATCCCGTTCCCGATCCCGATCCGGATCCCGATCCGGATCCCGGGCCATCGCACCATCCCAGCACAGCCCACAGATCACACAGATCGACACGGATTCCATCGCAGGATTTGCCCGCAGATGACGCAGATCGACGCTGATGGCTCGTGGTCTTTGTGCCGGCGAGACGCCAGCACTACAAAGGGCTGAGATCCATTGTAGAGCCGGCGTCTCGCCGGCTTGATGGTGAGGAGGGTCGGAAGACCTCAGTGTCCGATTCTTGATTTTTGCAAGAGGCTGAGTGTTGAGCTTCATCGTCGTTCGCAATCGGCGCCACCGAAGTAATCTGCGATGGAACTAAGAACTCAAAACCAAAAACTGATAACTGAAGACGTCAGTCTTCGAGGCGCACCGAGACGACCTTGCTCACACCCGGCTCCTCCATGGTCACGCCATAGAGCAGATCGGCCCGCTGCATGGTGCGCCGGTTGTGGGTGATCATGACGAACTGGGTGTGCTCGGTCATGGCCTCGACGAGGTCGGCGAGTCGCTCGACGTTGGCGTCGTCAAGGGGTGCGTCGACCTCGTCGAGGATGCAGAACGGCGAGGGCTTGATGCGGAAGAGGGCGATGAGCAGCGACAGCGCGGTGAGCGCCTTCTCACCGCCGGAGAGCAGTTGGACCGACTGGTTGCGCTTGCCGGGAGGTTGGGCGGTGATGTCGATCCCGGACTCCAGCGGGTCGTCTTCGTCCATCAGATCGAGGCGGGCCATGCCGCCGCCGAAGAGGTTCGAAAAGGTCTCGGTGAAAACCTCGTTGACCTGTTGGAAAGTGTCGACGAAACGCTCGGTACAGGTGGCGTCGATCTCCCGGATGGTCTCACTCAGGCTCTTGAGCGCATCCACGAGATCGGTGCGCTGGGTGTCGAGGAAGGTCGATCTCTCGGCGAGTTCATCGACCTCCTTGAGCGCGAGGAGGTTGACCGGGCCGATCTTTTCGAGTTTGGCACGGATGCCCTCGATCTCATCGGCCAGGGTCTCGGGGTTGATCTCCTTGATCGTTTCTTCTTCGAGGAGCTTCTCAGGCACGATGCCGAGTTCGGTGACTGCGGCGTCGCGCAACCGTTCCCACTCGGCGTCAAGGCGTGTGGATTCCATCTCGGTGAGGTGGAGTTCTTCGCGTTGACTCTCGTGCGCTTCCCGGCGTTGCCGTACCTCGACATCGAGTTTCTCAACCCGGGCGGCCAGGGTGCCCACTTCCTCGCCGAGTCGCCGGGCCTGCTCGCGGGCCGCCGCCAGTTGCCCCTGTTCCTCGGCGAGCCGGGTTCTGGTCGAGACGATCTCGTTCTCGGTGGTCGAGAGTTCCCCGCCAAGGCGCTCGACCTCCTTGCCGAGTGTTTCAAAGCGCGATTCGAGGGTCCGTCTCTCATCGGCAAGACGGTTGGAGTCGTTGCGGGCAGCCGCGAGGCGCTCCTCGGCGAGCCGGGCTTCGGCCTGCCACCGGTCGAGCCGGCGCAGGGTTTCCGCCGCCTCTTCGCGTTTTGAATCGAGCTCGGTGGACGCGGTTTCCACCGTCTGTTCGAGCTCGAGGCTGCGGCCTTCGAGTTCGGCCACTTCTTCTTCGGAGCGCACCTGGCGTTGAGCGAGTTCGAGACGTCGTTTGGTGCCGGCTTCGAGCTTGGCCGCCTGCGACTCGAGATCCGCCTCGACCCGATTTCGATCCGCCGCGTGGGACTGTTCCACCGCGGTGGCGCGGGCCCTCTCCTGCTCGGCGGTGATGAGGATTGCATCGAGGGACTCGAGGTCGCTCTCCAACTGGCCGAGCCGGGCGGCCGCCTCGGTGTGGCGTTGGCCGGTTGCGGCGGCGCGGTCGGCCATGGTGGCGATCTCGGAGGCGAGCCGCTCGCGATCATCGCGGAGCTGGAGGGTCCCGGCATGGCTGGTCCCGGCGGTGGGCGTTTCGATGACCCGGCCGCGCCGGATCAGACCATTGTCGTCGACAACGATGGATGACGGGTCGGCGTCCGCGATCTCGGCGGCGCGGGCCCCTTCGCTGCACCGGTAGGTGCGAGGCAGGGTGCGCTCGAGCCAGGGCAGGTGAGCCGGATCGGCCCCCGACAACGCCAGGAGATCATCGGCGCCTTTGGGTGCCTTGACCCTGGTTGCCGGTTCGGCGCCGACGGTGAGGACAAGGCGGAGACGACCTTCGAGCTCGGAAGCGGCCTGGAGCTGATCGTCGGTCAGGGTGTCTAGCGCGACCACCGGAAGTTCGAGCCACTCCTGCCAGACCCGGTCGAGGAGCGGAGCCAGACCGTTTTCGGGGTGGAGAAAATCACTGACCTGCCCCTGGATCGCTTTGCGCGGCAGAAAGTCCGCGAGATGTTCCGCATCGGCGGTGTGGCGGGCGAGTTCACGTTCGACCCCCTGGAGGGTATGGCGCAGTTCCCACAGTTCGTGGCCCAGGCTCTCGGTCTCGTGCTTTGCGGTGTTGGCATCCTCGGCGAGGCTTGTGCGTTCGGTGACCAGCTCTCGACGGCGGCCCTCGAGATCGTCGACCGCCGCGACCGCCTTCTTGCTGGCGTCGGCCGACAGGCTGGCGCGGTCTTCGAGTTCGTTTCGCCTGTCCGCGAGACGATCGCGTTCCAGCTCGAGTTGGCCGAGAGTGTAGTCGAGTCGATCCTGCTCCCGATGGAGTTCCCCGAGGAGATTGCGGCTGCTGGTGAGACCCGAGATGGTCCGCAACAGGGCCTGCCGCTGCTCGGAGGAGGCCGCTTCGGCGCCCGCCAGTAGAGTGCCGGCAGCCTCGTTCTCGGCGATGGCCTTTTCCACCGATTCCTGGACCGTGGTGAGTTCGCCATCGCGGATCTCGACCTGGCCCAGGGCTTCGGCGACGCGCTCGTCGAGGACCGTCCGCCCCGACTCGAGAGCGCTGCGATCGTGTCGGGTGCGTTCGAGCGAACCACGGAGATTGTCGAGGAGATCGGCCGAACGCTCGAGAAACGCCTCGAGCCGCTCACGCGATCCGGTGAGTTCGGCAACCTCGTTCTGCGCCTTGTCGACCTTGGCGTGACAGGCCTCGAGTTCCTTTCGGGCCTGGGTCAGATCGGCATCGGCGCCGCCGAGGGCTGCCGCTGCTGCGGCGACTTCATTTTGGGAAAGTCCACGTCTTTTGATGATCTCTCGCCGCTGTTCATCGAGGGTGTGGGCCTCGATGGTGTGGAGCCGACGGAGCCGTTCCCTGAGTTCGACCTGAAGCGCCTCGAACCTCTTGGCCGCACTCGCCTGCCGCTTGACCTGGCGCAGGCTGCGCTGGACTTCGGCGATGACATCCTCGAGCCGCTGGAGGTTCTGCCGAGTGTGTTCGAGCTTGAGCTCTGCCTCGTGCTTTCGCCTCTTGTATCGGGTGATTCCGGCGGCCTCCTCGATGAGGACGCGCCGGTCGGTGGGGCGGGCCGAGAGTACCTGGCCGACCCGGCCCTGCTCGATGATGGAGTAGTTGCGGGTGCCGAGTCCCACCGTCAGAAGTTCGTCCGCCACATCCTTGAGACGCGCCACTTTGCCGTTGAGGCGGTATTCCGAGGGGCCCGAACGATAGACCCGCCGGCGGATCTCCATCCGGCCCCCGCTCTCGGCCCAGTGGCCATCGTCGGACTCGAGTTCGATGGAGACCTCGGCGGCGCCGGCCGGGGCCCGACCCCGGGCGCCGTTGAAAACCACGTCGCCCATGGTCTTGAGCCGCATGAGGGATGGGCTCTGCTCGCCGAGGACCCACAGAAGGGCGTCGACGATGTTCGACTTGCCACAGCCGTTTGGCCCGATGATTGAAGACACCCTCCCCGGAAAGCCGAGCTCGACTGAGTCCGGGAATGACTTGAACCCGGTGAGTTTCAGGGAACGGAGGCGGACCTTTGCCATCGGTGCGACACGGTAGCAGAAACGGCGGGGCGAGAGTAGGGCCCGCGGTCACGAGGAAAATTATGAATTGTGAATTATGAATTGTGAATTGGGGTGTTTCGGGCCCTCAGCGTGAACCTGTGCGAGAAAGTGACAACCGGCCGAGCGCCGTTGTGGTGCGGGCGTCCCGCCCGCAGGATGACGGCCCTGAACTCCGAGAGTCGAGGATCTGTGCGGGTCCATTGTGCGCAACAGGGCGAATCACCGCTCCGCGAAGTCGAGGGCACTTGATGTTCGAGCTGCGATGGAAACCTTCGACTGTGAACTGTTGACTGTCGACTTCCGTTGTCGTTGGATCCTACTTCCCCTCACCGGCGAGGATCTTGTCCCACTTCTTGCCGAGCTTGGCGAGGATGTTGCCGATCTGTTTCTGCTGTTTCTCCGGTTTGGACTTCACCGTCACCGTGCCGATTCCGCGCCAGACCATCTTCTTGTCGTCCGGACCGTAGGCATCGATGATCAGGGTCCCCTCGGTATAGGTTGTCGCCGTCGTGGTCGCCGAGCCCATACCGCCGCCCCAGCGTCCCCAGCCGCCGTGGTAGCCGCCGTAGCCAAAACCAGTGGGGTTGAGGACGGTGTTTTCTTGTGAGGTCAGGTGATAGGTCACGTAGAGATCTGCATCCGACGATGCTGACTTGAGTCCGCTCTTGTGGAGTTCGCGGATGATGGCGTTTTTGATGCGGTTGTCGGTGAGTTCATCGGGGGCGTTGCTCTTTTCGGTCCGGACGTACTCGAAGGTCTCGACCGACGAGAAATCGAAATCGTGGGCGTAGTCGATGGTGATTTTCTGGGCCGGCACCGGGGTTGATGCGAAGGTCAGGAATAACAACAGTCCGAGTGCCTTTTTCAATTGTGGTTTCCTCTCTTCGGTCTCCCTTACGTGGGATTCACCAACGAAGCTATCACCAGGGCGCTATGGAGGCCAGCTCTCGCTTTTTGAATATCCGAAAATCGGTCTGCCGATCCCAAGGACCGGGTCGGCTTCTCCGACTACATCATGGGCGGCCGTGTTGTCTTCTCCGACGTGGTGAATTGGTACTATGACGAGACCAACAAGATGTTCGGGACCGACCCGGCGCCAGATTGATCCGGGTGGGATTTCAGAGCGAGGAGGATCAACCGATGAGAGACAACCGAGCCCAGTGTGTATTCCTTGTGATCGCTTGTGTATTGCTGATGACCGCAACCATGGTGGTTGCCCAAGAAACCGAGGCACTCGACAAACTCGAGAAACCACAGCCTGTGGTGCCCGAGGTTTTCACCATCCAGGGTGAGTTCGTTCGGATGGCTTACAACAACGAGGGTTTCGCCACGCTCGGCTACCGCACCGCCAACAACTCGGTGGACGAGCAGTGGATGCTGCTCGAACTCGGTTTGACGCTGGTCAACCCCACCGACGACCAACCGTTCAAGCGGGACCAGCTCTCGGTGCAGTTGCCTGACGGATCCACAATCGGCATGGCGCGCCAGGAGGAGTACAACAAGGCAAACCTCCGCGCCCTCGATCGCCGGGGCAACACCGTGCGCGACTCCATCAACTACTTTCCGCGGATGGCCAACAATCCCTGCCGGATCGGTTTTTTTGCCGATACGACCCAACCCGGAAGATCCCTCGCCTATGACCAGGTGACCTTGAGCCGGCGAAACGCCTGTGTCGGGAGGATTTACTTCAACCTCCCCGGCGGCATCAAATCCGGGCAGTACTACCTCAATGTCAAGTTCAAGACCAGCGTCGTCCAGGTGCCCTTCCGCATCTTCACCGATGAAGAACAGAAGGAGTTCAACAAGAACTGGAAGGGCATCAAAAAGGAACACGAGGCGGGGTATAAGGAGTAATTCTCATCGGCCTGGCCGTTGAGAATTACGGGAGCGCCAAGTCCCATTCGCTCGGCAAATGGGACTTGATCGCTTAAGCGAGCTGGCGTGATCAGCCGTCGCGGTCGATCCGCTCCACCTCACGGTGGTTCTCGGTCCGACGTAGGGTGGGCCCTGGGCCCACCTTCAGTGTTCTTGAAGAGCCAAGGAGTCAGACAACCCCGACGACAGCGGTCTCGAACTGATTTTCAGCGCCACACGTATTGAACGATTCTGAAGGTGGGCTCAAGCCCACCCTACATGCCCGTATTGCGGAATCGAACTGAGCCCCTAGAAATAATCCGTGAACGCCAGTCCCACGCCGATGGTGTTGTTGTGGACGTTGTAGTCGATGAGGCTCTCGCCATAGCCATTGAAGTACTGGGCGTAGCCCCTGACGCGCTGGTAGATGGGGAAGCTCCAGTCGACCTGGAATGTGCCCTTGCTGAATCCGGACTGAAGGTTGTTGCGCAGCATCAGACCGATGGTGTGTCGGTTGACTTTGTAGGCGCCGTGGAAATCGATGTTGCCCATGTAGTCCTGGATATCCTCGTTGCCGGTCAGGTCTCCGACGATGATCCATGGTTTGACGCTGAACGCGAAGTTGCCTCTCTCGAAGATGAAGTTGGCAAAGAGCCGGTTCCAACTCCGTGAGATAGGGTCGTTTCGGCCGTTGGACTGGTGATTGAAGCCAAACGACATCAGCTTGTTGGTGACCCCCAGGACCCTCTTGTTGCTGGTGAACTGAAGCCAGATTTCAGGTTCGTGGTTGGTCTCCCTGAACGGCGACGACAGATCGTCGTCGAAGAGTTGCCAGAATGATCGGTTGGTGTAGGCGACGTAAAGACTTCCGTTGTCTTTGAAGATGTTGTGTACCACCGGAAACATGAAGCTGATCTGAAACTTGACCTCGGCCGCTTTGAAGTCGATATTCTCGCCGGGGAATGCCTCCTGAAACGGCGCAGTGTTGGGATCGGGGTTATAACCCACCATGAGGTAGTTGGGTTTGTAAGGGGTGATGACGTAGTCCAGCTCCTGGGTGGCCTTGATGCCCTCGAATCGTTCATCCAGCGGACTCATCTTCGCCAGATCCGGGTCAGCCGCATCGCCTGTGACGGGTGGTTGTGCGGTTTGACCTCGAACCTCGAGCAGACACGCCTCCCGAATTTCCTGCGCGGTGGTTTCGGGTCCGGCGGTCTTGATCTTCTCCAGCAGGCATTGATTGAAAGCGTCCATGTCGATCTCGGGATCGGCGGCTGCGTGGGCGGTTGGAACAACGATCAGCCAGATTAGGATTGCGGCAAGAGTGGTCATTTTCATGGGGTGCATCGTACATCCGACACGGTCTCAGATGCACACGGAGAAACCGCAGATAGCGCAGATAGGCGCAGATAGGCATCGCACCATCGCAAAGCCCACAGATCACACAGATTGACGCAGATAGTCATCACGTGGCTTTCGCTCCGGCGGGGCGACGGGAGCGGTGCCAGGCACCTTTTCGCAACGAAAAGAGAGCCAGGCACCGAGCCCGCGTTCTATTGAGGGTACGCGGACCTGGCCTCGACCGGACGTGCCGTCTCAAACCGATGTTGGGAATGGGCGCCCAGCGGAGGACGACACTTGTCGGGCCCAACATCGTTTGAGGGGGCTCTCTCGGCCAATCGCGATCAGAGAACCTCGTCGGAATCGCTTCTCCAGGAACTCAACCAGAAAGGCCTGCCGGCCGCCTCTCTGCTACGCTTCGCTCATGACAGAACAGATGACCCCCGAGTCCATCCGTGCGACGGCCGAGGCCTTTCGCGACAAATACCGACCGGGCAAGGTGCGTGGTCTCCTCGTGGCCGGGTCGGGCCTCAGCCTCGAGGTTCCCGGCTGGGAGTCGGCCGAGGTCGTCGAGCTTGGCGAGGTCTTCGATTTCCCGATGCATGAACTCATGGGTCACAGTCAAACCCTGACCTTGTGGCGACGGAATGACGAAACGCTCATGGTGATGAACGGTCGCTTCCATCTCTATCAGGGCTACAGGCCCGAGGAGGTGGTGGCTCCGGTGCGGCTCGCCGGTCTCCTCGGGGCCAAGGTGCTCATCGCTACGAATGCATCCGGCGCTCTCGATCCCGAGATGGATCCGGGCTCGCTGGTCATCGTCAACGATCACATCAATTTCCTGGGCTCCAACCCGCTGGTGGGTGACTGGGGTCGTGATTTCGGTCCTCCGTTTCCCGATATGTCAGCCGCCTACGATCCCGAGCTGAGAGAACTCGCCATGAAGGCAGCCGGCAAGGCCGGCTTCGATGCGCGCGAAGGTGTCTACTGCGCCATGCTCGGCCCGTCCTTCGAGACCCCGGCCGAGATCCGGATGCTGATCGGGATGGGCGGACTGGTGGTCGGGATGTCGACGGTCCCCGAGGTCATCGCCGCGCGGCAGATGGGGATGAGGGTGTGCGTTCTTTCCCTCGCCGCCAACCCCGCCGCTGGATTGGTGAATCGCGAACTGACCCATCAGGAAGTCATGGATGAAGGCGAGAAGGCTGCTGAGAAGCTCAAGGTCATGCTCGGTGATCTCGTCGGTAAGCTCTTTTAGAAGAGCTTTTTAATTTTGAATTATGAGTTATGAATTATGAATTTCATCGCACCATCGCACCATCGCACCATCGCACCATCGCACCATCGCACCATCGCACCATCCCATCGTCGCATCGTCGCAGCCGGACCCCTGCGATGGATCATTCATAATTCATAACTCATAATTCAAAATTTGGAGTCCTAATGGTTGATCTTTTCCTCGAAGTATTCCCTGTGGGTCCGATCCAGGCAAACTGTGTTCTGCTCGGTGATCGCGACTCCGGGGTGTTGGCTGTCATCGATCCCGGTGAAGAGGCCGCTCGGATTATGGAGCGTGTCGAGGCCAGTGGATTGGAGCCGAAGATGGTGATCCACACCCACGGTCATCTCGATCACGCGGGTGGGACGGCGGACCTCATGCGCCGCCTGCCCTCGGGGATTCCGGTGGGTCTCCACCGCGACGAACTCCCTCTCTACCAGGGTCTCGTCATGCAGGGACGCATGTTCGGCATGGAGGTCGAGGAACCACCCATGCCGGATCTCTGGCTCGAGCACGGTCAGCGGCTCGAGTTAGGTGGCCTCGAACTCGAGGTACGACACACGCCGGGGCACTCCCCCGGAGGCGTCTGCTTCGTCGTTCACGGTCCTGCCGATCCTCTGGTGATTGTAGGCGATGTGCTCTTCGCGGGTTCCATCGGCCGCACCGATCTCATGGGCGGCTCCTTCCCCGTGCTCGAACAGTCAATCCGCGAGCAGCTCTACACGCTGTCGGATGACATGAGAGTCATCTGCGGTCACGGACCGGACACGAC
>RCNF010000284.1_pt1 | contig 37070 bp, 24 predicted proteins | sample 2041311 | NCBI WGS metagenome assembly RCNF01 (sample SAMN09708228, study PRJNA481090) | Marine sediment metagenome, whole genome shotgun sequencing project. | biome: marine sediment; feature: ocean; material: sediment; isolation source: Sewage treatment plant 2 marine sediment (STP2) ...
GCGCCGCAACTCGCCGCAAGATGGGGGAGGTTGAAGGGTCGCTCGAAATTGCCGAAGGGCATGGTTGACGACTTGGCCCCGATCGGCGTGGTGGGAGCATTCTGGCCGCCGGTCATCCCATAGATGAAGTTGTTGACCAGGATGACGAGCATGTCCATATTTCGTCGCGCAGCGTGGATGAAGTGGTTGCCGCCGATCCCCGACAGATCGCCATCGCCGGAGAACACCACCGCCTCGAGCTCCGGACGAGCGAGCTTGAGTCCGGTGGCAAAGGGAATCGCCCGGCCGTGGGTCGCGTGGAAGGCGTCGAGGTTCATATAGCCGGCAACGCGCCCGGTGCAGCCGATGCCCGAGGTGATGGCCACCTTGTCGAGATCGACATCGGCCTCCTCGAGGGCGGAGGCGAAGCACTTGACCACGGTGCCGATGCCGCAGGTCGGGCACCAGATGTGCGGCATCCGGTCCATTCGAAGGTAGGGTGCAATGGGGTGGTCGTTGGGGTTCGGGGGGTGTGCTGTCGCGCTCATCGGGCTGCCTCCACGATCGCGGTACAAATCGCCTGGGGATCATGCACGCCGCCACCGGCATGAGGCACGTGCACCGCCGCCGCCTTTCCGGAGGCGCAACGCTCGACTTCGAGCACCATCTGGCCCAGATTGATTTCGGGTACAACAAAGGCTTTGACCTCGGCTGCGAGTTCCCGTATTCGTTTCTCGGGGAACGGCCAGACCACGACCAGCCGAATGAAACCGACCTTGACACCCTGCTTGCGGGCGAGATCGATCCCCATCCGCGCCACCCGGGCGGTGATGCCGTAGGCCACCACCACCACGTCGGCGCCGTCGACCTCCTCCTCTTCGATACGAACGATGTCGTCGACGTTGAGGAGGATCTTGTCCATGATTCGCTGAACATTGATCTGCTGCCGTTCGACCGACATGTCCGGGTAGCCACGGTCGTCGTGGGTCAACCCGGTGGTGTGGAAACGGTAGCCGTCGCCGGCCCGCACCATCTCCGGCACCCGACGGCCGTTGAGCTCATACGGCTTGTATTCCTCGGGCGTCTTGTCCGAGAGCACTCGGGGAACGACATCGATCTCGTCGGCCTCGGGGATCACCACCTTCTCGGTCATGTGGCCGACGCACTCGTCCATCATGAACATCACCGGCACCCGGTAGGTCTCGGCGAGGTTGAAGGCGTCGATGGTGAGATCGAAGGCCTCCTGCGGCGATTGCGGCGACATGGCGATGAGCTCGTAGTCGCCGTGCGAGCCCCAACGAGCCTGCATCATATCCGCCTGGCCGACCATCGTCGGAAGCCCGGTCGAGGGCCCGCCGCGCTGGACATTGACCACGACGCACGGGGTCTCCATCATCGCCGCAAGCCCGATGTTTTCCATCATCAGGCTGAACCCCGGACCCGAGGTCACGGTCATGGTTTTGGTCCCGGTCCAGGCGGCCCCGGTCACCGCCGCCATGGAGGCGAGTTCGTCCTCCATCTGGATGAAGGTTCCGCCCATGACCGGAAAACGTCTGGAGATGCGTTCCACCACCTCGGTTGACGGAGTGATGGGATACCCGGCCACAAAACGGCAACCCGCCGCCATGGCCCCCTCACCACAGGCGTAATCGCCATCGAGGTAGTGGACACCGGTGAGTACACCCTTGGGATCGGTTTTCAATTGAGTGCCTCCTCTTCGGCGAATTTGTCTTCGTCGGCGGCGATGCAGAGGACCGCCTCGACCGCCACGGGATCGCCCGCCGGGACGCAGAAGATGGCGAAGTCGGGACAGATCATTTCGCAGAGATTGCAGTTGACGCACTCGCCTTCGACCACGACCTCGGGCGGGTGGTAGCCCTTGATGTTGAAGTCCTCTGACATCACGAGGACGTCCTTGGGGCAGTACTCGACGCAGAACGCACACCCCTTGCAGCGGTCGGCGATGATCACCACCTCGCCCCGCGGCACCGTCACCTGATCGAAGTCGAGCGGCTTTCGCCAATATCGCATCAGTGGTTCCTCCACGTTCTTCCCGCGTTCGCCTCCGCGTCCGCGTCCGTTCCCGATCTCATGCCTCCGCCCCCCGCCGCGGCTTCAGCGCACACTCGCCTTGAAGCTCTTCCAACATGCAGTTGGGTCGGTAGTACCCCGCACAGCGCATGCAAGGAGCCTTGGTATCCGTCTGACGCTCGAGCATGCCCAGACAGACTTCTCGCAGCAGATCGCAGAACGCCTCGGTCCGCGCCTCCCCGAGGTCCTCGATCACCGGCGCCAATTGGGAGGCTTTGAGTCGCTCGAATTCATCAACCAACCGCCGTCCGTCCGCGCTCACCGAAAGGAGGGTGGCGCGCCGGTCCTCGGTCGAGGTTTCGCGGACTACCAGCCCGAGCTCCTCGAGACGATCGAGGTTCTTGCTGCTCGCCGCCGGCGAAACCCCAAGGCAACGAGCCAACTCGCAGACCTGCAGCTCCGAGTTACCGGCAATGAGCTTGAGGAAGCAGAACTGGGAACGGCTCAGGCTGTAGGGGCTGAGTTGGTCGAGGAAGGACGATTCGAGAAATTCTCGGAGCAACGAACTCATGATGTGGCCGTAGCGCAGGAATCGGTAGAACCCCGCCCCGGAAGCCGACATCTCGGCGACGGGGTCGGTCTGAGCGGAGCGACCATCGGGGGCCGGCATGACTCACCAGCTTTCTCTTCACCCTGTAAATATTTGACCTGATTGACTATTTATGTCGTAAAATAAAATTGTCAAGTACCTGAAATAAAACGAGATAGAGACTGATACGCAGCTTCCATGTGAAAGAAGACACGACGCCTGTCGGAGCTCGATCTCCACGATTCGATACTGGCGCAATTGGGCACAGAGAATTCTCAAGAAAATGAGAATGCTCGCGCTCCGGATACGCGATGGGAGGGGAGCCGGGCACCCAGCCCGCGTTCTCTCGAGGACTTGCGGGCATCGCGATTCGCGTCTCGTCCTGGTCACGCACCCCGGTAAATAAGCGCTCACAAGAACGAAAACGACCGGGTGGCAAACAGCCACCCGGTCGGTGTTGAAGTACTCGAGCGAGCTGGATCAGAACTTGGGATAGAAGGCGGTCAGCATCTCCTTGGTGGTTGGGGCTTCGCTGCCCGCCATGGCGCGCTCTTTGATGTCTTCCAGTTGATCGGTCAGCGACGGCGTCTCAACCTCGTAGAGCACACCACAGGTGATCTTGTTGTCCTCGCGGGTGAAAGGAACCGAGCTTGCGCGCCGCGCCGGATCGTAGTCTTCGGGCAGATAGGCGAGTTTGGCCTTCATCTCCTTGAATTGGTCATCGCCACGCCAGGTCACACACGGCGACATCACGTTGAGGAACGAGAATCCGTTGTGCTCCAAACCGTCGACGATCATCCCGGTGAGGTTCTTCATGTCGCCCGAAAAACCACGTGCAACCCAGCTCGCCCCGGTGGAAATCGCCAACTCACAAGGATCGACGCTGGGCTCGGGATTGCCCCAGTAGGTCGACTTTGTCTTGTCGCCGGTGGGCGTGGTCGGCGCCGCCTGGCCCTTGGTCAGACCATAGATTTCGTTGTCCATCAAGATGTAGAGGACATCAAGATTGCGCCGGCACGAGTGGATCAGGTGATTGCCGCCGATGGCGAGACCATCGCCGTCGCCGCCGACCGCGATCACAGTGAGATCGGGCCGCGCCACCTTGACGCCGGTGGCCAGGGTCAGAGCCCGGCCGTGGACGCCGTTGAACCCGTACGTTTTGACATAGCCCGGCAGCCGCGACGAGCAGCCGATACCGGACAGAATCACGGTGTTCGAAGGCTCGATCTGGAGCTGAGCCATGGCTCGATAGAGGGCATTGAGGACTCCGAAATCACCGCAACCCGGGCACCACACCGGCTTGAGACCGGATTTGTAGGCACCGGGTTTCAAATCGACTCTGACTCCTGCCGCGCTCATACCAGCACCTCCCGCCGCATGGCGCTCATCTCGAGCACCTTCTTGATCTTGTCCTCGACCTCACTCACGGTAAGGTTCTTGCCACCCGATCGCTTGTAGACGTAGGTGTGGCCCTCGGGCAGATCGAGGAAAGTCTGCAGGTATTTGTAGAACTGGGCCGAGTAGCTGAGCTCGACCACGACGACCTCGCGGACCGTCTTGATGTATTCCTGGAACTCGTGGTACGGGAACGGGTAGAGCAGTTGCGGCACGAAGGCCGACACCCGTTCTCCGCGCCCGTTGGCGTTGAGCACCGCTTCCTTGACCGGACCCTTGGAGGATCCCCAGCAGATGATGCCGACATCGGCACGCTCGGCGCCGTAGTGCCGGAAGTAGCTGTACTTGTCACGGACCGCACGAAGTTTCCGGTAACGTTTTGCGTTCATCTTCTCGTGGGTCAGGTACATCGAGGTCGGCGATCCGTCCTCCTTGTGCTCGAGGCCGTTGGTCTGGTACTCGCCACCCTTCATCCCCGGCCAGGACATGGGCGAGATCCCTGACTTGGTCTCTTTATAACGCTTGTACTCGCGGAGATCACCGGCCGAAGGCACCTGCCGGCCAGTCACCTCATGATCGAGGGTGAGCATGGACAGGGTTTCGCGCCGCTGGGCGATGAACTGGTCGGAGAGCACGATGACCGGCACCTGCGCCTCTTCGGCGATGTTGAAGGCCGCGACCGTGGCGTGGAAGCAATCTTCCACATCGGCCGGCGCCAAGACCACTCGCGGCGCGTCACCGTGGGAACCCCACAGGGCCTGCCACAGATCCGACTGCTCGCTCTTGGTCGGCAGGCCGGTCGAGGGGCCACCGCGCTGAACATTGATGATGACCGCGGGGATCTCTGCCATGGAGGCCAAACCGAGCATCTCGGTCATGAGCGCGAGACCGGGGCCCGAGGTTGCCGTCATGGACTTGACCCCGGCAAATGACCCGCCGATCACCGCACCGATGGCCGCCAGCTCATCCTCGGTCTGGACGATATAGCCGCCGACCTCGGGCATGAGCTTCGACAGGAGGTGGAGCACCTCCGACGATGGCGTGATGGGATATCCGGCGAAGAACCGGCACCCGGCGTGCAACGCGGCCACCGCCGAGAGCTCGTTGCCCGACATGAGCAACATCGGTTCACCCGGGGTGTACTGCATCCGCTTGCCGGCCGCCGCGTCGGAAACCTCCGACGCATGAATCTTGCCCGCTTCGAAGCCCTTGAGGTTGGCCACGAGGACCTCAGGCTTCTTCTTGGCAAACTTGCCCCTGATGGCCTGCTCGAGTGGTTCCTGCGGCAGCTTGAACAGTTCCGACAAGAGACCGAGGGTCACGATGTTCTTGGCGAGCTTGGTGCCTGCAGATTCCTTGGCGAGCTCGATGAACGGCACCGGCACCCAACGAACGTCGTCGGTGTCCGGACCGAGATCGATGTCCTCGCGTGGGGTGTCATCGGCCTCTTCGTAGATCACGATGGCATCCGGCGCGGCCAGGATTTCACCGCGGAACTGCGCGAAATCCGCCCAGTTGAAGACGACAAGCACCTGGACCAGATCCCCCTGGGCGTAGATGGGATCGGCGCTGATCCGAACGGTGCAGGACGACTCCCCACCGCGGATCTGGGGTCCATACGCTTCGACTTTCATCACGTGCAGCCCGACCGATGCGCCGGTCTGCGCCAACATATCTCCCGTGGTGATCACACCGTCACCACCGGAACCAACGATTGAAAATGTGAGATCCCGTGTCGGCATCTTTGGAGTCCTCCTTATGGCCACTCCAGGCCTTGAGAAGGGATTGTGAACCCGTTCACAGAAAATGTCCACCTGCGGCAAGCAATCTTTTTGGACAATTTACTTATTGGGTGAGCGGGGTCGCAATCCAGGTATTGGGAGCATGTCCGGCGGCACTCGCGAGCAGGGCATTCGCCTCGGCGTCGCGACCGTCCAAAAAACTCAGCGATCGGCCCAGCACCCACTCTGCCAGCGGCACCCAGGAACAGGCCTCGCTCTCGACCTGGCACTGCGTTGCCAGTCGCCGGAGTGACCCCTCGGCGAGCTGCGATGCCGTTTCCGCGTCACCCTCGACGAGCCGGACCCGGGCCTCGAGCAGTTTCGCCAGATCGTGGATCTCGAGGTACGCCTCCAACTCGGACGCCCGCGCCAACGCCGGCACGGCCTCGAGGTCCGTCTCGAACCGAGCCCAGGCCTGCAGGACCCGCACCCAAAGATGGGTGGACCCAGGGTCGACTTCGACCAGCCGCGGATCGGAGAATCGGCCCTGGAAGAAGAGCCAGGCGGCATCGAGGAACATCATCGTCTCGTTGAATGACGAGACCGTGAGGCTGCCGAGGAAATGTCGGGTCTCGTCGTATGCGGCAATGTCGCCGTTGGCGGCGGCATCGAGGATCAGGCGGTACGCCTGGTCGTTGTGGTTGCGGCCGCTGCCGGCGATGTTGAGGCTGGTTACGATCCACTTGCGGCCCTGGGCCCGTTCGCCGCCGATGAGCAACTGCTCGCCGAGGCGAAGCTGGAGATCTCGATACTCGGGGAACCGGACGACACCGTCGCGCAGAAGGGAGATGGCGTTCTCCCGGTGCCCACCCGAGGCCAGTGCCTGCGCCGCGATCAGGGTGGCGGCGACCTCCGTCGGCGCCTCGGCCATGATCCCGGGATGGTCGGCGCGAAGCCGCACCATCGTGAACGACGGGTCCACCTCCGCCGCCAGCCGAAGCCGGGCGCAGATCGCGGCGAAGTCCCTCCAGAAGGCCTCTCTCGCCCGTCCGTCGAGGCCGAAGAACGGCGAAGCCTCCGGGTTTCCCCATCGGTCGAAGATCCGTCTCTCACCGTTGACAATGAGTTCGATGCCACGCTCGGTCACCCGGGGTGCGTCGACCACCAGGCTGTCTGACCCGAGCGGCGTGTAACTCAAACAGCCGTCCGGAACATCTGATCGTGCCTGCCGGAAGGCGTTGATGTCAGGAGAGTAGGTGTTGGTGCAGGTCTCGCCTGTGATCCTCGACCTCGCCCCGAGGGTCAGCAGGACCCGTTGGAAACCCATGGGATTGTTGAGCACGACGGCGACGATCTCTTCCCGCCCGACGCCGTCGAGATCGGCGGTGATGAGGTGCTGCACATGGCCCGAGTTCGACATCGTCAGTAGCGGTCGGTCCGAAACCGATCGGAAGTCGACGGCGCCGATCATCCCCGGGTACGACCTCGGGTGGACCAGGCCCCAGACCAGCATCGGCCCGTCGCCGAGCAGGTTGCCCACCCCCATGTCCCTCAGATACCAGTCATCGACGATGCCCCGGAACATATGGTGCCCCAAACCGGCCGTGTCCACCGTCCGAAGAACCTCACCTCGCTCCGAGAACAGCTCGAAGACGACCGCCGACTCGCCGGCCGCCCACCCGTCCTTCGGCGACCAACCCACCACAGCTTCCCGGTCCGTGCCTCCGACGAAGTCTGCCATCAGTGTCCGGGGGTGGAATCCGGGTCGTTCGTGCGACCACAGACGGCGGCCCTCCACATCACGAGCGACCACCCCGTCACCCTCGATCTGGACCCCGTCGAGGGTCATTTTCAGGGACGATCGGAACAGCCACGTGCCCACGAAAACGACAATCAGGACCGCCACCGCCGCCGCCACAACGCCTCCAGTTCGACGCGAAAGACCAACCCGGCGCCGCTCGAGCGCGTGGACCGCCTTGAGCGCCGACGGATAGCGAGACTGCGGCTGCTTCTCCAGCAACCGTTCGACAAACCTCGCCAGCCAACGTGGACACTCGGGCCGGTGCTCGCGGACCCCGGTCGGCCGTGTGTGGAGGTGGCCGTCGGCGATCTGGAAGGCCGAGTCGCCGTCAAACGGCACCCTGCCGGTGAGGAGCTGGTAAAGGGTGACACCGAGACTGTAGAGGTCGCATGACGGTGTCGGTATCTCGCCGCGGAGCTGCTCGGGCGACATGAACCGGGGCGTCCCCACCCCCTCCAACGTCCGGGTCAGATCCGACGAACGGTCGAGGCTGCGAATCAGGCCCAGGTCCGAGAGCTTGATCGAGCCGTCGTCCGCCACCAGTAGGTTTGAAGGCTTGACATCGCGGTGGATGACCCTGTTGTCGTGCAGGTAGGCCAGGACCGCAAGGATCTCACCGGCCCATCGGATGACATCCTCGACCGGCTGCGCGCCATCCGCAACCACGCGATCGGCCAAAGTCCCACCCGGCACGAACTCCATCACCGCCACCGGCCGGTCGCTGGTCTCCACCACATCGAAGATCCGGATCAGGTTCGGGTGAGAAAGGCTCCGCCCCTGCCGAACCTCTTCCAACCACCTCGCGCGGGTTCTCTCATCGGCGTCGGTTGGGAGGATCTTGAGCGCCACCCGGGAGCCCAGGGTTCGATCCTCGGCGAGCCACACCGTCGCCTGACCACCGGTGCCCAGAAGCTCGAGCAACCGCCACCGATCCGGGAGGTCCACCGTCGCCGAGCTCGCGGTGTGCTCAGCCGCAGCGTCAACCGGGGCCGTACGGTGGTCTGAAGCGCCCTCTGCCATGTACAGGTCACGCTAGCACGAGCGCCGCTACGGTCTCAACACACCCGCCGCAGATTCACAGACAACGAGCGGTCACCGAAGCATCCCGGTGCTCCCCAGGCGCTCGGAGACACTGATGGAGCGATTGTTCGATTGCGTCCCCCGCCTCCGATTCGTCAATTGTGTGACTCGGGCGCCGGTTTTTGAAACACAAAGGACACAAAGAGCACGAAGGATCCACGAAGAGAAAACAAACAAATCATCGACTCATCGCATGGGGCGCGGCGTCTTCAAGATCGGAAGGAGCCCGGGTCAAAAGATGCGATGCATCGTGGGTACTTCGTGGATTCTTAGTGACCTTTGTGTTTCAAGACCCGCGCACCGGTTTCCACCATCGCCGAGCCGAAGATCAGGAGCGCATCCCGAAACGACTCGCCCTCTGTGTTGCTGCGGTGCAATCTCGATCGCTCTAGTTGAGGCCGAGGCGATCCATCTTCAGTGCCAACCCATTGCGCGAAATGCCTAGCAACTTGGCAGCTTTGGAGCGGTTGCCCTTGGTCCGCGCCAGGGCGGCCGCGATCATCTTCCGCTCGAGATCAGCCACCGCGGTATCGAGAACGAGATCGCCGTTGGTATCGAAGTCGTCGAGTTGCTGCTGAGCCGTCGGGTGGAGGATTGCCGACGAGAGCATGGTCGAATCGATGGCATGGTTCTCCGGACAGAGATAAACCAACCGGCGCACCTCATGCTCGAGCTCGCGCACATTTCCCAGCCAGGGGGCGGTGGCGATCGCGTTGAGAGCCTTGACGGTGATCCCCCGAACGGCCTTGCCGATCTCCTCGGCGTAGAGCCGCATGAAGTGCTCGACGAAGGCCGGGATATCGTCTCTTCGGGCTCGAAGAGGCGGCACCCGAACGGTGAACCCTGCCACCCGGTAATAGAGATCCCGCCGGAAGCGGTTAGCAGCGATCAACGCATGCAGGTCGGTGTTGGTGGCGGTGATGATCCGCACATCGATGGGCTCCGGGGCACGCGCACCCAGCGGATGGATCTCGAGCTGCTGCAGGGCGCGCAGCAGCTTGGCCTGGAGCTCCAGCGACATATCGCCGATCTCATCGAGAAAGAGAAAACCACCGCGAGCGAGCTGAAACTTGCCCTTGCGGGCCGTGACGCCGGTGGCCACACCACTTTCGATGCCGAAGAGCTCGGCCTCGAGGAGATCAGACGGAATCGCCGCACAGTTGACCGCGACAAAGGGACCTTCCCGGCGAGCCGAGGAGGCGTAGAGGATTTCGGCGACGTGCTCCTTGCCGACACCCGTTTCTCCGGTGATCAGAACCGGGATATCGCCGCGCAGAAGCTGCCTGAGCTGGGCGTAGACCTCGGCCATGGCTGAGGATCGGCCGACCACATGGCGAGGCGAAAAATAAAGCTCTGGTGGTGCGGCGGAGCTCATTCCGGCCTCGATGTGGACCGGTTCCGACTTGGAATGGAGAAGCATCCGAAGCACCGCTTCGAGCAACGGTCCGGCGGCCCGGCGGTGAGCGAAATCGCCGACCAGGACAAGGCCCCACGGTGATGTCGATGGCGTCGACGCCGCCGACCATGTCAGCAGTTCATCACCGTCGATTCGCCCGTTGATCACCACCGGCTGGTCGTCGACGCCGGCGGCCGCCGATGCAAATGCCTCCGCAACAAGCCCGAGCCCGGCACCATCAAAAACCGATCCGCACGCGCACAAGACCACCGGCTCTCCACCGTTACCCCACTCCACGAGACAGGCGCCCGCGGCTCCGAGGCCCGAACGGAGAAAATTCAAGGAACCCGTGAGGTTCGGATCGACGGCGCCGACAAGGAGACCGGTGAGGTCATTGAGCAACGCCACCCAATTCGGAGGTTCATCCTCGGCCCGGCGGGCGATTGTCCTGACCTGGGTCGTGTTTTCGAGGCGCTCGCTCCGCCGCCGAGACGGGTTGAGAGGGATGGCGACCCTGGCGTCATCGGGATGCACCCTGACCACATAGAGCACCACCGGCCCGAACCCGATCCAGTCACCTTCGTCAACCGTCCGCTTCTGGATCTTCCGCCCGTTGGCATAGGTGCCGTTTCGGCTCTCGAGATCGGCGACCAGGAGCGTTCCGTCGGCGACAGTGAGCTGGGCGTGCCGGCGGGAGACGCCGGCCATGGCGATCTCTATATCGGCGCCATCCGAAGAACCAACGAGGTGCTCGCCATCAGCCAGGTCGAATGTGAAGCTAGTCCCGTCCACTTCGCCCGTCAGGCGAAAACAATGCTCTCCGTTTGTCGATGTCTCGTCAGTCATCGCGTCTCTGCCCTCCCGACGCTGAACCATGCAAGGGAGAAGCCAGTTTACCGGTAACGAACCCGAATCGTCTCCACGCGGGTGGGCGAGCTTCGTTCGGGTTTCCGCCCTGCCACGGACCGCCGGCCGCACCACACCCAGGATTGGTCCTTTGTAGCGCGGGCGTCTCGCCTGCGTCGAAGGCCTCAATACCAGCGAGTACCTCGGTCCGAACTCTGCAGCGACGCCGACGGGACGTCGGCGCTACAATAACCCTCTCCCGAATCCACCATCTACGGGCAGGGCGTGGCCGGTGATTCCCGATGCCGCATCGGAGCACAAAAAGGCTACGGCGGCGGCAACCTCGGCGGGCTCGAGGAGCCGACCGATGGGGTTCATGGCAGCCCAGCTCGCGATCAGGGCTTCCGGGGTCGTTCCCGCCGCTTCCGCCTTGACTTCAGCAAGCTCGGTCAGCCGATCGGTGGCGGTGTAGCCGGGCAGGACGCTGTTGACGGTGACGCCGTTGCTCGCTACCTCATCGGAAACGCTCTTGAGATAGCCGGTGAGACCGGCGCGCAGGGTGTTGGACAGCACCAGCATCGGTTGTGGCTCGCGTACGGCGATGGAGGTGATGGCCACCAATCGCCCCCACCCCGCGGTCCGCATGGGCGGTAGGCAGAGTTCGAGAAAGCGCTGCACCGGCAGAAGCAGCTGCTCACAGGCGGCCATGAGGTCGCTCGAGGAAGCGTTGATGGCCTTCATGGCCGGCGGCCCTCCGCCGTTGGTGACAATGATCTCGGGCTGACCGAAGAGATCCCGGGTGTCCGACACCACCCTGGCGGGGCCGTCGGGCTCACTGAGATCGACCGCGACCCCTGCCACCTCACCACCGGTGGCGGCGCGGAGAGCCTCGACGGCGGCCGTGATGCGCTCCTCGGAACGCGACACGATGATGGTTCTCTTGCCCTGTCTCAGCAGCTCTTCGGCCACGGCGTAGCCGAGCCCGGCCGACGCGCCGCAAACGATGGCAACCCGACCTGGAGCCGCCATTTACGAACCGCTCGCGAAGGGGTAGTTCGGGTCGATGTCCACCGGGATCCCGACCAGGGCATCGATGGCCGTCACCATGGCCGGGTCGACGGTACCGTATTGATCCGCGAAGGCGACGGCGGCATCGTAGTCGCCTTCGGCCTGGATCATGAGCAGCTCATGCGCCATTTCGCGGAAAGCGTCTTCGAAGAGATCCGGAACCGGACGGAACTTGCCATCCGGGGTGATCTCGACCGCGCCCTTCTCGAGCAGGAAATTGGTCTGGAGCACCATGCCCAGACCGTGCGCCTCGGCGACGCCGAATCGGGTGGTCCGGAAGATCCCCGCGGTGTAGGTCCACGGAAGGCTCTCGAGGATCGAGGGATCCATGATCCCCTTCTCGACCAGGGCGTAGATATCGTAGACCCCGAGGGTGTCGGCCTTGGCCTCTTCGAAGGCCGAGTAGAGCTCCTTGAGCTCGAGACGAACCTCAGTGGGGCGACCATCGACGGTGATCTGACCGGGGCCGATGCCGTGCGACAGCTCGTGGTGGAGGGTGAACTGGAAGAAGGCTTCAAATGAGATCCGGTCAACCTCGTCCGCCGGCAGGACCGCGTGGGCGATGGGGATGCCCTCGTACTTGGCCTGCATCACATTCTTCAGAAGGACCTTCTTGGAGCCCTTGGCCTCGCGGACCCGTTCGTCGTTGGGCAGGTTGAAGGCGATTGTCTGAACCCCGGAACGGGTGTCGCCGGTGGCCAGCAGTTCATCCACCACGCGGATGGGTGACTCGGATCCACGGTCGAAATTCTTGTGCTCGTCGGGAATCGGCAGATTCTTTTCGAGGAAAGGCAGCTGGGACTTGAAAATTTCGAGCCTGGCCGAATCCTCCGGCTGGGCGACACACAAGAAGCACTCAAAGGCCGCCTTGTAGCCGAAGAGCGAGTCCTCGTATGTCTCGTAGGGTCCGATGACGATCTCGATGGCGGAATCGAGATCCATCCACGCCATGTCCGACTCATAGTAGTCGTCGGTCGCGAAGGCGTCGGCCCGTAGCTCGAGGAAGGTCCGCAGACTCTCATTCTCGGTGGCCGCCGCAGCGGCGCGCATGGCTTTGGCGGCACGGTCGAGCGATGCCGCAAAGACCTCGCTGTAGGGCACCGCGATGAGGGCGTCACCGTCACGCCGGATGAGGGTGTGGAGCGAGGTGAAAGCCTCCCGGTCTTCGGGGTGGGCTTCGAGCCAGGCCGTGAACTCGCCCTCGGTGAGATCCTCGGGGTAGTAACCGGCGCCCGGCGGATGCGGCTCGCTTCCGAGGAAGGGCTTGTGGTGATCGAGCCGGTCCCAGGGGCCGTTCATGATGCGATAGTACTCGCGCGCCGCCGGGGCGTTCGGACCCTCGAGCGCTCCCACCCGCGACGCAAAGACCGGATTCCCGGCCCACGCCTGGATGGTGAAGATCTCATCCATGGCCTGGGCCGCGGTGACGAGGTGGCGCATGGCCTCCTGATCACCATCCGAAAGGTGCCCGATCTCTGCGGTCAAGGTCTGAGGCACGAACTGGGCGCGGAGCTGGACGATATCGTCCCGCACCACCAGGCCGTCATTGTCGGCGGGTGCATCCGAGGTCGCACCACAGCCTGTGAGAATCATCGTCAGCATCACTACCGCCAGTCCACACTCTTTCATATACGCCTCCAAGAACAGCCGTTGAGGCTGAAGACTATTCCGGTTTCCTGGCCCAAACGGCAAAGTCCCGCGGACCGTTGACGAGATCGTCAAGACGGCGGGCAAGCCGGTCAAGCCCGGCCGCGACGGCCGCTACCTCGGGATCGTCGTTGGGTGGATTCTCGGCCGCAACATCGGCAAAGAGCTGCTCGGCCGGAAATGGGTGGAGCAACTCGCGCCGATCGACCTCGAAACCGCAGGTCTTGAGATAGAGTTCCAGGGTTTCGGGCATGAGCGGTCGCCGGTGGGTCGGGTCGACCCAGTAGAGCGACGCGCCGACCCGGAGCGAGTGCGGGTTCGGGCTCTCAACGATGAGTATCCCCCCCGGTCGCAACACCCGACGGATCTCTGAAAGGACAGCAAGCAGTGTCTCCGGCTCGAGATGCTCGAAGAGATGCATGGCGGTCACGGCGCTGCGGCTCGCGACGGGCAAGGACTCGAGCACCGCGAGCACATCGCCCTCGAAAACATCGAGACCACGCCGACGCGAGGTCTCGGCGACCGCGGCATCGCCCTCGATTCCGGCGGCCTCGACCCCCGCCTCGCGCAATAGAAGCAGCAGTTCACCGCGACCGCACCCGAGATCGAGGACCGGTCCAGCCGCAGCCAACGCTTCGAGATAGTGATCGAGACGGTGGCGAATCTCGGCCTCGGGGCCGCGGAAGGCTTCGAGGAGGGCGGGCTGCACCTCGGCCAGCGCCGATGCCAGCGTCGCCTCGTCGATGGCGCTCTCCCCGGGGGTCGGCAACGGTTCCCGACGGAGCATTCGTTCGACCAGCGAACCCAGTTCCTCGATCTCCGCGGCGAGGCGCTCCAAAAGAGCGTCGGAGCGGCCGACTACCGCCGGGACAACCCGGTCCCGAAGCCGAACGGCTTCGGCGCTGATGTCGGACAGGGAACTCTCGACGGTATCGAGACGGGTTTCGCTGTTGGCGAGCCGTTGGTCGCGAATCTCCCCGAGTTCGGACTGCACCTGACGAAGGCTCCCCTCGATGGCGTCGAGGCGTGCCTCTGCCCGATCCTGGAGCCGCGTCAGTTCTTCGCCTTGAAGCTTGATTCGGCGCCGCAGACCCCAAGGAGTCAATTCAAAAAGGGCCTTCATCAGGCGATGAAGGCCCCCGTTTTGATGCTGGGCACCGCCGTCACTCGACGGTTCGGCGCTCGGTGCGGCGCGGTCGTCGCCGCTCATGGACTACTCGGCCACTGCCTCGGCTTCGGGCTCGGCGGCGACCTCGACCTTGGCAGGCTCTTCGACGGCCTCAGCTTCGACGGTTTCGACCACGTCGCCTTCGGGCACGGGCTGGTCGCCTGGCCGCACGACGTAGACCGGGAGGGTCAACTGAATGTCGCGGTGGATGTTGATCTTCACCTCGAAGTTTCCGAGTTCCTTGATGGCGTGCTCGAGCCTGACGCGGCGGCGGTCGAGATCGAAGCCTCTGTCGGCGAGTTCCTTGGTGATGTCGGTAATATTCACCGAACCAAAGAGCACATCCTTCTCACTCGCGCGGCGCTCGAACTTGAGCTCGGTGCCTGCCATATCCTTGGCCAACACCTCGGCGGTGCTGCGACGACTGGTGTCCATCTCTTCCCACTTGTGCTGTTCTTCCTCGTAACGACGCCTGTTGCCGGGCGTGTCGGGATAGGCAAGACCTTTGGGGAGCAGATAGTTCCGGGCGAAGCCGGGCTTGACCGTAACCGAGGCGCCTCGCTCGCCGAGATGCTCGATGAAGTCGTTCAAAATCACTTTCATGGGTTTCCTCCGTCATCACTCGCGGTCGGTCGCAGGGGGAAGAAGCTGTCGGCGACACCGAGGGTCGTCACCAGGATCGGCATCGGTGGGTAGATGCAGATCAGCGCTACACCCCAGCGGACAAACCATCCCCGCCCTACCCAGCGCGCGAGATGGGCTCGAATCATAGCCAACCCCTGGACAAAATACAACAAGAGCGCGGCTATCAGCAGGTTGAGAGCGACCCACCTGAGCGAGCCGCTGAGAAATAGCGCGCCGAGACCCGACAGCGCAAAGACCGCGGCGAGCCACTCGTCACCACGGTAGTCTTCAAAAGCCGACACTTTGACGTGATAGCCCAGGATCGGAATCCTGGGTCTGATCCAGAACAGCACGATGATCACGTAGGCGGTGACCACGCTGGGCAGGACCCACGGCACGACCCGCTCCGAGGCGTCGAAGGCAAGCTCGATATCCCCTTCGGCGAATCCCATGGCGCCGTACATTTCCTTCGCATCAAATGCCGCGACACGCATGCCCTCGGCCACACCTTCCACCGGACCGGCGGGCATCGTCACCGCCGCCAGTCCCACGAGTACGACCGCCAAGGACGCAAAAACCGTGATCGAGATCCAACGCCCCTCGCTCAGACCCATTTTGGCCCAGAGGTCGACGGACACGGCGGGGATCACAACAATGAGACTGTAGGCCGCCAACAGGGCCAACGGGAACGGGCCGAAACCAGCGACCGCACCGACCATCAGTAGAGCCGCGATCCACCCCCACGCGCGGATCCCGGGGGACCCATCGGCCTGGAAGTGGAGCACCGGAACAAGACCGAGGGGGGCGATGAGCAACCCGAAGAGCGGCACCACTAATACCCCAGCGACGAGCAGCAGCGACACCAGTCCTGATGCGCCGGCGCCGAAGCGCGGCACACGCGGAACGGCGGCGGGGGTGGCCGCCGCCGTCTCTTCTGGTTCTTCGGTGGTCGTCATGAACCTTCCCCGCGAGGGGTGTGCAGACTTACTGACCGACGTACGGCAGCAGGCCCATGAAACGGGCGCGCTTGATCGCACGGGTGAGTTTGTGCTGGTAGATCGGCCGGGTGCCGGTCACCCGCCGAGGCAGGATCTTGCCGTTGGTCGGGGTGAACTCCCGCAGGAGCTCGATGTTCTTGTAGTCGATGTAGTGGATCTTATCGACGGTGAAACGGCAGATCTTCGCGCGCCGGCGAAAACGTTTTTTCTGGTGTCCCATCTCAGCCTCCTCAGCTCTCGTCCGCGGCGGCAGCGGCCTCTGCGGCGGCTGCCTTCTTGGCGACCTTCTTCGCCTGCCGGTCGTCCCGCTTCTTGTCCAACTTGCGCTTCCGCTTGAGCTCCCGGTCGAGGTTGAGCGTCAGCGAACGCATGACGACATCGGAGGTGCGGAGCTCGAAGTTGAGCTTCTCGAGCATGTCTCCAGCCACATCGAATGTCCAGAAGTGGTAGACGCCGTAGTTCTTTTTCTTGATCGGATACGCGAGTTGACGGCGCCCGCGTGCGTCCTTCTCGACCATCGTTCCGTCATTCTCGGTGATGATGGTCTCGAGCTTCTCGAGCGCCGCTGTCTCTTCGTCTGGTGAAACCTCGGGGTCTACGATGAGCCCCAGCTCATACAAAGGCATGTGTCCTCCTCATGGCCTTGGGCTCCGAAACTTCGGTCCGGAGCAAGGAGTTGTTAATCCCCGGAGCGAACGCACCGGGATCGACATTTTACGGACTTTCAGCCTAAATGCAAGTACGACGTGAATTATGAATTTTGAATTTTGAATTTTGAATTGCATCGCACCATCACGCACATGGGCCATATTGGCCGCGATAGAAGGCAGGGATTGTGAGTGAGGACATAGAATTCTCAATGCTCGCCCTCTTGCTCAACTGAGCAGTTTACTCCCTTGTTTAGAATGATTTACAATGTTCACTGGTTGGATCTGGAGGATGTCTCATGGCCAAAAATATCGGTATTGTCTATTGCGAACGGATTCAGGACACGAGCTGTATCGGCTGCGCCAAGTGCTACAAGTCGGTCAACGAGAACACCTTTGCCTTCGAGGATGCCGGCGACGTACGGGTCGTCTTCAAGTGCGGTTGCGGTGACTGCCCCGGGCTGGTCGTTCCAAAGGTCGATCTGCAGTTGACGGTTCTCGATTCCATCGGGGTCTCGGTGGACGAGATCTACTTCGGCACGTGCGTCAAGAAGGCAACCACGTTCATGAACTGCCCGATGAACGTGGAGGGAATCACCGAAGTGATGCAGAACAAGTTTGGTGTCCCTGTCCACATGGGAACCCACGACTACTGATCGCTTCGCAATAATTATGAATTATGAATGTTGAATTATGAATTTCATCGCACCATCGCATCCACTGCAGAGGTCCGATGCGACGTCATTCATAACTCATAATTCATAATTTTGCGCTTCAGCGCAACCCGGAAGGATATCCCTCCGGTGGGTGGTCGTACTCCACCTCTCCCTCACCTTTGACGATATTGCCCATGGGGAAGCCCTGGCAACCGGCGTCTTTGAGGCTCTCGAGGATTTGGCTCAGGTGCTTCGGCCGGACGATGAGGACCATCCCCACACCCATGTTGAAGGTCCGCCAGAGATCATCATCGGGAACCTCACCGCGCTCGGCTAAGATCTTGAACACCGACGGGATCTCCCATGAGCCGACCTTGATGACCGATCGGAGCTTTTTGGGCATCACCCGTGGAAGATTGTCGGTCAATCCACCCCCTGTGATGTGCGCCATGGCCTGGATGAGGCCCTTCTCGACCAGCGGCCAAACTTCCTTGAGATAGCAGCGGTGGATCTTGAGGAGCTCCTCCCCCACCGAGCATCCGAGTTCCGGGATGACATCGTCGGGACCGAATCCGGGATCGTCGAGCAGGACCTTACGAGCCAGCGAATAGCCATTGGTGTGCAACCCCGTGCTCGGCAGACCGATGAGCACGTCGCCTTTTTTGACCGATGAACCATCGAGAATCGCCTTGCGGTCGACCAACCCGACGACAAAGCCCGCGAGATCGTAGTCGCCGTCGCCGTAGAATCCCGGCATCTCGGCGGTCTCGCCGCCGAGCAGCGCGACCCCGGCCTCGGAACACGCCGTCGCCACCCCACCTATGACATCGGCCACCACATCAGGCTCGAGCTTCCCGGTGGCGAGATAGTCGAGGAAGAAGAGCGGTCTCGCACCCTGGACCAGGATGTCGTTGATGCAGTGATTGACGAGGTCCTGACCGACGGTGCCGTTGCGGCCGGTGGCGATGGCGACCTTGAGCTTGGTGCCGACCCCATCGGCCGACGCCACGAGCACCGGCTCCTTGTACCCCTTCGGCAGCCCGAAGAGCCCGCCGAATGCGCCCTGGTCGGACAGGACCCCGGAGGTGTAGGTGTTGCGAACCATCTTCTTGACCTGCTCGAGGGCCTTGTCCTGGGCATCGATGTCCACGCCTGCGTCTTTATAGGTTGCCATTGTTCCGTTCCCGATCCCGATCCCGTTCCCGAATGGATGGTCTCGGAGTGTTTCCGCCACCCTATCCCGCGCCAGCGGCACTGACAAGCCCGCTCTCGCTTCTGATGGCATCGATTCATCGGGATCGGGAACGGGATCGGGATCGGAATCGGGAACGGGCAGGGGTACGGGAACGGGAACGGGAACGGGCACCTGTGATACAAACAGCCCATGACAATCACACGTCTGTATCGGACACCCGGGCTCTCCACAGTCGAACAACGCTCTGCCCTGGCCACCACTCGCAGCCTCGGTCTCGAGATCGACCATCTGGCCACCGAGCACTGCTTCTATGTTGCCAGTGAAGACGAGCTCGACACCCGTCAACAGGAGGTTCTGCGCTGGCTCCTCGCCGAGACCTTCGAGCCCGATGGATTCGACGGGAAGAGCTTTCTCGGATCCGGCGAAGGCGAGATCTTCGAGGTCGGGCCGAGGATGAGCTTCTCGACCGCCTGGTCGACCAACGCGGTGTCGGTGTGTCATGCCTGCGGTCTCGACACGATCCGACGGATCGAACGGTCGCGACGCTTCGAACTCCCGGTGGCGACCATGACCGAGGAGCAGCGACAGTCCTTTCTCGCAGCGATCCACGACCGAATGACCGAGTGCCCCTATCCCGAACCCCTGACCAATTTTGAGGTTGGGGTCGAGCCCCGCCCGGTGACCGAGGTCCCGGTCCTCGAGCAAGGCCGCGCCGCCCTCGAAAAGATCAACGCGGAGCTCGGCCTGGCCTTTGACGAATGGGACCTCGACTACTACACCGAGCTCTTTCGTGAACGGATGCGTCGAAACCCCACCGATGTCGAGTGCTTCGACATCGCCCAGTCCAACTCCGAGCACTCGCGCCACTGGTTCTTCAGGGGCAGGCTCGTCCTCGACGGAGTGGAAAAACCGGACGATCTCATCACCATAATCCAGGGCCCGCTCAAGGCCAACCGTAACAACAGCGTCATCGCCTTCAACGACAACTCGAGCTCGATCCGCGGCGTCGCCACCACCACGGTGGCGCCATCCGACCCCGGCCGACCGTCAACCATGACGGAAACCGTTGTGGATCAGGACGTTATCTTCACCGCCGAGACCCACAATTTTCCCTCCGGCGTCGCGCCTTTCCCAGGCGCTGAAACCGGAACCGGTGGGCGGATCCGCGATGTCCATGCCACCGGTCGCGGCTCCGACTACACCGCCGGCACGGCCGCCTACTGCGTCGGGAATCTTCAGATCCCCGATGACCCGCAGCCCTGGGAGGATCCCGGCTTCACCTACCCGGACAATCTGGCCAGCCCCCTCGAGATCGAGATCGAAGCCTCCAACGGGGCATCCGACTACGGCAACAAATTCGGCGAACCCGTGGTCCAAGGCTTCACTCGGTCCTTCGGGCTGAGACTGCCCTCGGGCGAACGGCGCGAGTGGATCAAACCCATCATGTTCTCCGGCGGCATCGGCAAGATGGACCACCAACACGTCTCGAAGGGCGCACCCGAGATCGGGATGTGGGTGGTCAAGCTCGGCGGCCCGGCCTACCGAATCGGGATGGGCGGCGGCGCCGCGTCTTCCATGGTTCAGGGCGAGAACGTCGCCGAGCTCGACTTCAACGCGGTCCAACGTGGCGACGCCGAGATGGAGCAGAAGGTCAACCGGGTGATTCGGGCATGCTGCGAACTCGGGTCCGACAACCCCATAGTCTCGATCCACGATCAGGGCGCCGGCGGCAACTGCAATGTGCTCAAGGAGATCGTCGAGCCAGCCGGGGCGCGAATCGAGGTCCGTTCCTTCCCAGTCGGCGACGAGACCCTGTCGGTGCTCGAGATTTGGGGCGCCGAGTTCCAGGAGAATGACGCACTGCTGCTGAGACCCGAGCACCGCGATCTCTTCGAGGCGCTGTGTGCGCGCGAAAAGGTTCCGGCCTCCTTTGTCGGCCGGGTCACCGGCGATGGCCGTGTTGTCTTGCACGACGAGCGCGACGCTACGACACCGGTTGATCTCGAACTCGCCCATGTCCTCGGCAACATGCCGCAGAAGAGTTTTGAGTTCGACCGCGCCCGGCCGACTCTCGAACCGGTCACGCTGCCCGACGGATTGAGCGTGCGGCAGGCCCTCGATCGGGTGCTGCGCCTGCTCTCGGTGGGCTCCAAGCGCTTCCTCACCACCAAGGTCGACCGCGCGGTCACCGGGCTCGTGGCTGCGCAACCGTGCGCCGGGCCGCTTCAACTCACCGTGGCCGATGTCGCAGTCGTTGCGGGCAGCCACCGGGTGATTACCGGCGGGGCCACCGCCATTGGCGAACAGCCCATCAAGGGCCTGCTCGACCCTGCGGCCATGGCGCGGCTCTCGGTGGGTGAGGCCCTGACCAATCTCGTGTGGGCGCAGATCACCGCGCTCGAGGACGTGCGCTGCTCGGCCAACTGGATGTGGGCGGCGAAGCTCCCCGGCGAAGGGGCGGCGATGTACGACGCCGCAGAGGCCATGTGCGCCATGATGACGACCCTCGGGATCGCGGTCGACGGCGGCAAGGACTCCATCTCCATGGCCGCGCTGGCCCCCGACGGCGAGACCGTCAAGACCCCGGGGGCGCTGGTGATCTCGGCTTACTGCACGAGCCCCGACATCACCCGGACCGTGACGCCGGATCTCGAACTCCCCGAACGCGGTCGCCTGCTCTTTGTCGATCTCGGCGCCGGTCGCAACCGCCTCGGCGGCTCGGCCCTTGCCCAGGTGTGGGGTCAGATCGGCGACGAGAGCCCCGATGTCGGCGACATCGAGCTCCTCGGTCGCGCTTTCGACTCGGTCCAGACACTGCTCGCCGAGGGCATGATCACCGCGGGCCACGACCGTTCAGATGGCGGCCTCGTGACCACCCTGCTCGAGATGGCCTTTGCCGGCAACTGCGGTCTCGATGTCGAACTTCCGGCCGCCGGCGGTGGGACCCTGTCGGCACTCTTTGCCGAGGAGCTCGGCCTCGTTCTCGAGATCGACGAGGACGATCTCGACGATGCCATCGCGGTCTTTCTGGAAAACGACGTGCCGTGTCTCGCCATCGGCCGCACCATCGCCGAACCACGGATCCGGATCGGCGTCGGCGGCGAAGAGGTCCTCGACGAAGACATGTGCGTGCTTCGCGATCTTTGGGAGAAGACCTCCTTCCAGCTTGACCGGCGCCAGGCCGACCCGGGTTGCGTCGCCGAGGAACAGGGCGGTCTCAGCCATCGCAAGACGCCGTCGTGGGGCCTTGGCTTCCGGCCCGAATCGACCCCCGAAGAAATCATGAAACGCCCCACGAAGATCCCCGTGGCAATCCTTCGCGAGGAGGGCTCCAATGGCGACCGCGAGATGGCCGCTGCCTTCCATGCGGCGGGGTTCGAGCCCTGGGATGTCACCATGTCCGATCTCCTCGCCGGTCGGATCGATCTCGAGCGTTTCCGCGGTCTCGCCGCGGTGGGAGGCTTCAGCTACGCCGATGTCCTCGACTCGGCCAAGGGCTGGGCCGGAACGATCCGCTTCAACGACGATCTCCGGCGCCAGTTCGACGCCTTTGCATCGCGCCCAGACACCTTCAGCCTCGGGGTCTGCAACGGCTGCCAGCTGCTCGCGCTGCTCGGACTCGTGCCGTGGCGGGGTCTCGCCGACCCGGTCCAGCCGCGCTTTGTCCGCAACGCCTCGGGCCGCTTCGAGTCACGGTTCGTCTCGGTCAAGATCGAGCCCTCGCCCGCTGTGATGCTCGAAGGCATGGCGGGCTCGACCCTGGGGATCTGGGTCCAGCACGGCGAGGGCCAGGCGCTCTTCCCCGACCGCGCGGTTCTCGATCGGGTCCTCGCCGACAATCTCGCGCCGGTCCGGTTTGCCGATGACGAGGGTCGGATCACCGAGAGTTACCCCTTCAACCCCAACGGGTCACCCGAAGGCATCGCCGCGCTGTGTTCCGATGACGGCCGCCACCTCGCGATCATGCCCCACCCGGAACGCTGCTTCCTCAAATGGCAGTGGGGATGGATGCCCGGGCACTGGCGAAAAGAACTCAGGGTCTCACCGTGGCTCAAGCTCTTTCAGAACGCCCGAGAGTGGTGCGAGAAGGGGGCTCCATGACCTCCACGGGCGCCAGCTACGTCCCCGAGAGAACGCAGTTCTGACCGTGAACGGGGTGCCAGGCACCTTTTCGTCGGACGAAAAGTGAGTCAGGCACCGCCGCCGCACGCGCTTGCTTCGGCAGTCAAGGCCCCTCCGCCTGCGGGATGGAGCAGACCTCGGGCTGCCATTCGGCTCCGTTCCAGTAGGTGACCGCGAGTTGGGAGCGCAGATCGGGATCGTCCGCATAAGCGTCGAGACGACTGAGAATCACCGAGTTCCAGACTCCACCGGTGAGCCGCAGCTTCGAATCGAAGAAGAAGGCCCGAAGATTGATGAAGCTGGTGTCGTTCTTCCAGCTGATTCGATCAGACCTGACTTCGAGATATTGACTCTCGGCATTTTGCTTGATCCGCCCCACAGCGGCATAACGCCACGGAGTGACTGATTCGATGAGGCGCTGCGGCTCGAACGAGATATAGACGACATCAATGCCGGATGGTGTTGTCGCCGCCAGTCGACGGCCTGGAGCAAAGAGATCGAGAATCTGACCGGGTCGGTCCCACTCGGCAGACACGACGAAAACCACAGGCGAGCTCTCTCGCCCCGGATTCTCGGCGATGAAGTTGTTGGTGGCGCCAATATAGAGTTCTCCGCGACCATTACGATCGTGATCACCGACCACCACGTTGGCGAGCTGGCCGGGGTGGAGAATACGCAGCATCTCGCGACCGGACGGCTCGAAGACCCGGACCGCTCCGGGGTAGTAGGGCGTCGATCTCTGTCCAATAACGATCTCGGGCCGGCCGTCTCCCGACAGATCGGAGCAGACCACATCACACGGGAGGAATGCATCGAAGACCTCGTCGTCGTATCTGAAATCGAGATGGAGATTCCAAGCATCGCTCAGAGCGAGATCGCCGTCGGCTCGCCGGTGGTAGATCTCCAACTGCCGTTCAACGGTGGCGTCACCGATCCCAAAGACCATGTCACGGCGACCATCGCCATCGAGGTCGCTGAAGGCGACATGGTGGTTGCCAAAGAAACCGGCTCCTTTTTCGTTCCATTTCGCGGGTGATCTCAAATCGAGGACCGCTCGGTTGTGGCCGTCGACGATCTTGAAAATGCTCCCGTTCTCGAAGTTTTCTCGGGTCATGAGCAACTCGTTCGCCACCGGATCGTCCGCCGGATCGGGCGGTGAGTCCTTGGCCCGCAGACCAAACTCCACCGCAGCACCAGCCACAAGAACGATCCCCGCCACCGCAGCGGCTCGAATCAGGTACCGGCGGTGCGGCCGCCAACCAAACCGCCGCTGCACAAGGGAGCGGGCGGCCTCAGCTGCGGTGGGCCGCAAGTTGGGCTCCGGGTCGAGCATCCGGTCGAGGAGGCGATCGAGCCAGCGTGGACATTCGGGCCGCTCCGTTCGAGCCCGGCCCGGCCGGCCATGCTGCCGCGCCATCAGGGTGTCCACCGCGGTCGTTCCCGCCAGCGGTACTTTGCCCGTCAGACACTGGTAGAGGGTCAGACCGAGGGCGTAGACATCCGATGCCGCCACCAGCTCACCCTCACGCGCCATCTCCGGCGCCATGTAGGCCGGTGTGCCCACCACCATCTCGGTCTCGGTGACCGTCGCTCCCGCCGCCATGGGGCGCGCCAACCCCATATCGCAGAGTTTCGCGACGCCTTCGGGGGCGAGCATGATGTTGCCCGGTTTGACATCGCGGTGGACGAGACCTTGTGCATGGAGGTGTTCGAGGGCGGCGGCAATCCGGCCGCCGATCACGATCACATCATCGAGGACCAGACGCTCACGATCTTCCAGGGCGGTTCGCAGGTTAGAGCCCTCCACGAGCTCCATCGTGATGAAGAGGAAACCGTCCTCTTCGTGGAGCTCATGGACGGACACGACGTTGGGATGACCGGATCGGGTGGCGCGGATCTCCCGCCGAAGGCGCTCGCGGTTGGCCGGATCGCGCACCGCATCATCGAGGATCTTGACCGCGATGCGGTCGCCCACCCTGGTGTCCAGCGCCGAGTAGACCGTACCCGAGCCGCCGCGCCCAAGCCGGTCGTGGATCACGAATCGCCCCGCGAGGATGTCGCCCGGACCCATGCCAGGGTCGGCGTCTGCACGTTCCCCAACCGACGGCGCGACCTCGGTGACTCCGGTTTGCTCTTGCATGGCGACGAGCCTACTCGACCTCTTCCCGCCGGATCAACCGACGATGCTCCATGGATTGCCGCAGGTTTCACGCGGTTCTGCCACAACTTCGGCACACCATGCGACTCTAATGGAACCCAAGGAGGCATTCCATGCCGATCCACCGTGCCCGTCTTGCCCACCTCATCGCCACCGCGGCGTTGGCCACCGTCGTTGTCGTCTTCGCGGGCTGCCGGCCGGAGGACCCCGCCCCGGGGGACCAGCTCTCCGACAGCGCAAATCACCTCCGCACGGCGCAACTCATCTCCCACGTCACCGATGGCACGGTGCCGCGCGACGCCGGGATCTCGGTACGATTCGTCGAGGTTCACGAACGACGAACGACGGAACAACAAACGTTGGCCCGAGCCTTCAGCTGCACGCCATCCGTCATCGGCAGCGCTGAGTGGACCGATCCGCGTACCATCGTTTTCACTCCTCGGGAATCGCTGCGACCCGGCGCCGATTACCGGTGCGCCCTCGATGTGGCCGCGGTTCTCCCGGATCTCGACTCCGCCAAACCGTTCGCCTTCTCGTTTTCGGTGGCTCCCAACGAGCTCACCGGTTTGCAGGCCGAGCTCGAACCGGCGACCGACGACGACTCCGAGCGCCTCGTCTATTCGGGCTCTCTCGAGTTCTCTGATCCGGTGGCCCTCGAAGAGATCGACGATCACGTGCAGCTCGTGGACGGTCGCGCCGAGATCGACCTCAGATGGAGAGTGGAGCCCGGCGATCGTCGTTTCTGGTTCACGAGCGGCCCGATTACCCGTTCCGACAGCGCCCGTACCATCACCCTCGAGATCCCCGTCGATCCCTTCGGCATCGAGTCGAGAATCGAACGCGATATCGAGATCCGACCTCTCGATGATCTCGCGGTGGTAGAGGTGGAGATACAGAACCAGGAGGCCGAACCACGGCTCGCCGTCAAGTTCTCGGACCCCCTGAAAGAAGGTGTTGATCTCGGTGCCTACCTGAGGGTTGAGCCGCACATCGATCTCAAGGTCTCCGTCCTGGGCAACACCCTCCTGGTTTCGGGGCCGTTCCGGCGGGAGGTGGCCTACACCCTCGTCGTCCGCCACGGCATTCCGAGCCGCTGGGACACCCCCATGAAGGAGGACCACCGCCGCGAGGTGCGATTCTCCGATCTCAAACCCCAGCTCAACTTCTCGCAGGCCGGCAGCCTGCTCCCGGCCTCGAGCAAGGGGACCATCGCCTTTCGAACCGTCAACGTCCGCCAGGTGACGGCGCGGGTCACCCGGGTCTTCGAATCCAATCTCGGTCAGTTCCTTCAGGACGAAGGCCTCTCCGCTTCTGTCGATCAACGCCGGTTCGGCGGCCAGCTCAACCGGGTCGGCGTCGACGTGGCAACGGCCGAGCTCACGATCGGCGAGACCCGGAACACCTGGATCCAGTCCACCCTCGACCTCTCCCCTCTTCTCGCCGGTCACGAACGGGGCCTCTATGTGGTTTCGCTCTCCTTCGACCGAGGACAGATGCTTTTTGAATGCAGCGCCAATCAACGCTATGCCTACTACGATCACCCGTGCGGTCAGGGCTATCTCTACAACTCGGGCCGGGTCGTCCGCCCACTGATGGTCTCGGACATCGGTCTGCTTGCCAAACAGGCTTCCGATCGCCTCATCGTCGCGGCCACTCATCTCGAGACCGCCGAGCCCCTCGCCAACGTCGAGGTGACGCTCTACTCCTATCAGAACCAGGCCATCGCCCGCGGCCGGACCAACGCCCACGGAGTGACGGAGATCAAGACAACCGAAACCGGCTTCTATCTCGAGGGACGGTGGCGGGGTCAGCGGACCGCACTCAAATTCAACGAGTCACAGCTGAGCTCGAGCGGTTTCGACGTCGGAGGGGCGACGGGGTCGGCGGCCCCAACCCGGGCCTTCATCTATACCGACCGCGGGGTCTACCGCCCCGGCGACGACATCCATCTCTCAGCGGTCGTCCGCAACCAGGACGGGGACTTTCCCGACGACCACCCCATGATGCTCAAGATCCGCAACCCAAAGAACCAGGTGGTCCACACCGAGCTCGACCGCCGGGGTCTTGCCGGCCACTACGCCTTCGGGTTCGCCACCGACGATGACGACCCGACGGGCCGGTGGTTCGCCGATCTCTACAACGGCAGCACCCTGCTCGGCAGCCATCCCCTGCGGGTCGAGATGGTGGCCCCCAACCGACTCAAGGTTCGTCTCGATCTCCCGAAGGAGATCCGACCGGACACCGACGAGGTCTCCATCGGGCTCGATTCCTCCTATCTCTTTGGCGCCCCGGCGTCGGGTCTCCGCGGCACCCTCGAGATCGTCATCCGCAGCGCCGAGAAAACCTTCGAAACCTTCCCGGACTTCACCTTCACCCACCCGGCCCGCTTTCTCAGCAGCACCACCGAGCAGCTCTTCGACGGGCCGCTCGACACCGACGGCCACGCCGATATTGACTGGCGGCCACCGCTGCTGACCGAGGTGCCCTCGGCGCTGAGCGCAACCCTCACCGCCCGCGTCTTCGAGCGCGGCGGCCGGCCCACCACCGAAGCCGTCGCGGTCCCGCTGGATCCGTATGACGCCTATGTCGGTCTGCGGAAACCGACAAACAACTGGGCGGCCCTCAACCAACCGCTGCCTCTGACCGTCGTGCTCGTCGATCCCGATGGCGTTCCCATCCGGGATCGCGAGCTCGAGGTCGCGGTCTACACCAACGAACGCTACTGGTGGTGGGAGTACCGATCCTTTGATGACTACCGCCGGCGATTCAAAAGCGATTTCCAGACTCGACTGGTCGAGCGCATTGCGGTCACGACCACCGGTCAGCCGGTGAAGGTGAACTACACACCGACCCATCACGGTCAGGTCCTCATCGAGGTGAGAGATCCCGCGGGCGGCCATGTCGCGGGGACCTTTGTCTGGGTTTCGAGCTGGGGTAGATCGAGCGGCCCCATCGAGGCGGGGACCCAACTCGAAATGGAGGTCGAACGAGAGACCTACCAGCCCGGCGACACCGCCAGGGTGACGGTCAACACACCATCCGAAGGCATCGCCTTTGTCTCGGTGGAGAAGGCCGGCGAGGTGCTGTCCCACCACTGGCAACCCCTCGAGGGCGAGCAGACCACCATCGAGTTCGACATCACCGAGGATATGCTGCCCAACGTCTATCTTCATGTGACCGCGGTCCAGCCCCACGCCCAGACCGCCAACGACCGGCCCATCCGGCTCTACGGAGTCGTTCCCCTCACGGTGGAGAAGGCCTCGACACGTCTTTCGGTGGAAGTGATCGCCCCGGCCGAGATCAAACCTCTCCAACATTTCGAGGTCGAGGTCAGGACACCGCGGGATCGGATTTCAACGGTGACTCTGGCGGTGGTGGATGAGGGCCTCCTCGATCTGACGAGCTTCCGAACCCCGAATCCGTGGGCGTTCTTCTTTGCCAAGGAGGGCCTCTCGGTCGCCAGCTTCGATGTCTACGGCTCGGTCATCGGTGCCCTCTGGGGCTCGATCGACCGGCGATTCGAAATCGGTGGCGACGAGGACAGCTACCGCAAGGGCCAGGCCGGCCCGGTCAAGGCGCGTCGCTTCCCGCCGGTCGCCCTCTTCGCCGAGCCGGTGCGAACCGACGACAGCGGCACCGCCCGCTTCACCTTCCAGATGCCCCACTACATGGGCTCGGTCAGAATCATGGCCGTCGCCGCATCGGGTCCGAGCTATGGCAGCGCCGAAGCCTCGGTGCCGGTGCGCGAGAAGATCATCGTTCTGCCGTCGCTGCCCCGGGTCGCCGGACCGGGCGAGACCTTCGATATGCCGGTCACCATTTTCGCGACCGCCGACGGCATCGGTGAAACCGAGATCACCGTCGAAACCACCGGCCCACTCGCGGTCACCGGACCGAGCCGCGCCGTCATCGATCTCGACGCCATCGGCGAGAAAGACCTCAGCTTCACCCTGGCCGCCACCCAGGCCGCGGGGGTGGCCACCGTTCGAGTCTCGGCCGCCGCCAAGGGAACCGCGGGATTTTCCTCCACCGAGCTCGCGGTGAGGCCCATCAACCCGACGATCACGAGCTCGAAGGAGATCCGCATCGACGCCGACGCGAGCGCCACGTTCACCATTCCCGAGCTGGGTCTGCCCGGCACTCGGCGGGCGAGTGTCCGACTCTCTCCGATGCCGGGGATCACCTTCGGCCACCGGCTCGAATACCTCATCCGCTACCCATACGGCTGTATGGAGCAGACCATGTCTGCGGTCTTTCCCCAGCTCTATCTCAAGAATATCTTCGAAGACGCCGATGTCGACCGGGTGTCGAACCGGATCGACAACAACATCAACGCCGGGATCCGACGGCTGCAGCGATTCAGGATTCCCAACGGCGGTTTCGGCTACTGGCCCGGTGCGCAAAAAACAAACGAGTGGGCCACCAACTATGGCGGGCACTATCTGCTCGAGGCATCCCGGCTCGGCTACCACGTGCCGTCCGGTCTTCTGAACGACTGGAAGACCTTCCAGCGTCGGATGGCGGCCCGCGAGAGCGGCGATCTGTTGACCCGCTCCTATCGCCTCTACCTCCTCGCCTTGGCCGGCGAACCCATGGTCGGCGCCATGAACCTCCTCGCCGAGGAGCATCTCGACGAAATGAAGAACCTCTCGAAGTGGCTCCTGGCGGCGGCCTACGACCTCGCGGGGATGGACGAGGCGGCTCACCGCGTCCTCGCCGTCGCCTCAACCGAGGTCAGGTCGTATCGTGAGCTCGGCGGTTCCTTCGGCTCCACCATTCGCGACCACGCCATGATGCTCTACCTCGCGACCAAGCTCGACCGCCAGGAGACGGCCCTCGAGCTCTACAACGAACTGGTGCCGATCCTCGGTGGACGCGACTATCTGTCGACCCACTCGGCGGGTTATGCGCTGCTCGCGGTGGGGAACTACCTCGATTCGGCATGGCGGTCGGACACCGACATCCGCGGTCGGCTCGACGTGGCCGGCGACGACGGACTGACACGGAAATTCAACCGGAGCGGCGGTGCGATCACCATCGACCTCACGGAGCACACCGGACGCGAGATCACCATCGACTCCTCGAGCAAAGGCCCCTTCTTCGCCGCCTTTGAGTGGCAGGGCATCCCGCTCGAGGGACCCACCGAACCCGAGGAGCGCAACCTCACCCTCGATGTCCGCTGGCTCGACGAGGACGGCGGCGAGATCGATCCCACATCATTGGCCCAGGGCACCCTCTTCTGGGGCCATTTCCGGGTCGCCTCGAAGCACGGCCGGCGGCTCGAGAACCTCGCCCTCACCCAGATCACCCCCTCGGGTTGGGAGATCGACGCCACCCGGTTGCGCGGTGAGCAGACCCCCGACTGGGCGAGCAAGTTCGCCCTCGGCCGCGCCACCTACACCGATATCCGGGATGACCGGGTGATGTGGTTCTTTGATCTCGATTATCGGCCAGTCGACTTCCTGGTCAAACTGATGGTGGTCACCCGTGGCCAATTCGTGCTCGCTCCGACCCTCGTCGAAGCCATGTATGACGACGATTTCCGAGCCCTGGTGCCAGGCGGCAGGGTCGAGGTGGTGGAGGCGCAAGGACCGTGATCCACCGGCTGCTGTTTCCGCCGTGGCCGTTTCGCGCAGCTGCGATCTGCGTCGCCGTTCTGGCGGCGGGTGTGCTCGCCGTTCCGGTGCCCGACCCTCCCTTCCCCGAGGACTACGGCACCATGGTCCTCGACACTCACGGCGAGATCCTCCACACCTATCTCGCGGCCGATGAACAATGGCGATTCCGGCTCGGTATCAACGACATTGCGCCCAAGCTCGAAGCGGCGGTTCTCGCCGCCGAAGACCGCCGCTTCCGGACGCATCCCGGAGTGGACCCGCTGGCGTTGAGCCGCGCCGTGATCCAGAACCTGCGCGCCGGCGAGATCAGATCGGGAGCATCGACCATCACCATGCAGGTGGCGCGGCTCATCCGCCCAAAACCCCGCACGATTCCGAACAAAATGCTCGAGATGGTCCAGGCCCTCAAGCTCGAGACCCGATTGGGCAAGGACGAGATCCTCCGACTCTATTTCGAGCACGCGCCCTATGGCGGGAATCTGGTCGGAGCCACCGCCGCCAGCCTGCACTACTTCAACCGGCCTCCCGACCGCCTGACCTGGGCCGAGGCCGCAACCCTGGCGGTACTGCCGAAAGCGCCGACCGCCGTCACCCCCTTCCGCAATGCAGGGGTGCTCCTGAAACGGCGAAACCGGCTGCTCCACGTCCTCGAAAAACAAGAGTTAATCGACCATGAGACCCTGCGCGAGAGCCTCTTCGAGGAACTCCCGAAATGGTCCCATCCCATGCCGACGGTTGCACCCCACTTCGCCCGCCGGGTGGCCGCCGAAAACCCCGGCTGCAACCCCCACACAACCCTCGACAGGGGGATCCAGGAGCAACTCGAGGCCCTCGCACAACGCCACGCCGGCTGGCTCTCCCGGAAGGGAATCCACAATCTCTCGATCCTCGCCGTAGAGACCGCCACCGGAAAGGTGCGGGCCTATGTCGGCTCGCCCGATTTCTTTGACCGGGACAACGGCGGCCAGGTGGACGGAGTGATGGCCTCGCGTTCGACCGGATCGCTGCTCAAGCCCTTTCTCTACGCGAGCGCCTTCGACCGCGGCGTCATCCACCCCGACAGCCTGCTCCGCGATGTGCCCGTCTACTTCGGCAGCTATGCACCGGTCAACGCCGACCGGAAGTTCTCCGGCATGGTGCGGGCGTCGGAGGCCCTCGTTCGCTCGCTCAACGTCCCTCCGACGCTCCTGCTCCGCGAGATCGGCGTCGCCGAGTTTCACCACTTCCTCGAAGCCGCCGGGATGGAGACCCTCTTTCGTTCACCCGATGGTTATGGCCTGTCGCTCATCCTCGGCGGCGCCGAGGGCACCCTCTGGGACATGGTCCGTCTGTATCGCGGACTCGCCTCCGACGGCCGCTTCGACGGTCTCACCCACCTCGCCGACGAATCTCCCGAAGAGGGACAGCAACTGCTCTCTCCAGCCGCAGCGCGGCTCACCATGGAGATCCTCACGGAGTTGCGGCGACCCGATGACGACGGGGTCGACCGAACCCTCTTCACACCGCGACGCCCGGTGGCCTGGAAGACCGGGACCAGCTTCGGCAAACGCGACGCATGGGCGGTGGGTGCTACACCGGACTGGGTCGTCGGCGTCTGGGTGGGCAACTTCTCGGGCCAGGGCAATGCGAGTCTTGGCGGCGCACGGGCGGCGGCGCCGATCCTTTTTGCCGCCCTCGATCTGCTGCCGGGCCACCGTGAAGGGGGGTGGTACCACGTCCCTACCGATGTCCGAGCAATCCAGCTGTGCAGCGATTCCGGTTTCCGCGCCGGGGAAGACTGTCCGAGGACTCACGTCGCCCAGCGCCCATGGCGTTCCCCCCCGGTGGCGGTCTGCCCATACCACCGCAGCTTCTGGATCGATCCCGAAACCGGTCACGAGGTCTGTTCGCGATGCTGGAAGACCAGCGACCACCAACGGATCACCCGACTCATCCTCCCGGCCGACGCCGCCCAACTCATGCGCCGGGCGGGACACCGGATCGACTCCTCGCCGGTTCACAACCCGGACTGTCCGGTGAGCTCCCCCCACCACCCGCTCCGCGTTGTCTATCCGGCGGCGGGCGCCACCCTGCTCGTGCCGCGCGATCTCGATGACAGACCGGAACGCGTCACGCTACGCGGCAGCCACACGTCGGCCGCCGCCACACTTCACTGGTACGTCGACGGGAACTACCAGGGACACACAACCGGCGACCACGCCGTCAGTCTCCTGCTCGCGGGCGGCCGGCACCGGGTCGAGATCATCGACCAGGACGGCCGCGCGGCGAGCACGAGCTTCACCGTCGAACGGCGTAGCTGAATCGCAGCAACGCTGCGCCCATCGCTGTTTTACCGCAAAGACCGCGATGATCGCAAAGACCATCGCAAACGGCATCGCGTGATTGAGTCATCGCACGATCGCGGGAGCTCATCGAGGGTCGAGCACTCAGGTTCGCTGAAATGATGATCACCCGGTGAGGTCGTCCTTCAAGCCGGATGCCGGCATCCGACCCCTGTTGCGATGACTTCATGATGTGTTTCTTTGCGATGGCCATAGCGGTCGGATTTTGAAACACTAAGGACACAAAGGACCACGAAGGGTCCACGAAGCATCGCATTTCTTGACCCGAACTCCCTCCGACCCTGAAGGCACACAGGGCCTTGCGATGAGTCAAGCACCGACCTTTGTGCCGTCTTTGTGGATCTTCGTGATCTTCGTGTTTCAATCCGCTTTGCGACCGTTGCGCCTTCGCGATGAAAAACCGATCACACACCCTTGGGCGGGACCGGGACGGTTTCGAAGACCGCGGTGGCGTCGAGGGTGACACGGAGCATCTGGGAGCGTGGGACCGCGGTCACCGGACAGCTTCCGTTCATGGCCCGTCGGAGCGAGTCGCCGGCCAATCGAGTCGAGTTGTTCTCGGCCGAAAGATGGAGCCCGACGACGCCCTTGAGCTGGGAGCACTTGATGCGATCGAGCGCCTCCTCGGTCTGGTGATTTCCGAGGTGACCGAGGCGCGATGCGATGCGCTGCTTGAGCTGCCACGGATATGGCCCGTGACGCAGCATATCGACATCGTGGTTGGTCTCGATGAGGAGCAGATCGCAACCCGCCAACCGTTGTTCCAGGAGATGGGTGAAGACACCGGTGTCGGTGCACACAGCGACACGCTGCATCCCGTCTTCGAAGACATAGGCCACGGGTTCGGCCGCATCGTGGCTGGTGGCCACGGGTCGAACACGGAGGCTGCCGACGGGGTAGTCGCGGCCCGATTCGATCTCGCCTCCGGTCCGGGTTTTGACCGGTACCCGGGACCAGGTGCCCCGTGTGGTCCACACCGGCGCAGAGTGGTGACGGCGAAGAAAAACCTCGAGACCACGGATGTGATCCGAATGTTCGTGGGTGAGGAAGATCGCGTCGATATCCTCGGGCTGAGAGCCGAAGCACTCGAGCCGCTTTCGCATCTGCAGCGCCGAGACGCCGATATCGACCAGGACGGAGGTCTCACCCGAACGTACCAGGACCGAGTTACCGGACGACCCCGACGCGAGAACCAAGACCTCCATCGGCTACCTGCCCGTGGACCCGAACCCACCGGCGCCGCGGTCGGTGGTTTCGAGAACGTCGGCTTCGAGAAAACCGACCTGCGGCGCCGGGGTCACCACCAGTTGTGCGATCCGGTCTCCCCGATAGATGGTCACCTCTTCGGCGCCGAGGTTGACCAACAGGATCTTGAGCTCGCCCCTGTAATCACTGTCGATGGTGCCGGGCGCATTGACCACGGTCAGCCCGTAGCGAATGGCGAGCCCGGAGCGCGGACGAACCTGACCCTCCCAACCCTTGGGGATCTCCAGAATCAAACCCGTGGGTGCCGCGGCGCGTTCACCGGGGGCGATCACCATCTCCGACTCAACGGCGGCCCGCAGATCGGCGCCGGCGGCGCCCGCCGAGGCGTAACTCGGGAGTTCGAGGCCCTCGGAGTGAGGGAGTCGTTGAATCCGGATGGTGGGCGTATCGTTCATGGGGGGATCATACACGGGCATTTCGCCCTGCGAATTGCGGCGGCGGTTCAGGCCGGCAGCTCGCACCCTTCGGGGCCGCAGAGGGCGGCCGCCATGCGATCGGGAACCAGGATGCTCTCGGCGAGCTCGCGGACACCATCGATGGTCACGGCATCGAGCTCGGCGCGCACATGCTCGAGATCAAATCTCCGGCCGCGATCGAGGACCTCGAAGACATCCATGGCACACCGCGCCATGGGCAGATCGCTGTCCATGAGCAGCCCGCGTCGGAGCCCCTCCAGAGCCACCGAAACCTCGTTGTCCGAGAGGTCCAAGGGCAGCCGCTCGACTTCATCCAGCACGAGTGACCACACCTCGTCATTCACCTCGGGTGCACACGCCCAACCGATCTCCAACAGTCCACCCGGATCTCTCAACGCCAGACCCGACCAGATGTCATAGGTCAGGCCCTCGCCCTCGCGCAACCTCTGAAACAGCCTGCTCGACGAGCCATTGCCCAGCACCCGGTTGAGTACCGTCAGCGCTGCCAGTCGAGAATCTCCCGATGGGATGGCCTCGAAGGCGAGCCGGGTGTGGACCTGGTCGGCCCAGGCCCTGGTCAGTTTTTCCCGCCCTGTCGACCACACGAGCTCCGGCAAACGCGGCCGGCTCGGGAGGGTGTTCAGATCGAGTCGGTCGAGGCACGCCAGCGATCCGTTGCCATCGACATCACCGGCCAGCGCGACAACCAACCGGCCCGGGCGGATCAGCTCCTGATGATGGCGCCGCAGGGTCTCAATATCGAGGGCTTCGACGCTCTCGGCGCTGCCGATGACCGGCCGCGCCAGCGGGTGCATTCCCCAGGCGGCGCGCAACAGGGCCTCTTCCACGAGTTCGGCCGGATCATCGTTGATCAGCTCGAGCTCGGCGAGAATCACCCGGCGTTCAAGCTCTACATCCACCGAATCGAAGCTCGGCTCGGTGATGGCATCAACCAGCAACTCGAGTCCGTCGCCGAGAGAGTCCATCGTGGTCGTCATGCTGACGCCCATCATTTCGGTCCCGGTCCAGGCGTCGATGTCGCCACCGAGTCGATCCATCAGCGCCGCCAACTCACGACGGTCGCGTCCACCGCACCGGCGGAGAGTCAGGTGTTCGACGAGGTGGGTCGCTCCGGAACGGTCCTCGGATTCATGTGATGATCCGCGGGTCACCCAGACCCCGGCCGCCACGGTCTCGCGACCCGGCAGGTGCTGCATCAGCAGCGCAGTGGGGCGGTTGGGCAACATGGAGGCGGAGTGTACTACGGTCTCGTCGGTGACGGGATCACAGGCGGCGGTCTGTTGCCTCCGGGGGGCGATCCAGTCCCGGTGCCACCCGGACGCTTTGGATCCTCGTCTCCCGGGTGCCATCCCGGCGGGGGCTGGCCCGGGCGCTGTCCGGAGCGCCGGCCGCCTGCGGCGCCTTGCTGCGGTTGCTCGCGGTAGATGAACCGCCACTCGCAATAGGTCGTACGACCCTCATAGATCTTGATCGCCTCATCGCACGAGGTCGAGTGGACACCGACGATCGGTCCCATCTTGACTCCGTCCGTTCCCAGTGGCCCCTTGCCCGCCTGGCCGGCGCCGAGCCCGGTACCAGTTCCCTGTCCCTGTCCCCGCCGGTTGCCGGAATTCCCGTCGTATTTGGATGTGGGCCCGTTCGGGAGTCTGCTCGTGTCTCCGAAAGCGCTATCGCTCGTCGCCCCAGGTCCGGCGAGTTGGCGACCCTGCTGACCCGGCTGCTGACCCGGGCGGCCCTCCTGACCGAGAAAGACGATGCCCCATTTCTCCGAGTCGGTGATGGGGTCCTTCCACTTCTTTCTGATCACTCTGGGTTTGGCTTCGTAGATCTCTTTGAGTTGCATCGGGTACCGGCCGTACTTGACCTTGTAGAGCCGGACCGCCTCGATGAACTGTTCGCCGCGGAAAATGAGCTCGGCCTCGCGTTCGCGCCGCATCTGGAATTCGACGGTCTGGACCGCGACCCCCATGGCGATGGACATGACCGCAATCGCCATCACGAAAATCACCAGGGTGTATCCGCGCTCTCTCCCGTTCCCGTTCCCGATGAAATCAGCGCCACACTTTGCCCGGTTCTCCCTATTCTCTCCCCGTGCGTTGCCAGGCACCATTTCGTCGGACGAAATGGATGCCAGGCACGCGCCGATGAACGCACCCATCCCGAGGAAGATCGTTCCCGTCTTTCCTCCGAGATGCCTGAGAGGTGAAATCACGTGAGTCGCCTCCGGTTTGGCACTGGGCCCGTAATTAAGAATTCATAATTCATAATTCATAATTCGTGAGATGG
>RCNF010000269.1_pt1 | contig 36860 bp, 37 predicted proteins | sample 2041311 | NCBI WGS metagenome assembly RCNF01 (sample SAMN09708228, study PRJNA481090) | Marine sediment metagenome, whole genome shotgun sequencing project. | biome: marine sediment; feature: ocean; material: sediment; isolation source: Sewage treatment plant 2 marine sediment (STP2) ...
GGACGGCTTGGCCATCAGACCACGCATGCCGGCCAGCTGACGAATCTGCTGGTTCGAGCCTCGAGCGCCCGAGTCTGCCATCATGAAGATGGAGTTGAAACTCGGTTGTGTGGACTTCTCACCGGTCTCCGGATCGGTGACCTCGTCAGTGCCGATCGATTCCATCAGGTCGCGTGCTACCTGGTCGGAAGCTTCCGCCCAAATGTCGACGACTTTGTTGTACCGCTCGCCGTCTGTGATCAGACCTTCCTGATACTGCTCGACGACCGTGGTGACGTCTTCCTGGGCCGCGCCAAGCACGTCCTTCTTCGAGTCCGGGATGATCATGTCATCCATGCAGATCGAAATTCCGGCGCGGGTCGACATCTCGAAGCCCATCGTGCGCAACCGGTCCGCGAGAAGGACGGTGTTCTTGTTGCGGCTGGCCCGGTAACATTCGTCGATGAGCCCGCTGAGCGCCTTCTTGTCGAGCACCTTGTTGACCGCCGGGAACTCCATCCCCGGGGGCAAGACATCGCTGACGAGAACGCGGCCAACGGTGGTGTCGTAGATCTTACCCTTGTAGCGGTAGCGAATGCGGCTGTGTAGGCCGACCATGTTTTGGTCGTACGCCATCCGAAGCTCGTCTGCAGAGGCGAAGATGCCCGTGAACTGACCTTCCTTCTCCTGGCCGTCACGGTACTCACCCTTACCGAAGGTTTTCTCGCGCGTCATGTAGTAGAGGCCGAGGACGATGTCTTGGGTCGGATTGATGATTGGGCGGCCGCTTGCCGGAGACAAGATGTTGTTCGTGCTCATCATGAGCACGCGTGTCTCCATCTGAGCCTCGACCGACAGCGGAACGTGAACCGCCATCTGGTCACCGTCGAAGTCCGCGTTAAACGCCGTGCAAACGAGCGGGTGCAGCCGGATTGCCTTGCCCTCGATCAGCACTGGTTCGAAGGCCTGAATGCCCAAGCGGTGAAGCGTCGGCGCGCGGTTGAGCATCACCGGGTGCTCGGTGATGACCTCTTCGAGAATGTCCCAAACCTCGGGCTTTTCTTTCTCGACGAGCTTCTTAGCGCTCTTGATCGTGGTGACGTAGCCGCGCTCTTCGAGCTTGTTGTAGATGAACGGCTTGAAGAGCTCGAGTGCCATCTTTTTCGGCAGGCCGCACTGGTGCAAACGCAGCGCCGGGCCGACGACGATGACCGAACGGCCGGAGTAATCGACTCGCTTGCCGAGCAGGTTCTGGCGGAAACGCCCCTGCTTGCCCTTGAGCATGTCGGACAAGGACTTGAGCGGACGCTTGTTCGGACCGGTGATGGTCTTACCGCGACGGCCGTTGTCGAAGAGCGCGTCGACGGCCTCCTGCAGCATGCGACGCTCGTTCCGGATGATGATCTCCGGTGCGTTGAGCTCGATGAGCCGCTTGAGGCGATTGTTTCGGTTGATGACGCGACGGTAGAGATCGTTGAGATCGGAAGTGGCGAAGCGCCCCCCATCGAGCGGAACCAAGGGACGGAGGTCCGGCGGCAGCACCGGAATCACCGAGAGCATCATCCACTCGGGTCGATTTCCCGAATCGCGGAAGGCCTCGATGACCTTGAGTCGCTTCGCGAACTTCTTGCGTTTCGCTTCGCTGGTCGCTTCCTTGAGGTCCAAGCGAAGCTGCTCGGCCATGGCGTGCACGTCGAGCTCCCGGAGCATCTCGAGGACCGCCTCGCCACCCATGCGCGCTTCGAACGCGTCATCGCCATACTCGTCGAGCATGTCGTGGTAGCGATCCTCCGTGAGGATCTCACCGCGCTCGAGCGCCGTCTCTTTGGGATTGAGAACGACGTAGCTCTCGCAGTAGAGCACGCGTTCGAGGTCCTTGAGCGTGATGTCGAGAATCGCGCCGATGCGGCTCGGAAGGCTCTTGAGGAACCAGATGTGCGCAACCGGAGTGGCCAAGGTGATGTGACCGAGGCGCTCACGGCGGACCTTGCTCTGAATGACTTCGACGCCGCACTTCTCGCAGACGATGCCGCGGTGCTTCATGCGCTTGTACTTGCCGCAGATGCACTCGTAGTCTTTGACGGGCCCGAAGATTTTCGCGCAGAAGAGGCCGTCGCGCTCTGGCTTGAACGTACGGTAGTTGATGGTTTCGGGCTTTTTGACTTCGCCGTGAGACCACTCGCGGATCTTCTCCGGAGAGGCCAACGAAATGCGAATCGCTGAAAACGCCAGTGGGTCTTTCGGCTTTTCGAAGAAGCTGAAGATATCCTTCATTACTTACTCTTCCTCCGCGGCAAGGACGTCATCCGACCTGCGCCCCATTTGACTGGTCTCGACCAACTCGACGTTCAGGCAAAGTGCCTGAAGCTCCTTCATGAGGACGTTGAAGCTCTCCGGCAGTCCGGCTTCGAGCTGGTAGTCCCCCTTCACAATCGATTCGTACATGCGCGTCCGGCCCTGCACATCGTCGGACTTGACGGTCAGGAACTCCTGTAACGCGTATGCGGCGCCGTAGGCCTCCATCGCCCAGACCTCCATCTCACCTAGCCTTTGCCCGCCGAACTGCGCCTTGCCACCCAGCGGCTGTTGCGTGACCAGCGAGTAGGGGCCGATGCTTCGTGCGTGGATCTTGTCGTCGACCAAATGGTGCAGCTTGAGCATGTACATGATGCCCACGGTGACGTCCTCGTGGAACGCATCGCCCGTGCGCCCATCGAAGAGCACCGTCTGACCATTGTCCTGCACTCCCGCGAGCCTGAGGAGATCTTTGATCTCGTCCTCGCTCGCGCCGTCGAAGACCGGTGTAGCCAGTTGAAGGCCGTGCTTCCAGCTCTTGGCCATCGCTGCGACCTCGCCATCAGGAATCGCGTCGAGCACCTTCACGATGTCGCCGCCCTTGAAGATCGCGCGAATCCGCTCGCGCAGCTCCGCAGCGCTGGCCTTTGTTTCGACCATCTCCTGCAGCTGAGTGCCAAGCAGATAGCCGGCCCAGCCGAGGTGAGTCTCAAGGATCTGACCGACGTTCATGCGGCTCGGAACACCAAGTGGGTTCAATACGATGTCGACCGGCTTTCCGTTCGGAAGGTACGGCATGTCCTCTTCCGGAAGAATCCGGCTGACGACACCCTTGTTACCGTGGCGACCGGCCATCTTGTCGCCGACCTGGAGCTTGCGCTTGATGGCGACGTAGACCTTCACCATCTTGATGACGCCCGGAGGAAGCTCATCGCCCTTGCCGAGCTTGTCGATCTTCTCCTGGAAGAGCATCTTGACGGCATCGACTTGATCGTCGACCTGTTCGAGGATCGCGTCGGTCTTGTCTTTGTCCTTGTCGACCTCGATGTGAGCCCAGTGCTTGTGCGGGATCCCATCGAGATCCTCATTCGTGATCTTGGCGCCCTTGGCGAGGAGCTCCGCGCCCTTGTCGCCAACCAGCTTCGCTGTCGTGGTGCTGCCTACGAAGTACTTGCGAACGCGATCATGTGCGGAGTCGACGACGATCTTGATCTCGTCCGCCATGTCTTTTTCGAGCTTCGCGCGCTCCGTCTCCTCGATTTGAAGCGAGCGCTCGTCTTTCTCGGTGCCCTTGCGCGCAAACACGCGGGCGTCGATCACGATGCCGGTCACCCCCGGTGGCACCTTGAGTGAGGTGTCGCGGACGTCGCCAGCCTTTTCACCGAAGATGGCGCGAAGGAGTTTCTCTTCGGGCGAGAGCTGTGTCTCACCCTTCGGCGTGATCTTACCGACCAAGATGTCGCTCGAGCTGACCTCGGCGCCGATTCGAACGATGCCCGACTCGTCGAGGTCTTTGAGGGCCTCTTCGCCCACGTTCGGGATGTCTCGCGTGATCTCTTCCTTGCCGAGCTTGGTGTCGCGAGCGACACACTCGAATTCCTCGATATGGACGGACGTGTAGACGTCGTCCTTGGCGATCCGCTCGGACAACAGAATCGAGTCCTCGAAGTTGTACCCACCCCAGGGCATGAACGCGACGATCACGTTTTGGCCGAGTGCGAGCTCACCGCGGTCGGTACTCGGGCCGTCTGCGATGACGTCGCTAGCTTTGACCCGGTCTCCGGGGCGAACGATTGGCGTTTGGTTGTAAGCCGTGTTCTGGTTGGAGCGCTGGAACTTGTTGAGGCGATAAATATCGGGGAACGCGCCGGCAAGCCCTTCGGCTTTGACGACGATTCGTGTCGCGTCGACCGACTCCACCACGCCGTCCTGCTGCGCGACCACGCAAACACCGGAGTCACGCGCGACCCGCGCTTCGATGCCCGTGCCGGAAATCGGAGCGTGCGTTCGAACGCACGGAACAGCCTGACGCTGCATGTTCGAGCCCATCAGGGCGCGGTTTGCGTCGTCATGCTCGAGGAATGGAATCAACGACGCGGCGACCGAAACCAGCTGGTTCGGCGAGACGTCCATCAGCTGCACGGTTTTTGGCGGAACCATCACGAACTCGCCGTTGAAGCGCGCGCTGATCAGCGTTCCCTCCAGCTTGCGGCTGAGATGCGCGATTTTCGCGTTCGCCTGGGCGATGTAGTGCCCCTCTTCTTCTAGGGCAGAGTACCAGCGCACTTGCTCATCGAGCACGATGCCGTCCTCGACCTTTCGGTACGGAGTTTCGACGAACCCGTACTCATTTACGCGCGCGTAGGTCGAAAGCGATGCGATGAGGCCGATGTTCGGGCCTTCCGGCGTCTCAATCGGGCAGATACGACCGTAGTGAGTCGTGTGGACGTCTCGAACCTCGAAGCCCGCGCGCTCACGCGTCAACCCCCCGGGCCCAAGAGCGGACAAGCGCCGCTTATGGGTCACCTCGCTGAGCGGGTTGGTCTGGTCCATGAACTGCGAGAGCTGGCTCGAACCGAAGTACTCTTTCACGACCGCGCTCACCGGCTTTGCATTGATCAAGTCGTGCGGCATGAGAGTCTCAATTTCTTGAGACATGTTCATGCGCTCCTTGATCGCGCGCTCCATGCGAACGAGGCCGATGCGGTACTGATTTTCCATCAGCTCGCCCACGGCACGAACGCGCCGGTTGCCCAAGTGGTCGATGTCGTCGACCGAGCCGCGGCCATTCTTGAGCTCGATGAGGTTCTTCACCGTCTCTAAAATGTCCGTATTGGTGAGAACCGTGTGGTCGAGGTCCGGACGCTCGTCCTCTTCGACGTCTTTATAAAACTTGTAATTCAACTTGAGACGCCCAACCTGGCTCAGGTCATAGCGTTCCGGATTGAAGAACAGGTTGTTGAACAGGTTTCTCGCCGTGTCGAGAGTGGGCGGATCGCCCGGTCGCAGGCGCCGGTAAATCTCGAGGATGCCTTCATCTTGCGACTGCACCTTGTCGACGAGCAGCGTGTCGCGGAGATACGAACCGACGTTGAGGCCGTCGATGAACAGTACCTTGAACTCGTTGACGCCAGCTTCGTTGAGCGCGTCGATCCGAGCCTCGGTCACCTCTTCATTGACCGCGAGCAGAATCTCGCCCGTGTCCTCATCAATGACGTCCTCGGCAGCGACTTTGCCGATCACCTCGGTGAAGTCGATCGGCAAGTAGTCGAGGCCCGCTGACTTGAGCTTGCGAATCGCCGCTCGGGTGAACTTGCGGTTCTTGCGGACCAGCACATCGTCGCCGACCGTGATGTCGTGGGTCGCGCGTTGGCCGGGCAAAAGCTCGTACTCGATTGACTTGGCGTACTGGTCCTTCGAGAGGATGTAGATTGTCTCGGTGTCGTAGTAGTAGTTGAGGAGCTCCTGGGTGTTGTACCCGAGCGCCTTCAACAGAACCGTTGCGGGCATCTTGCGACGGCGGTCGATGCGGACGTAGAGCAGGTCCTTCGGGTCGAACTCGAAATCGAGCCAAGAGCCCCGGTAGGGGATGATGCGGGCTTGGTAAAGGAGCTTGCCGGAGGAGTGGGTCTTGCCACGATCGTGGTCGAAGAAGACACCGGGGCTACGGTGAAGCTGACTGACGACGACGCGCTCCGTCCCGTTGATGATGAACGTGCCATTCACCGTCATCAGCGGGATTTCGCCAAAGTAGACTTCCTGCTCCTTGATGTCGCGGACGGCTCGCTCGGTGCTGTCACCGCCGGCGTCGTAGATGATGAGCTGGATCGTCACCTTGATCGGCGCGGCGTAGGTCATCCCACGCTGCCGACACTCGTCGACGTCGTACTTCGGCCTCTCGAGCGTGTACCCGCTGAATACCAACTCGCTCGTTCCATTGAAGTCACGAATCGGGAACACGCTGTTGAAGACTCCCTGAAGACCGGTGTTTTCCCGCTCGTCTCTGGGTACGTCTGTTTGAAGGAATTTATCGTACGAGCGCTTTTGAATGTCGATCAAATTCGGGATCTCGAGGATGTGCTCGATCTTCCCGAAGGAGTGTCGCATTCGAAAGCTCGTCTGAATCGTCGCCGCCATTAGAGAGACTCCTACCGAACCACTGCTACTGGAACCCTAAAGCCAAAAATTAAGAGACACGTGCGCGACAAGGAGACCCTTCGGCCCCCCGCCGCATCGCGGAAAGTCGTGAATGATGTGCTGCGCGAACCGGTGCTGCCCCGGCCGGGACGTTAACCCGGTCGGGCCCGTGTGCCAAGCCGAGGCACAGGGCTCCGAGAAATGACCCCATAGGGTTATTTTACGGTGACCTTCGCGCCAGCTTCTTCGAGCTTCTTTTTGATTTCGTCGGCCTCGTCCTTGGAGACGGCCTCTTTGACGACTTTGGGAGCGGCTTCCACCAAGGCCTTGGCGTCGGCCAAGCCGAGCTGAGTAATCTCACGAATGGCCTTGATCACGTTGATCTTCTTGGCACCCGCTTCGCTCAGCTCGACGTCGAACTCGGTCTGCTCTTCGGCTGCCTCTGCAGCGCCACCGCCCGCGGGTCCGGCCACGGCCACCGCTGCCGGTGCTGCCGAAACGCCCCACTTCTCTTCGAGCTCTTTGACCAGGTTCGCAACTTCCATGACGGTCCAGGAGCTAAGCTCTTCAACCATCTGTTCCACGTTCATATTTGGCATTCTTGACTCTCCGCTAACCGTGCGTGCGACACGGCTAAAATTGTTGTTGGATTACTCGCCTGCCTCTTTGCGCCGGTACGCATCGAGAACGAGAGCGAGGTTTTGGGCCGGCGCATTGATTTGGCCGACCAGGTTCTGCATGGGCGCCATCAACTGCGCGAGCAGCGACGCACGAATCTCATCCTTGCCCGGAAGCGAGGCGAGCTCCATTTCGACGCGTTTCGCGTCCAGGACTTGGCCGTCGAGGAGCCCGCACTTGACGACCAGCTTCTCGGTTCCTTCCTTCGGCTGAAGGATGTCGGAGTGCTCTTTGCGGAAGCTCTTGATCACCTTGGCCGCTGCCGAAGGATCTTCGAAGCTCCAGGCGATCGCCGTAGGGCCAACTAGGTACGCGGTGAACTCGTCGTTGTCGGCGAGCTCGGAGCCCTTCAGTGCTTTTCGAACGACGTTGTTCTTGACGACTTTGTACTCGACACCGGCGTCGCGGAAACGAGCGCGAAGGTCCGTGATCAGCTCGACGTTCACGCCACGAAAATCGACGAGAACAGTGGCGGTCGCGTTTGCGAAGCTCTCGCGTACCGAGACAGCCTGCGCTGCTTTGTCTTCTCGTGTGAGCCTCATGATTCCGCCTCCACCTCTATAGTGCCGGGGTCAACCTTGATCCCGGGTCCCATCGTGGAGCTCAAGGTGATGCTACGAAGGTAAGTCCCTTTGGCGGCGGGCGGCTTGGCCTTGACTAGCGCGCCAACCAGCGACTGCACATTGCCGGCGAGCTCGGACTCTCCAAACGATTTCTTGCCCACCTGCGCGTGGACGATGCCCGCCTTTTCGACACGAAATTCGACCTTGCCGGCCTTGGCCTCGCCAACGGCCTTGCTCACGTCGAAGGTCACGGTGCCGACCTTGGGGTTCGGCATGAGACCGCGAGGACCAAGGACGCGACCGAGGCGGCCAACCTGTCCCATCATGTCCGGGGTGGCGATCACGGTGTCGAACTCGAGCCAGCCCTCGTTAATCTTGGCGACTAGGTCATCACCCCCGACGAAATCGGCGCCGGCTTCCTCCGCCTCGCTCACCTTCTCGCCCTTGGCGAAAACGAGAACGCGGTTGGTCTTCCCGGTACCGTGTGGCAGGACGACAGCACCACGAACCATCTGGTCGGCGTGCTTTGGATCCACACCGAGTCGAACCGCAAGGTCGACCGACTCGTCAAAGCCTGCAAACGCCAGCTCCTTCACGAGCGAGACGGCTTCTCTCAAAGCATAGCGCTGGCTTTTGTCGGGCAACTGTAACGCGCCCGCGCGCTTTTTTCCGGGTTTCATCGTGACTCCTTGCGGCGACTCGAAGCCGCCTACCACCAACTGAGGTCCTGGGTGGTCCAGGTGAGCGAAGTCAAACGCTCTCGAGAGTTAGTCGACTAACTCGACCCCCATCGAACGCGCGGTGCCGATGATGCTCTGCATGCATGTCTCGAGCGAAGCCGCGTTGGTATCTTGAAGCTTGATCTGAGCGATTTCCTTCACCTGCTGCACGGTGATCTTGCCGACCTTGTCCTTGTTTGGCCGCGCAGAGCCCGACTCCAGATTCAAAGCCTTCTTGATCAAGACGGCCGCGGGCGGCGTCTTCATGATGAAGGTGAAGGAGCGGTCCTGATAAACCGAGATCACCACTGGGATGATTAGGCCCGCATCCTTTTGGGTCTTCGCATTAAACTCCTTGCAGAACGACATGATATTGACGCCGTGCTGACCGAGCGCAGGCCCGACGGGCGGAGAAGGATTTGCCTTCCCTGCAGGGAGCTGAAGTTTGATCTGTCCGATGACCTTTTTCATGGATTCGGGCTTCTCCGGAGCGGCGAGTCATGCCTCAGGGCACGAATAATGCAACCCGATTTCTCGGAAATCTGGATCGCGTTCGACACATCCCCATCTAGGGATGTTTAGCTAGGCCGGCTAGTTCGTCTTTTCGACCTGGGCGTAGTCCAGTTCGACGGGCGTGGCGCGGCCGAAAATCGATACCAAGACGCGGACCTTGTGCTTCTCTTGGTTCACTTCTTCGATGGCACCCGTGAAATTGGCAAACGCGCCGCCGGTGACCCGGACGTGGTCACCCTTCTCGAACTCGACGCGGGGCTTGGGCTTGGCCGCGCCTTCCTCGACCTGCTGCTCGATAGCGGCGATCTCGCGTTCGGGAACCGGCGAAGGGTGGCGACCTCCGACGAAGCCGTTGACCTTGGGCGTGTCCTTGATGAGGTGCCAGGTCTGATCATCGAGGTCCATCTGGACGAAGATGTACCCTGGGTAGAACGTGCGCGAGCTCAGCCGTCGCTTTCCGCCTCGGCTCTCCTGGACGTTCTCCTTCGGAATTAGAATGTTCCCAAAGCGCCCTTCCATACCGGCCTGTTTGATTCGCTCTTCCAGCGAGAGCTTCACTTTGCTTTCGTAACCCGAATAGGCCTGAACGACATACCACTTCATTGGACTCACACGTTGTAAATGAGGTCGGTGATGTGGGACCAAACCGCGTCGTAGACGCCGAGAATGATTGCCGCGATCACGGACACGATGAGGACGACGACCGTCTGGGACCAGGTTTCCTTACGGGTAGGCCAACTTACTTTGGAAAGCTCGACGCAGACTTCAAGAACGAAGGTATGAATCTTGGTGGAGCGATACGCGATGACCGCCGAAATGAAGGCTATCAGGCCAGCCCCGACTGCAATTATCGTGCTGTCCGGCTCGGTCACGGCGTCCACGTTGTCGGCCAAGATGGTCCAGACCGCGGTGCTGCTCTTGATGAGGAACCAAGCCAGCGTGATGGCGCAGGCAGCGTAAGCGAATTGCACCCAGCGCTCTACCCCGAGCGTTCCGGTCGGCCTCGCTTTGTCTTGTTCTTTCGTAATCGCCATCGTTGTTCCTCGCGGCAGGCCAGGAGGGATTCGAACCCACAACCCGCGGATTTGGAATCCGCTGCTCTACCAATTGGAGCTGATGCGGGTCCTATTTACTCTCTTTGTGTTCCGTTCGCCCGTTGCATTTGGGACAGAACTTTTTCAGCGTCAGTCTCTCCGTCTGCCCGGGCCTTCTCACTTTTGTCGTCTGGTAGTTGCGCGCCCCGCACTCTGCGCACGCGAGCGCAACCTTAACCCGCCTATCGCTCAATGTCTTCCGGCGTCCCCGTCCGTTTCACATCCACCCCGCTACTCGATTATCTTGGAGATGACGCCTGCGCCAATGGTCCGGCCGCCTTCGCGAATCGCGAAGCGCTGCTTTTCTTCCATGGCCGCCGGCGTGATGAGGTTGACCTTCATCTTCACGTTGTCCATGACCATCTTCACATCGTCGGGAAGCTCGATCTTGCCCGTCACGTCCAGCGTGCGGATGTAGAACTGCGGCGTGTAGTTGCTGAAGAACGGCTTGTGACGGCCCCCTTCGTCCTTGCTCAGGATGTACACCTCGCACTCGAAGTTCGTGTGCGTCTTCACCGAGCCCGGCGCCGCCAGAACTTGGCCCCGCTCGACCTGGTCCTTTTCCACGCCGCGAAGCAGACAACCCACGTTGTCCCCGGCCTGGCCCTGGTCCAGCAGCTTGCGGAACATTTCCACGCCCGTCACCGTCGTCTTGCGAGGGTCTGTAACCCCAAGGATTTCAACCTCGTCACCCACCTTGATGATCCCGCGTTCGATGCGACCCGTCACCACCGTCCCTCGCCCTTTGATCGAGAACACGTCTTCGACCGCCATCAGGAACGGCTTGTCGATGTCTCGCTTCGGCTCCGGGATGTGCTCATCGACCGCGTCCATCAGGTTCACGATCGACTCCACCCACTTCTCTTCGCCGTTGAGCGCGCCGAGCGCCGAGCCCGGCACCACCGGGATGTTGTCCCCGTCGTAGTCGTACTTCGACAAAAGCTCCCGAACTTCCATCTCGACCAGCTCGAGAAGGTCCGGGTCGTCCACCGCGTCGCACTTGTTCATGAACACCACCATCGCCGGGACACCGACCTGGCGGCACGTGCTCCTTGGTCTGCGGCATCGGTCCGTCGACCCCGCTCACCACCAAAATCGCGCCGTCCATCTGCGCCGCACCCGTGATCATGTTTTTGACGTAGTCGGCGTGACCGGGGCAATCGACGTGAGCGTAGTGACGGTTGCCCGTCTGGTACTCCACGTGGCTCGTCGCGATCGTCACCGTCTTGGTGTCGTCACGCACCGTGCCGCCCTTGGCGATGTCTTTGTAGCTCTTGACCTCGCCACCGTGCTTCTCGCTCATGACCTTCATGATCGCCGCCGTCAGCGTCGTCTTGCCGTGGTCGATGTGACCAATCGTGCCTACGTTCATGTGTGGTTTGTCTCGGACAAACTTCATCGTTCGTTCCCTACTTCGTCGTTCTTCTGAGTGGGGTCGCTTGAACCCGCGAAACCTGTGGAGCCCAGGATGAGACTTGAACTCACGACCTCCCCCTTACCAAGGGGGTGCTCTACCACTGAGCTACCTGGGCATAGTCTGAATTGTTTGAGCGGGCGACCGGGCTCGAACCGGCGACATTCAGTTTGGAAAACTGAGGCTCTACCAACTGAGCTACACCCGCGTAATCCTTTTCGTTCATCTCCTGGTGGAGGGTGGTGGGTTCGAACCACCGTAGGCATAAGCCGGCAGATTTACAGTCTGCTCCCTTTGACCGCTCGGGCAACCCTCCATGGTCATTCGTGTATTCGAGTAGAGCTGGCGATGAGACTTGAACTCATAACCGCCGGTTTACAAAACCGGTGCTCTACCAGTTGAGCTACGCCAGCATGACGGCGGCGGCTGTACTACGTGCCGACCCCCGCTAAGTCAAGGGAATCGCGGCTCAAAGCCCTGAGGAGGGCGGCACACAGGCCTTCGTGCCACCTTGTGGGTCAACGAAGTCGATATTGGCGGAGCAGTTGGACTCATTCTCGGGAGCGCGATTCAGGTTGCACTCCGACTTGTCCACGCAGATCCGAAAGCAGTAGTTTTCGAGGTCGTCGTGGGCCACACAGGCCGAACCCTCGGGGCAGTCCGTGTCTCCCTGACAGCCCGCGAGCCCACAGTAGCCTCCCTTAAATTGAGTGAGACAGCTGAGCTCGACGGTCGTCTCCGCCCGGCACTCGGCTGCCTCCGTGCACTGGGCGCCAACGCCGAGCCGGTCCGCCTCCGTGCTGTCGTCGCCACAGCCCGCAGCCGCCCCTGAAATCAGAAGCACGCAAATGACATACATAAACTTACACACAACCACCTCTTCACTACTCCATTCGACTTTGCGCCGTCTCGATGCGGTTCCGCCCGTTGGCCTTCGCGCTGTACATCGCGGTATCCGAGGCCTTGAGGAGCGTGTCCAGCCTCTCGCCGTGCTCCGGAAACGCAGCCACGCCGACGCTCGCGGTCACTGCCAGGTACGGCGCGCTCGAGCTCTTCATCTTCTGAACTGCGGCCCGACAGCGCTCGGCGGCGCCCGTCGCTTGCTTCAGGTCTGCCCCTGGCAGGAGAACGACGAACTCCTCTCCTCCGAAACGCCCCACGATGTCCCCGGCGCGCAGAGCTGATTGCATCGCGCGCGTCGTCTGCTGGAGCACCAGGTCACCGCGTGCGTGCCCGTGCGCATCGTTGATGCGTTTGAAGTGATCCAAGTCCAGCATCAAAATGGCCAACGGTGTTCCGTCACGCCCCGCCTTGATGAGGGCGCGTTCCATGACGCTCATCGCAAATCCGCGCGTGTAGGCGCCGGTCAAGGAATCGAGCTGCGCCGCTTCGGAGAGCGACCGCTCGTCCTGGCGCCAGACGCTGATGAGGTGATCCATGATGAGCGCGAGCGGAATGTAGATGAGCGCCGCGGCCACTGCGCGCTCGGCGGCGACCTGGGTAATATCGAGTTGCTCGAAGGACGCCTCGAACAACGACAAAAACGGAAGCACGCCAGCTCTGCTCGCGAGGTGCATCAAGGACATCGACAGCAGCCAGCCCCCGACGGCCGTCCAGAGCCAACGGCGCTCGAGAAGCACCATGCCCAAAAGAAGCGCGGCCACTGTGATCAAGCTGCTAACCGCAGAATACGGGCCGAGCGCGTAACAGACGGCCGTCCCAGTCACGATGTGCGCCGCGATGGTGACCAGTAGAAGCCGCGAGGTTTTGCTTCCGCGGCTCACGTAGAATCGCCGGGTCCAGACGTAGAATCCGAGCCAGAAGAGCAGAGCGGCAACGGCGATGATCGTTGTCGTGCGCAACGCAGATTGGTCGTCGGGACGTTGGAGGAGGAACGGCCAGCCATCGAGCGCGGCAAAAGAGAAGGCCACGATCAGCATCAGAAGCGCCGTGAGGAACTGCACGTAGAGCGAGCGGTCGCAGGCGTTCCAGCCAAAGGGCGAGCCTGTGGGCAGCAAGGGCCCGCCAAACGGATTCAGCGATGCGCGTGCATGCGCACGGGCCCGAGGCTTCGGCGCACTCGAGCCCGATGGAATTGGTGGTGGCTCGCTTTCTAGACTGACTGCCATGTCCCCGCTTTCAGGGTAGCAAGCAGAGCTCAAAGGTGTTCACTAAGCGGCGTCATGGACGCCGACGGGTCGGGTCGCCAAGACCAGCTCTCGAACGCGGACCCAGCGGCGAAGCGAATGCCAATGCGCGTTCGCCATGGCCAAGAAACGAATCGCCGTATCGTTGAAGAGGAAGCCGTGCGTATCGCGAACGACTTCCGCTCCGATCCAGAGCGGCTCTGGCTCCCCCGGGAGGGTGAGCCGAATCTGCAAACGATCGCTGCTCCGATTGCTCAGAATGGCCAATGAATCCAGCAACAAGCCCTGTTCGCCGAGGCTCGTCACGAAGGCTGGCAAGACCTCATCATCGGCGACGAGCTCGGCGTAGAGCGCCACCGGAAGAAGAGTTTCACGGTGTGCACCTTGCAGCATCGTCTTCGAAGCTACGAGGCACGGCCAGAGCGGGCAACAAACCTACCGGCGCTTGGAACACAAAACCCCATGATTCCGGAGTACTGGGACATATTTTCGCCGCGGCCGGGGACCTGGTTTGACGGGGAGCCTGAGCCTGTGGTACCCAAAAATGAATGGTGGTTCATTCAACAGCCAAGAAGCGAAAAGGCTCGATGCCCGAGAAGCGCGACCGGATTCTGAAGGCCGCGATCCAGGTGTTCGCGAAGAACGGCTTCTACGCGACTCGGGTCAGCGAGATCGCAAAGGCTGCCGGGGTCGCGGACGGCACAATCTACCTCTACTTCAAGAACAAGGACGATGTACTCATCACCATCTTCGAGGAAGGCATCGAGCGGCTGCTGACGATCCTACGCGAAGTGGCGGAAACCGAGGACACCTTCGAGAGTCGCATCAGCCGAATCATCGAGCTGCAGCTAGGCTTGCTCGAGGAGCAGCGCGACTTGGCTGAAGTGATCACGGTGAACCTTCGGCAATCGTCGCGCCTGCTGAAGCAGTACGCGACACCGCTCTTCATGCAGTATATCGATGTGATCGCAGGGGTCGTCCGTGACGGGCAGAAGGAAGGCGCGTTTCGCAAAGACCTCAATCCCCGGATCGTTGCGCGCAGTTTGTTTGGCGCCTTGGACGCGATTCTACTCACCTGGGCGCTAGGGGAAGGTGACCCGGCTGCTCTGCGCAAAGCCGCTGCCCATTGCGCCAGCCTATTTCTCGAGGGCCTTCGTCAGCGCTAGCGGACTGCATCGGGAGGCGAGCCAAAAGCGATGACTTCCTCACGAAGAGACCAGAACTGGCGGGAAGCCTACGAGCTCAACGGATATGTCGTTCTGGAAGGATTGCTGAGCGGAAATCAGCTCGGGGAGGTCCGCGATGCGCTCGCCCCGCTTCTTGCCCAGGGCCTATCGGGACGCAACGACTTCGAAGGCATCAAGACCCAGCGGGTCTACACTTTGGTGGCGCGCGGAAAAGTATTCGAAGAGCTCGTGGAGCATCCCGCAGTGCTCTCGGTGATGGACGCGCTGTTGCTGCCCAACTATCTTCTCACCGCCAGTCAGGCGATCGCGATTGCTCCGGGCGAGACGCCTCAACCGGCGCATCACGACGATGCATTCTACACAATACCAAGGCCGCGCCCGGCTGTCAGCGTCTCGACCATGTGGGCGATCGACGACTTCACCGAAGCGAACGGCGCAACGGCGGTCATCGCCGGGAGCCACCGTTGGACCAACGAGCAGCTCGTCGACCTCGACGACCGTGATGATGCAGATGGGCTCGCGCCGCACCATCAGCCTCTGCTTCGGCCGTTGGTCATGCCAGCCGGCTCGTGCGCCGTGTTCGCCGGCACACTCGTACACCGCGGCGGTGCGAATCGTTCGACCGCCGTACGCAGAGCGATCAGCAATCAGTACTGCGAGCCTTGGGCACGCACGCAGGAGAATTTTTTTCTGGCGGTCCCTTCCGAGAAGGTCGCGCAAATGTCGCCGCGCATGCAGGCCATGCTGGGGTACTCGATTCATCCGCCCTTCATGGGGCAGGTCACCGCGCGCCACCCACTCAAGACCCTGGATCCGGATTTCGAAAACCCGCTCGAAGATTGATCCTAACTTTAGGCTGCGTCGCGCAGGGGCTAGCGAACCACGGCGTCGATCATCTCCTGGCTCTGCTCCCAGAGCCGCTTTGCGGCTTCTTCATCTGTGGTGGCGCGGCTGGGCTTCGCCTCGCGCAGTCTGTCGAAGTAGCGCCCCGTGACGCCCTCGAGCTCGGGCGCCGTTGCAAGGTGGATCGACGTCTTGGCCCCCTCGGCTTCGGTCATGACGATCAACCGCGCAAGCGGCGAGCGGTGCAGCGCGTTGAGGAACCTGTTGTTTCGCGTGATGTTGCTGCGCACGTTGCCAGGGTTGAGGGCGTTCGATGTGATCCCGAGGTCCTTCCAGCGGCGCGCGAGCTCGTTCGAGAAAAGGATGTTCGCCAGCTTCGAGTGGCCGTAGACCCAGAATCCCCGCCAGCGCTTCTCGAACATGAGATCATCCAAGTGGAGGTGCTTCGGACGGCCGTGCATCGAAGAAGAAACATTGACGACGCGCGCACTGGCACTGGCGCAAAGCGTGTCCCGCAGCTCGTTCGTCAAAAGGAAATGGGCGAGGTGGTTGACGGCGAAGGTGTCCTCGAATCCGTCTTTGCTGAGCGTGCGCTCGCTGTGCCAAACCCCGGCGTTGTTGACTAGGACATCCAGCGATCCGAAACGGTTTCTGACGTCCCAGGCCAATCGCTGCACTTGCGCCAAGGAAGAGAAATCCGCCTGAAAGGTCTCGATGCGACCGATAGAGTCGGAACGCAGCCGTTTGGCGGCGTCCTCGAGGCGCTCCGCGTTGCGCCCCACGATGCCCACGACTTCGATGCGCGAGCTCAGGCCGCGCGCGGTTTCGAGGCCTATTCCACTGCTTCCACCCGTCACCAAGGCGTAGCGAGTGGCTCTGGTCTCCGCGCGCACGATGCGCTTCTAGCACAGCTGAGCCGGGTGAAAGGCTCGAACGGTCGTGCGCCGGGCCGCGCTCCTTGACAGCCCTCCAAAACGCTCCTAGATCGCCTGCGATTTTCAGCAGTTAACAGCCTTTCACGGCTCAACGATCTGAGGAGGAAGTGTGAAGATCCTCGTATCCATCAAGCGCGTTGCGGATCCGGACAACGCAAGCAAGCTCAAGGTGAGCAGCGACGGCACCGCCGTCACATCGGAAGGCCTCGAATGGAAGATGAATCCGTTCGATGACTGGAGCCTCGAAGCTGCGCTGCGATTGACCGAAAACGCCGCCGAAAAGAACGCGCGTGTCGGTGAGGTCGTGCTGGTTTCGATCGGCCCGAACGACGAGCACACCCAGCGGATCATCCGTGAGGGTCTCGCCAAGGGGGCCGAGCGCGGCATCCTCGTCGAAGCGGACGAAGGCAATCTCGACGCCGGCGTCGTGTCCGCGATCCTCAAGGCCATCGTGGACAAGGAGAGCCCCGACCTGGTCGTGATGGGCAAGCAGGCGGCCGACGGCGATTCGAACGTCGCCGGAACCGAGCTCGCTGAGAAGCTCGGCTGGCCGGTCATCAACTCCGCGATGAAGATTCAGACCAGCGACGACGGAAAGACCCTCGAGGTCAAGCGCGAGCTCGATACGGGCGTCGCTACGGTGAAAGTCACTGGCCCGGCGGTCATCACCACGTCGGACCGCATCCTTCAACCGGATTCGGTTCGGAACGGCGTCACCCCCGATGGTCATCAGTACGCGAAGCTAGAGGTTGGCGGCCGCTACGCCTCGCTCAAGGGCATCATGCAAGCCAAGAAAAAGCCGATCGACCAGATGTCGCTCGGTGACCTCGGCGTCGACACCGCGAAGTCGCTCAACTACAAGAAGTTCGAGCTGCCGCCGGCGCGCTCGGGTCAGACCACGTTTGTCGAGGACGTCGCGGACCTCGTCGACAAGCTCCACAACACCGCCAAGGTCATCTAACCCTCGAGAAACGGAAAGGAACCACCAAACATGGCTAATGTTCTCGTCGTTGCGGAGTTGCTTGAGGGCAAGGCACGCAAAACCACTCTTTGTGCGGTGACTGCCGCGAAACAGATCGCGGAAGGGACCGGCGGTTCGTTCGACATCTTGTCGATCGGAGAAGGCGCAGCCGCGGGCGCAGACGAGCTCGCGGGCTACGGCGCGGGCAAGGTGCTCAAGGCCGAGATTGCCGGCGGCTACACCTGCGAGAAGTACGCGGCGACCGTCGCAGAAGCAGGCAAGGGCTACGACGTTCTCGTTGCGTGTGCGAGCGCTTACGGCAAAGACCTGCTCCCGCGCGTGGCGGCCAAGCTCGGCGCAGGCGTCGCCTCCGACATCTCCGAAGTCCACACCGACGGCGGCAAGCTGTCCTACACACGTCCGATGTACGCGGGCAACATGTTTGGCACCGTCGAGATTCTCACCGACAAGCAGGTGGTGACCGTTCGCCAGTCGGAGTTCGAGCCGGCGGCGGCCTCCGGAGGCGCGAGCCCCTCGGAAGACATCGCGGTGCAGGCCGACCCCGCCGCCGACAAGGTCGAGTTCCTCGGCGTCGAGGTCGTAAAAAGCGAACGACCCGATCTCGGCGATGCGGACATCGTCGTGTCGGGAGGCCGTGCCCTCAAGAGCGCGGAGAACTTCACCAACGTCATCGAGCCTCTCGTGGATGCCCTCGGCGCCGCGATGGGAGCGTCGCGTGCGGCTTGTGACGCTGGCTACGCGGCCCCGGAGCTTCAGGTCGGCCAGACGGGTAAGGTGGTCGCGCCGAAACTCTACGTCGCAATCGGCATCTCAGGAGCCATCCAGCACTTGGCGGGGATGAAAGGCAGCAAGACCATCGTTGCGATCAACAAGGACAAGGAAGCGCCGATCGCTCAGGTCGCGGACTACTTCCTGGTCGCCGATCTCTTCGACACGGTCCCTGCGCTCACCGAGGCCGTCAAGAAGCTCTAAACGTCTACGCAGCAGCGCAATACAGACGAAGCCCGGGTCGCCACGCGTCCCGGGCTTTTGCTTGAAGGCTGGCGCTTTTGTGGCCTCGGGCTCTCCCGATCCTGCACAATTCCGAGATGGCCTGGTCCGTCGCTGCTCTGGTGGTGCTCGCCGTCGCGTTGGTCGCGCTGGCACGGCGCGGTCGTAGAAGGCCTTCGGGGGAGCCGCCAGACAGCCCGGGTCCCGACCCACAAAGAGCAAGCCCCCAGACCCTGCGGCCGGCGGAGGAGCCAGCGGAGGAGCCCGACCCCACGCCATCGAAAAGCTGCCCGGTGTGTCTCTCGGGGTATCCGACGCGGAATCGCTACTGTGTCCGTGACGGTGCCGAGCTGATCGAAGGCCAGTCCTCGGGCCCCTTCACCCAGGGCATGATTTGCCCGACCTGCCGGCGCGGCTACCCCTTCGATTCGAGCTATTGCCCCGAAGATGCAGATGAATTGGTGCCCTACGGGCTCTACGGCGCCGCCAGCTCGACCCGGCCGCCCTTGAGGCTCGATATCCACAAGATCTGCCCAGAATGTGGGATACGCCACGCGTCGGCCCATGTCTTCTGCGGCCAGGACGGCACCGAGCTCGTGGCGGTAAACTGAAAAAAAGGCCAAGGATTCCAGGGAGCCGGGGTCCAATGACGCAGGAACAACCTTGGTGGACTTCTTGCTTGGCATAGGAAAGGACCGCTATGATCGCGGTCCTAAAGGGGAATCTTCGATCGGGAGCAGCTCGGGGTGTCAATCGACTGGTCTTGGGGAAGAGGAGACGGGGGCAATAGATGAAGATTGTTTGCGATAGCTGCGGGGCGAAATACTCCATCGCCGACGAAAAGGTCGCTGGAAAAATCTTCAAGATTCGATGCAAGAAGTGCTCATCCGTTCTCGAAGTTCGTGGAGATCAAAACAACGCGAACGCTGGCAACGAACAGAGCGCGACATCGGATCGCGGAGGCGAAGCCACTTGGTACATCGTCGTCGACGGTGAGCAGAAGGGGCCATTTGCTCCGATCGACCTTAGTCAACTGTTTGCCAAGGGCAGCGTGGGTCTCGAGTCCTACATTTGGAACGAAGGCTTCGACGACTGGAGAGTCGCAAGTGACGTGCCCGAAATCGCGCAGCTCTTTGGAGGCGCCGCATCGGGAGCGAAACCGCAGGGCGCCACCGACGACACCTTGGCGTTTGGCGCGGGTGGTGATCTGTTCGGCAGCAACGACGGCCGCGAGCCCACCAGCGAGATCGACACGAACAGCAGCATGTTCGCAGGCTTTGACGAGAACCCAACGCCGACGCCGGCCGGAGTCGAGCAGTCACCGGTAGCCGCGGGCTCCAACGACGCAGGCGCTTCATTCGGAGGGGGCGCGATGGGCGGGGCTGCGCCTCAGCGTATGACCGGCCAGCGGAATGAGAATTCGGTTCTGTTCTCACTCAGCAATCTGCAACAGCTCGCGTCGCGCGGCGGCTCACCGGCTGATTCCGCTTCGGTCGCGAGCCAGCCGCCCAGTGCATCGCTTGGCGCTCAAAGCGCTCCTCCTCCATCCGGGGAAGGCTCGGGGCTCATCGACATCCGTGCGTTGGCGAAGTCCACGACGCCAGGCACCCGCGCCGCGCCTTCTCAGGCGGTGGACGATCTTCTGGCGATCGGAACCGGCGGCGGTGCTGCGTTTGGCGCGCCGCTGCTCGGACCGGCACCCGATGAAACGAGCTTTGGAAATCGCTGGCTCTGGATCGGCGGCGTCGCGATTGCGCTGATCGCGATCTTCGGGTCAGCAGTCGGGATCGGGGTGGTGCTCGGAGGCTCCGAGGAAGACGCGCTCGAAATCATGGCGGAAACCGAAACCGCACCCGGCGTGCCAATTCCGGGCTCCAATGCGGTGGCAGCGTCTGCGCAGGCGCCCAGCGAGCCTTCTGACGAGGCGCTCGCGGCCGCAGAGGGTGCCAAGCCGATCGAGGCCGCGACGATCGAAGACAACGCACCAGAGCCCGCACCCGAGCTGGTGGAGCCGGCGCCAAAGAAGCGGAGCGCGAGCAACACCCAGCGACGCCCGCGCGCGGCCAAGAGCACGACGAGCTCGTCGCCCGAGCCAGCTCCGGCCCCCAAGAAGCGCAGCGGAAACCTCGACGCACTCATGGACGAGGTCGTCGGCGGCTCGCCGTCGAAGACAAAGCCGAAGCAAACCAGCGCGTCCTCCAGCCGAGACAGCTCCAGCCTCCCCGACGCGCCGTCACGAAACGACGTGAAGACCGCGCTTCAGGGCGTGAGTGGCGGTGTGAAGGCGTGCAAGAAAGACAGCGGCGGAACAGCCACCGTCAACGTCACATTCAGCGGAAAGACCGGCCGCGCAAGCGGTGCGAAGGTCGCTTCCGGGCCGTTCAAAGGCACCCCGGTCGGCTCCTGCGTCGAGTCGGCTGTGAAGCGCGCGCGCGTCCCCCGGTTCAAGCAGTCAACGTTTAAAGTCACCTTCCCGTACCGCCTCTGAGCCGAGCAGCTTACCGAATCCCCTCGAGGAATCGCACTCCCGTCGCGACGCCGAAGCCCGTTCCCCCTTTGGGTAGGCGCCCATGCGGCCGGTCGACGAAGGCCGGACCGGCGATGTCGAGGTGCATCCAAGTGGTGTCGCCGACGAACTCCTTGAGGAACAGGGCAGCGGTGATCGAGCCCCCATAGCGGTCGCCCACGTGTTTCAAGTCGGCGATGGAGCTCTTGAGCATCGCGCGAAGATCCGAATCGAGCGGCAGGCGCCAGAACGATTCACCCTCCCCTTCGGAGGCGTCGAGATACTTCGACGCTAGCTTGTCGTCGTCGGTGTAGAGCGCCGCGCGCCACGGTCCGAGTGCCACTAGGCATGCGCCGGTCAAGGTGGCGTGGTCGATCATGTAGTCCGGTTTGAGCTTGCGCACCGCCCAGGTGAGCACGTCGGCAAGCACCAAACGCCCCTCGGCATCGGTGTTGATGACCTCCACGGTCTTGCCGTCCAGCGACTTGTATACATCGCCGGGTCGGTACGCCTTTGCACCCGTCATGTTTTCGGTAGAACCAATGACGGCGTGCACCTCGACAGGCAGCTTGAGTCGCGCCGCGGCGAAGACGATGCCCAACGTGGTCGCGGCACCGGCCATGTCGCACTTCATGTCGACCATCGAAGCCGCCGGCTTTATGCAGAGGCCACCTGCATCGAAGGTGAGACCCTTTCCTACGAAAACCACCTTCTTTTTTGGGCGCGCCGGCTTGTACACCACGTGAATGACCCGAGGTTCGATCGCGCTGCCCTTGTTGACCGCCAGCAGTAGGTTCATCCCCTCTTTCTCGATTCGCGCCTTGTTCCAGACGCGGCAGGACAAGCCCAACTTTCGCGACTCGCTCGAGGCGGCACGCGCGAGGGTCACTGGATTCAGGTCATTCGGCGGCCGATTGACGAGGTCACGGGCGAAGTTGACGCTCTCCGCGACGGCCTTCCCCGCGCGGATGGCGGCAGTCAGACCCGGGCCAGACTTTGGCGCGCCGACGATGACGGCGGAACTGAGCGTTGCGGCGGCTTCCTTGTCACTCTTGTATTCGGTGTAGCGGTACGCCCCGGCGACGAGCCCCTGCGTGGCGGCGCGAACGGTCTCGACGTTGACGACCGGAAGCTCGAGAGCGGCGCTCTTCTGCGCGCGGGCAGCCGAAGCCAGCGAATGCCCGAGGCTCCAAGCGATCTTTCCTGCGTCTTGCTCATCACCCACGCCGACGAGCAAGAGCCAGCGAGGCTTCGCTTTTCCTGCGGCCGCGACTTTGAGGGTTTGCGCGACCTTCCCGACGAAGCGTTCATCCGTAGCGAGGGGCTTGATGCTGCCCTTGCCCGTGACACCTTCGATTCGCCCTAAGGCACGGTTGAGCTTGGTCTTCCCCGATGGAACCGCGAGCGCGACGATGTCTGCGGTCGATCTGTCCCACGTGCCCTCAGAAAGTGAAATCTTCATCTGGCTCCTTTTGCCCCCTGGTCGGCGAGATACTGACAGGAAGTTCTGCAGCCAACAAACCAAACCGCAACCGCGATCCCCCGGCGGCCGCCGTTGCCTCGCCGCCGATTCGCCAATTCACACCGCGTAGCTACCCGAGATCACTCGACCGACCCCTGGCACTGCGTGTGCATCCAGCTCGTCTCTCATTTCAAGCAGGAGGAAAGATGCTCGAAGAAAACAAAGTGAAGATTGCCTACACCGTGGTGGAGCGAAGCAAGGACGGGCGGAAATTTTGGGTGCGCGTGGGTGCAGCGTTCGTCAATCGTGACGGAAGCCTCAACGTTCGGCTCGATGCGATGCCGGTCAACGGCGAGCTGCAAATCCGAGACTACCAACCAAGGGAAGCCCGCGAGGGCGCCTCGCGTGACCAGGCCGCCTGATGAAGCGGCGGTTCGTTCTGCTGCTCGCAATGAGCGCGCTTCACGCAGCGCCAGCCGGAGCGGTCGACGGCGGCGTCGGCCCCCCTGATCAAGGGGCGCCAAGCGTCGAGCAAGACCCGCGCATCAACATCAACGAGGCCGCGCCCGAGGAGCTCGTGAAGCTCCCGGGCATCGGCCCGAGCCGCGCCGCGGCAATCGTCGCAGAGCGCAAAAAGCGACGTTTTCGTCGCATCGAGGACATCATTCGAGTACCGGGGATCGGCCGAAAAACATTCGGTCGAATCCGGCATTCGATTCGCGTGCACTAGCCGCTACCGCTCGCGCATCGAACCGCCTAGATTCAGGCTCATGGTCCCGACGTTCGAAGTCCGCGAGGCAGGTGATTCCGATCGTCAGGTGCTGATGGGCTTTCACCAGAGCCTCTATCAAGACCACCGCGACGGGGTCGTGGCTGAGCAAGACCGTCCGCTCATCGAATATCGGGACTACGAGCGCATTCTCCGCGACGACCTCCAGGGGCTCCTGGACGACCCGAGCAGCCAGGTGCTGGTGGCCGAATCCCGGGGCGTTGCCGTCGGATACATCACCGGTCGAGTCACAGTGGAGCCAAGGCGCGTGTTACCGCGCAGGGGCGTCGTCGAAGATTGGTACGTCGTGCCGGCCTCGAGGGGCACCGGGGCGGGCGCGTCCTTGCTGCGCGAGCTCGAAGGGCGTTTCGCTGCGGCTGGCTGCGAGGTGATCGAATCAGCGACCTGGTCGGCAAACGAACGAGCGAGGCGCGCCCACGATGCCCTGGGGTTCCGTGAGATCCGCGTCATTTACCGAAAGCGGATCTAGCTACTCGCGAACCTCAATTGGCGCTGCGCTAGGCGACGGATTGCTGCGAAGGAGCTCCAGTGCCGTTGGCTCGTTCAACAGGTGGGCAGCGAAAAACGCGGTGACGAAGGTGGCGGTGTGACCGTTCGCCGAGTCGACCGGAACGTAAGTAAATGGCTCGCCGTTGGTCTGCCTGGTGTCGTCGCCACATCCGGGCGCGAAGAACTCATCGAGGCCGGCGATGTTGGTGACCGACCAATGGCCGGCATCGACGACCTCCATCTTGTAGGCCGGCGTATTCGCCTTCGAGAAGTTCTCTCGAATGAAGAGGTTGCCGGCCTCCGTGATGGAATTGTCCTCGGTGGCGACGACAAGGCCCAACGGGACCTCGATCGCCTCCACCGACACCTCCCCGTAGAGGATGTTTTCCATTGGCGCAGCGAGGCCCACGACGGCCACAATTCGGGCATCGTTCTGTGCCACCCTGCCAGCGGTCACCGAACCGATGCTGTGGCCCAGGATCCCCACCTGAGCAGCGTTGGCGGCAATGCCATCCGGCAAGACCTCGCCCGCGAGGACGCGATCGAGCAGGAAGCGAATGTCAGCCTCCCGGACATCGACGAGCTCGTTGTTGAGCGGGGCGGCGTTCCCATCGAGGCGATCGAAGAGCGTGTCGCCGCGGTGGTCCGGGGCTGCGACGATGAAACCATGGGACGCCAAGCGTTCCATGACGGCATGCGCAGACCAGCGGGTGCAGGTGTAGCAGTGCGAGTACAGGACGAGCGGGTACTCACCTGCACTCGCGGCTGCGTCTCGGCTAGCGGTAGTCGTATTGGCGACGCAGGCCTCAGGCGCTGAGTCCAACAGATCAGACAGTGCCGCGCGCTGCCCGGGATCAGTTTCAAAGTCGATCACGCCGGATGCGGGACCCGAGGATTCGATCGGATACCAAACTTCGATCGGAAGGGTCCGGCCCCGAGCTCCGTCGGTAACCGCTGTAGTCGACACGCCTACCGCAGCTGGGCCGGCCGCGTCGTATTCGGGGGCGCTGACCCCGCCATCGCTGCTGCAAGAAGCGAGCAGCAAGCCGAAGGCAAGACCGGCGTGCCCGATCACAGAGATCCTACACATGGGGAACCGGTGTACTCGAAAAGGAGGTCAGTGAACAGCCGCACGCAGCGGAAGGCGCTCGATGATCTCGGACTCCGCTTCGAGCAACTCGTCCAACCGCGCCTGCACGCCTTCCGCGTCGAAGTATTCGCGCGCCAGGCGAACGAACAAGCCGTGGTGCCTGGCCTCCGAACGGGTGATGTCCGCGTAGAAGTCCTTTAGCGGCCCTCGTTCGAGAGCGTCGGCGACCATCGCAAAGCGCTCGCAGCCCCGCGCTTCCACGATTCCGAGCACGAGCAATCGATCGAGGAAATATTGCTCGGGCCCGCGCTTGATGAGCCCCATCAGCGCGCCGACGTATGGGTCCTTCTCGTCGGCCCGCGTCGATAGACCCCGATCGAGAATGATCTTCATGACCTGCGCGTAGTGTTCGAGCTCTTCTTGCGCGAAGGGAATCAGCTCGCGCACGAGCAAAGTACGGTCCGAGTAATGAGAGACCAGCTTGAGTGCCGTCGCCGAGGCCTTTCGCTCGCATGCGGCGTGGTCAACGAGGAAGCTGTCGAAATCACCGAGCACGACGTCGATCCAGGATGGGTCGGTTGCTGTACGTAGACGGAGCATCGTTCGACCTAGCCGCGGAGGGCATCGAGGATCGGCTGGATTTTGCTTCGACGAAGTTTCAGGGCTGCGCGATTGGCGATCACGACCGAACTGATGTCCGCGATTTTCTCGAGCGGAACGAGCCCGTTCTGGCGAAGTGTCTCGCCGGTTTCGACGAGGTCGACGATGACGTCGGCGAGGCCGGTCAAGGGACCGAGCTCGACGGAGCCCTGGCAGAAGATCAGTTCGACGGGTGTGCCCTTGGCGCGAAAGTATTGTTCCGCAATGTGCGGGAACTTGGTCGCGACACGCAGAGGGCGTTCACCTTTTCCGGCGATGGGCTCCTTTGGACGGCCGCAGACCATCATTTGGCATTTGCCGATGTCGAGGTCCACCGGCGCGAAGACATCGTAGTTGCGTTCCATCAGCACGTCACGGCCCACGATGCCCAAGTCGGCCGCGCCGTACTCGACGTAGGTCGGCACGTCGTCAGGCTTGAGCAACAAATAGCTCAGCCCGGTTTTCTTATCCTCCCGAACGAGCTTACGGCTCTTCGCGGTCAACGCGTCGGTTGGAATCCCGGCTTGCTCGAGCCGCCCGCTTAGCTGGTCGAGAACCCGCCCCTTGGGAACGGCAATGACGATGGTGTCCTTGTTGCGTCTAGGCATCTCCAGGCACTCGCTCGATCTGGGCTCCAAGCGGAGCCAGCTTCTCCTCGATGTGCTCATAGCCCCGATCGAGGTGATAGACCCGCCGGACGTAGGTGGTGCCCTCGGCAACCAGCCCTGCCACGACCAAGGACGCGCTTGCGCGAAGGTCGGTGGCCATCACCTCTGCGCCTTCGAGCTTGTCCACGCCTTGCACGGTCGCCGTTCGGCCATTGACTTGGATCTTGGCGCCCATCCGGTTGAGCTCCGAGACGTGCATGAAGCGATTCTCGAATACCGTTTCGGTGATTCGGCTCGTGCCGTTCGCTAGGCACATCAACATCATCACCTGCGCTTGCATGTCGGTTGGGAATCCGGGATGGGGCTGCGTGATGACGTCGGTCGGTCGAATCGGACGCGAACCAACGACGCGAATCCCCTCTCCTTCGCGCTCGATGGCTGCGCCGGCTTCCCGGAGTTTCGCGATCACTGCTTCGAGGGGCTCGAAGCCCACGCCCTCCAAAAGCAGGTCGCCGTCGGTCGCTGCAGCGGCGACCATGAAGGTCCCGGCTTCGATGCGATCCGGAATGATCGCATGGTCAATCGGATGAAGTGACTCGACGCCCTCGATCGAGATCACGGACGTTCCAGCGCCTTCGATACGCCCCCCCATTTTGTTCAAGACGCGTGCCAGCTCTTCGACCTCTGGCTCGCGGGCACAGTTCGTGAGGGTGGTACGCCCCTTCGCCAAGACCGCGGCGCACATGAGGTTCTCGGTCCCTGTGTGTGTCGGGAAGTCCAAGCTGATGTCGGAACCCTTCAGTCGCCCACCAGGAACGTTCACCTCGACGTAGCCATGGTGCAGCTCGACCACCGCACCCATCGCGGAGAGTCCTTTGAGATGCTGGTCGATGGGTCGCGCTCCAATCGCGCAGCCGCCCGGCATGGACACTACCGCGCGTCCGCAGCGCGCCACGAGCGGACCGAGCACCAGCACCGAGGCGCGCATCTGCTTAACGAGGTCGTACGGGGCGGTAGGCTCGATTGGGCCAGACAGGTTGACGTGCACCTGACCGTCCTCGTACTCCGCATCCGCGCCGAGGCGCTGTAGAAGGCGCGTCATCGTATGGACGTCCCGTAGATTGGGGACGTTGCGAAACACATGCTCGCCGTCCGCCAGGAGGGCCGCCGTCATGATGGGAAGCGCCGCGTTCTTTGCACCGCTGATCGGCACGGTGCCGACGAGCCTGTTTCCTCCAACGATTCGGATACTGTCCACGACGCCCCCTGTTAGCCCGTGGCCCAAGTTCGGGCAACTTCAGGCGAAGAGCAGTCCCAGAGCAAACGAAACGAAGCCCAGAAGAGCGCCCCACGCTGGGCCACGCGCTGTCGCCCAGTGAAAGCGTCCTGCCGAGTCGAAACCCCGCCGCGCCAAGGAGACCAACGCCCCGACCCAGACGGCCATTCCCAGCAAGAGCATGAGCCCCCAGAACGGGTCTGGGGACACCCCATCGCTGAGGAGGCGCCGATGGTCGCCGGCCAACTGCTCAGCGCTCAGTCGAGCATCGACCGCAGCGCTGCGATCCATGGCAAGGAGACGAGCAATCTGGTCATTTGCATTCTCGCGTGCCGGGTGAGAGCCGGTATAGAGCGTTCGAGTAGCTGCAATCCCGCCCGAGAGCGACCGCCACGCCAAAAGGGCAAGGTCGATATCTCCGTCGGCCTCGAGATCGTTGGCGAGGGACTCCAATTCGGAGATCGCTTCGGTGTGGTAAGCGCTCAGGGGAAGAGCCCATCGGATGGAGCGACGGTAGTGCTCGATCGCTCGGCCAGGACGACCGTCGTGACGGTAAGCGGTCGCCGCTGCGAGCTCCCGGCGAGACTCCGTTGCGACGCGTCCGCATAGCACGGCGAGCACCGCGATGATCGCGATTCCAGCCACGATGCCAGAGCGCGCCCACGCGGACCTCACAAGAAGTCTCTGCGGCGGAAAATCAGCGCGGCGACGAAGAGCGTGGCGCCCGCGTAAAGAACTGCGTAGCCCATCGACGTTGCAATGTAGGCCAAGGGTTCGCCGTAAGTGGCGGTCTTGGTTACCAGCGTGTTTTGACCCGGGACGAAGAGATTGAAGTTTGGAAGGAACTCGGCCAGCCAACGGAGCAGGGACTTCATGGCAGGGCTCAAAACCCGAGTCTCCATCGCGACCATGTCGTGTGCCGCTCGCCCAACCAGCCAAACCCCAAACGTGAACGCACCAGTGAGAAAGGGAGTCGAAAATGATGAAAACAAGAGCGCTACCGCCGTCAGAATGAGCACTTCGCCCAGGCTCAGCAGTAGGGACGCGAGCAACTGAAAGAGCTCGACTTCCACCGTCGAGCAAATCCAAGCCGATGCGCCGAGCGCAACCAGAGACCAAATTGGCACGACCAGCGTTCGGTCCTTGGCCACTAGAAAGGCGATTCCCAGACCGACCAGCAGGGCTACCGGAACGGCGATCACGAGCGTGGTCGACGCCTCTGCCTGAATGGCGGTCACAAGAAGCTGGAGGGCCCCCATGATCGCGATGAACACCGCACAGGTCGCGACGATGCCGAAGTACTTGCCCAGCAAGAATTCGAAGCGCGCAATTGGCTTGGGAAGAATCACGTACAGCGTCTTCCGTTCGATCTCTTTGTAAAGGAGCGAGGAGCCGAGGAAAATAGCAACCACCACCGAGAACAGGGAGATCGACGCGAGCCCGAGATCGGTGACGACCCTCATCTGCTGGTCGAGCGACAGCTCCCCTAGCGCTAAGGTCAGCGCGAGGACGCCCGCCGCGAGCACCAGAACGGCAAACAAAATTCGGTCCCGCACGGCTTCGCGATACGTATTTAGAGCAATGGCATAGATTCGCGCGACGCTCACGGGCCCATCCAGTATGCGCGCCCGGTCACGAAGTGACTCAGGACGTTGATCGCCATCAGCAACATGACAGCCGACGCCAAGGTACTGGCGATTTCGAGCCAGCGTGAACTTTTGGGACGCTGTGCGAGACCCCAGGCACGAAATGAAGCCGCGATTCCTTGCGACAGGAAGAGCCCGAGCGCGCCGAGCCCGAGCACATAGAAGCCCATGACGGCTGGGCGTGACAGAAACTCGCGCAATAGCTCGTACTGACTGATGGCGACCGGTCCCACGCGGACCGTCATGACCCAGTGCAGAACGAGCTGTGAGACGACGAGAGCCCACGCGAGCCCTCCGGCCAGCTTCTGAAGCCGCCAGGAGCCGTGTGACCGGTAAGGCCCGGCGCTTTGCGTGGCCTCCGACCCGAGCATGCTCCAGCCGCGCGCGTAGGCTCCGAGGGAGCCCAAGACCAGCACTGTCCAGGTGAGAAGCGAAAGCCAGCTCGCGGGCGACGCTTCGGCATACGAGATTCCGCCGCGGAGCGCAGGCCAAAGGCGTACGAGCTCCAAGACGAAAAGGACGGCGAGGGGCCAGACCGTGAGAGCAATGTGGCTGCGATAGCGCGGCACGGAGTACTACCTAACGCCGAGGCGTTTCGCTGGTCAATTTACTTCAATCGCGGGACTTTGCTCGCGCCGTCCGTCCGCCGCTTCAGCCCCATTAGTGTGAGAGGCTCGTCGGACAAAGTCAGCCGAACCCGGTCGCCAATCCCGATGGCGTACACCTTCTGGGTACCGTCGAGGAAGATCCGCCCCTTGGTCATTCGGCTGGTGATCTCGAGCACCTCGTCGCGCGCCAACATGCCTTTGACGAGCCGATATTTGTTGTCGACGCCACGGTATGGCTCGCGGACGACGAACTGTATCTTCTGCGAGCCTACCGGAAGTACCTTGCCGCCAGCCGAGCGAAGCGCGGCCGTCGAGCCGGCCGCCGGGCCGACCCAGACCCCACTCGACATTTGCCGTTCCTGCTCGCCGCCGAATTTCAGGATGTAGCGAGAGGTCGCAGCGGGGCTCTCGTGGCAGTAGAGCGCGTCATTGAGCACGCGCGTCGAGATGAGCTTGTCGCCGACATCGACCCGCATCCGCGAAAGTCGGCTCGACTTCAGGCTTCCATCGAGGGCAGCAGCCAGCACCTCAGCGACGTCGTGCGCGTCCCCGGCGCAAAAGTAGCCGACGCTCGTATCCGGCGCGCTGTTGATCGCCAGCATCGGCGTCGAAGAATCCGCAAGATGGGAGGCCCACAGGAGCGTGCCATCCCCTCCGAGCGTGACGATGAGGTCCCAGGCCCCCTCTTCGGGCATCGGCTCGGGGCGGTATCGAAGGATCGCGCGCGCACCCAGGTCGCGAAGCGCCTGCTTAGCGACCTGCAGCGTCGCTTGATGGACCTCGTGCTCGTGAAGCAGCCCTTCGACCGAAACATCGCTGTGCTCGATCAGCTCCTGAAGCCGCGCCTGGGCGCGACCCACGTAGCGCTGGTAGGTGCTCTTCTTGTAGACGACGAGGACTCTGGGTCGCATGCATGACTCGTAGTGAGGTTCGCGACTCGCCGCGCCTTACCCGGTCGGGATCTTCTTCGCGTCGGCCAGGAACCGCTCGAGGCCGATGTCCGTCAAGGGATGCTTCAATAGCTGGAGGATGACCTTATGGGGAATCGTCGCGACGTCCGCGCCGATGAGGGCGGCCTGCACGGCGTGAAGGGGATGACGAATGCTCGCAGCGAGGACTTGCGTGGTCAGCCCGTAGTTCTGGTAGATGGTGACCAACTGCTCGACGAGCTCCATCCCGTTGCCCGCGATGTCGTCGATGCGACCGAGGAACGGACTGATGTAGGTTGCGCCTGCCTTGGCGGCGAGCAGCCCTTGCGTCGGGCTGAAGCACAGGGTGACATTGGTACGGGTGCCCTCATCGGTGAGCGTTCGCACCGCCTTGAGCCCCTCGGGGATCAAGGGAATCTTGACGACGATGTTCTCGTGCATTTTGGAGAGGACCCGCGCCTCTTTGAGCATCCCTTCGTAGTCGGTCGCGACGACCTCCGCGCTGATCGGGCCGTCTACGACTTCGCAAATGTCGACCAGCACCTCTTTGAAAGGGCGCCCGGTTTTGGCGACGAGCGACGGGTTGGTCGTCACGCCATCAATGACCCCCATGGCCGCCGCATCGCGGATCTCCTCGATGTCGGCAGAGTCGATGAAAATCTGCATGCCGTTAGTAAAGGGCGGGGGGCTGGCAGGGTCAAGCAGAGCCTTTGGACGGCCCCGCCCCTCGGAGAAATCCAAGGTCCCGTCACTCCATGGGCTCGAGCTCGATCTCCACCTCCTCGGTCACATCGGGAGGCGCGGCGGCAGGCTTGGAGAGCGAACAGACGACGACGCTCGCAAGAACTGCGGCGATCAGCCACAATAGGCTGCCCTGCGGGGTCCATTTGCTTTTCGCGCGCAAGGTCGAGTTCTCTCGAGGGCAGTCTTGCCGCGGGATTGAAGAATAGGCAAGCGAGGTCGTCCAAACTGCATGCGGAGATTTCTCACAGTTTTCATCCTCTTGTCGGCGTGGAGCAGCGGCGCCTTCGCGGAGCGCGAGACCGGAAAGGTAGACGCGTCAGTCGCGCGGCTCGGCGCACTCAACGTCGAAGAGCGGGCTCTGCTCGCACCGCACCTGGCACACGGGCCCGTCCTTCTGACCGAGTTCCAAAATCGCCAGACGGATCTGCCCGCCGTAATCTACGCGGCACGCATCCACGCGCCTGCAAATACAATCGCAGGGGTGATCGGAAAGCCTGCGGAGTATCCGGGCTTCATGAACGCGCTGACTTCGGTGGATATCCGCGAGGTGAGTGGGCAGATGACCGCCTTCGACTGGAGTTGGGGAGTAACGCTGTTCTCGCTCACCGGCCAGAACGTCATGACGAGCTACCCGGGCGACTCGACGCGCGGGTACCGCTTCGACATCCGGACGACAGGCGGAGACCTGGGCATCGGGCGCGTCATGTGGCGCGTCTACCCGGAGGGCCCGAACAGATCGCTGGTCGTTTTCGCCTCGCGTCTCGACATGCGCAACGCGAACTACATCACCCGTCAGCTCGCTTCGGAAGGGAACGCGGTGAATCGAACGGTCAACGTGGCCGTGGCCATGGTGACCTTACTCGAGGTCAAGGTGGAATCGGAACGGCGTGCGGGGACGTCCATCGACGGGATTTACGCCGCAAAACCCCTCCGCAGACCGCAGGTCGACATGTACGCGCTGCGCTCGCTCCTCGCGCGTGGGGACTTGGTGTTCATGGACATGGACGGATCGACCCTGCACAGCGTGGCGGTCGTCGGCCGCGCCGGAGCTAGCGAGAGGCGTGTGCGCCGGGTCATCCTCGACCCGGAGGAGTTCGGCAAATCGCTACTCCACGGAAGCTGCGCAGAGGTCGTCGAACGCAGCGAGAAGGGCACGCGGTTTGAGTGGGAGATCCCGATTCCTCTGCTCCATGTCGGTGGAGAGATGATCCTTCGACCCAGCTCGAGGGTTGTCTCGGTGGATGGCATTTCAGGCACACTGTCGAAGGGCCAGTGGCGCTTCGACACCTACCGCTACCCCGGAGGTGAAGCGGGCGTCCTCGCCTGGGCGACCTTCGATCCTGCAGACTCCCCAAAGCTGATACGAAAGCTGATCGCCGGAAACACCTATTTCTCGCACGGCTTCGTCGCGGCGACCCAGCTCGCCGTGATGCGCTCGCTTCGGACACGCGTGCACCTGCTCGGCCGCTAGCCCGCATCCGCGGCTGCGTTGGCTCCGGCCATCAAACCAAACCGCGCGATCTCAGAACCGCAAAGTCGCCGAGGCGCCCGCCCCGCGTGTCTCAATTTGCAGTCGCGCCGTTTCACGCTCGCGCTTGCGCTTGTTCTTGTGGGTCATGAATAGCGTGAACGACGTGATCGCGGACAAGGCCGCCAGGCCAAGAGAGACCTCCGCAGCAAGCACCAGCTGTCGACTGCGGTCGGCGTTCGGGTTGGTCCGGTCATCTTTGTCTCGTCGGAGCGCCAGGCCCCCCAGCACAGCGCCCGCGACCAAGGATGCCGCTGCGATGCTGCCGGTTGAAATCACCGCCCGGCGGATGGTCTGATCTTCACGTTCGAGTGCGAGCTGAGCCGCCAACTCTGCGTCTTTGCTTTGCTTCACGAGCACGTCGCTGGACGGCGGGGCGCTGAAATCGAGCTCCCGCACCTCACCGTATCCAACCTGAACCGTCTTCTCGCCGACCTGCTTCCCATCTCCCACGACGACCACGACGTGCACCCCAGGATCGACCTCGATCTCGGCGGGCGTCTTCTTCTTGCTGGGAACGCCGTCGAGCAAAATCGCCCGGCCAACTTGCTCCGAGCGAACGAGCAGCACCGCAGGGCTCTTGAGAAGGGTCGCGATCCGCACGTTTACCGATTCGGCGTCCGGAGCATCGGGCCGCTCGACCAGGTACTGCTCCAGCATGGCGACGGCCCCGGGTTCGTCACCACGGCGTTGACGCGTATCGGCCACCGCCACCAGGAGCTTGGGGTCTCGCTCGAGCGCGAAAGCTCGAAGCCATGCCTGCTCCGCGGCTTCGTAGCGCTTCGCCTCGAAGAACCCTCTTCCCAGCTGGTAGGCATCGGCCGCAGTCGTGTCAGGATTCGAAAGGAGCTCTGCGAGCGCGTCATCCGAGGGCAACCGCGGAAACTCTGTTTGTTCCGCGGCCGGCTGCGCACCGGCCCCCGCCGCGAGAGCAAGAATCAGCGACGCGGAAAGAAGCAGTCTCATGGAGACTAGGCCCCTCCGTTGCCGCCTTGGCCGCCCGCCCCGGCCGAGCCACCCATGCCGGCCGCGCCGCCTTGCCCAGCGGCGCCGCCCTCTCCTCCAGCGCCTGCCACGCCCCCAGCGCCTGCCACGCCCCCAGCGCCTGCCACGCCCCCAGCGCCTGCCATGCCACCGGCCCCGCCTTGGCCAGCCGTGCCGCCTTGGCCGCCCGCCCCGCCTACGTTGCCTCGGAGATCCGCACAGACTTCTTCGTCTTCACAGAAACCCTGCGTGAACGGACTACTCAGGTGACAGCAGATCAGGGAGCCGTCGCATTCGTCGTTCTGAAAGCAGGTGGTCCCCACGCTGCCCACACAGGCGACCAGAAGAAGAAGGAAAACCGAAAAGAGCCAAAGAAAGGGGGAAGTGATAAATCGCATGAGCGCAGCGAGCATAGCTCAGAGGTCTTCGGGGGGCCACGCTTCCGGCTCGATCCACGGCAGGCCCCGGCTACACTCCCGCCCTTCGATGCCGATCCCCGAAAACCATGCCGATGCAGCGCGCTCCGGCCGATGTGCGATCGTCGGCCGGCCCAACGTCGGCAAGTCGACGCTGCTCAACGCGCTGCTCGGGCAGAAGCTCGTGATTGCGACGCCACGGCCAGGTACGACGCGATCCTGCGTTTTGGGGGTCTACGCTTCCAAGGACCCGCCCACGCAGGTGGCCTTCGTAGACACGCCAGGCCTCGAGCGACCCAAGGGAGCGCTCGGCCGGGTTCTAATCGACAGCGCAAAGCAGGGGCTCGTCGACTGCGACGCGATTGTGTTCGTGACCGAGGCGCCAAAGCCAGGCTCCGCGCTTGCCGTTCACGAAAAGGATCGGACCGCCCTGCAGGCGGTGGAGGCCACAAACGTGCCGGTCATCCTCGCGATCAACAAGGTAGACCGGCTCAAAGTCAAAGAGAGGCTCTTCGCCTTCATCGAGGCGTATCAGAAGAATCGCTCATTCGCCGCAGTGGTGCCGATCTCGGCAACACGGGGAACCAACCTCGAGGCGCTGCTCGCTGAGATTCGTGCGACCCTCCCCGATGGGCTTCTCTACGATGCCGATTTTCTGACCGACAGGCCGGAGCGTTTCTTCGTGAGCGAGCTGGTTCGTGAAGCCGCGATGCTCAACACGCGCCAGGAGATTCCGTACGGAATTGCCTGCGACCTCGAGAGTTATCGCGACGAGGGCAGCCTGCTCCGAATTGAAGGTGTGCTCATCGTCGAAAAGGCGAGCCACAAGGCGATCGTGATCGGGAGCCAAGGCGATACGATCAAGAAGATCAGCACGGAGGCGCGCCTCCAGATCGAGGACTTCCTACAGCGCAAGGTGTACCTGCGCTTGTGGGTGAAGGTCATCCCCGGTTGGACTCGAGACCCGGCCAAGGTGCGCCAGCTCGCGATCGAAGAGGAACGGTCATGAGGGGGCGGCGTCACAACCACGCACGAAGGCCTGCCGGCTCGGTGGTCAACAAGCCCTTGGTCGCCATCGTCGGTCGTCCGAATGTCGGCAAGAGCACGCTGTTCAACCGCCTCGCGGGGCAGCACATCGCCATCGTAGAGGACATTCCAGGCGTAACCCGGGACCGCCACTACGCCGACTCGTATGCACTGGGTCGCGAGTTCGTTCTGATCGACACGGGTGGGTTCGATCCGGACAGCGACGATCCGATGAAGGCTGGCATCACCAGCCAGGTTCGACTCGCACTCGAAGAGTGTGATGTCGTAGTCTGCGTGGTCGATGCCACCGTCGATCCACTGCCGGCGGACCGTGAAGCCGTTGCGCTCCTGCGCGACGCCGGCAAGCCGGTGATATTCGTCGCCAACAAGGCGGACTCGCAGGCGCGGGAGCACGACGCGGTGTCCTACTACGAGCTTGGGATTAGCTCGATCATGCCGATCTCCGCACTTCATGGGCGGGGCATCGGCGACTTGGAAGAGGCGATCTTCGAGCGACTCCCCGAGGTCGTGGAGATCAGCGAGCCGGCGCTCGACGTTCCACGCGTCGCGATCATCGGGAGGCCGAACGCAGGCAAGTCTTCACTCGTGAATCAGCTATGCGGTGAAGAGCGTCAGTTGGTCGACGACCGGCCCGGAACCACTGTGGACAGCATCGACACACTAGTCGAGCGCGACGGACAGAGCCTGATCCTGATCGACACCGCCGGGATTCGCCGAAAGCGAAGCGTGAAAAAGCGCGGTGTTGAAGGCCTGAGCGTGCTCCAAGCAATCCGGTCGATCGAACGCTGTCACGTCGTCGTGCTCATGATCGACGCCGAAGCAGGGGTCGGTGAGCAGGACGCCAAAATCGCCGGCCTCGTCCACGACCGGGGCCGCGCCCTGATCATCGCGCTCAACAAGACCGACCTGCTCAGCCGGGAGGCGCAGAAAAAGGTGATGGACCGAACGCGAGAAATCCTGGCCTTCGTACCCTGGGCACCCATGGTGACGGTGAGCGCGCTCAAGGGACGGGGGATCAACGCCTTGCTCGGGCGCGTGGATGACGCGATCACCGAGCATCGCAAACGCATCGGCACGGCCGAGGTCAATCGCTTTTTCGAAGAAGTCCTCGAAAAGCACCCCCCCCCTACGATGCACCATCGCTCGGTTCGGCTCTACTACATCACGCAGGCGAGCGTCGCGCCGCCCACGTTCGTGATCATGACCAACTCGCCCAAGGACGTGCACTTCAGTTATCAGCGATACGTGGTCAATCAGATCCGCAAGCGATTCGGGTTCCAGGGGACGCCGATCCGCGTGCGATACCGGGGCAAGAAGAGCCGGAAGAGCTAGGCTCGCACGGTTCGGAGCGCTCTGAGCTCCGCGCGTGCGGAGGGATTCCCCAGCTGTCCGCAGGCAGCCATGACGCTACGGCCTTTGGTCACACGCTCACGCACGGGTAAGCCTTCGGCGCTGAGCCAGCCGATGAAACGCTCGACTTCGGCCTCCTCGGGCGCCCGCGTCAGCGGCAGCGAGCCGGGATTGTAGGGGATCACGTTGACGAGCACCCGATCCAAGGGCTTGCAAAACGAGGCCACGGCATGCGCATCAGCCTCGGTGTCGTTGATTCCGGGCAGAAGACA
>RCNF010000099.1_pt1 | contig 36814 bp, 26 predicted proteins | sample 2041311 | NCBI WGS metagenome assembly RCNF01 (sample SAMN09708228, study PRJNA481090) | Marine sediment metagenome, whole genome shotgun sequencing project. | biome: marine sediment; feature: ocean; material: sediment; isolation source: Sewage treatment plant 2 marine sediment (STP2) ...
TCCAATACCGTCCTTATCGACGAACAGAAACCTCATCCCGGACTCTCCCATCATTATCCTGTCCTTTTCGAAGAGCGGATCACCGCGCAAACCGTACATCCAGAGCTCATATCCTCCGGTATCCATGCCTCCGCCCCTGTATGGTCTTGTGACACTGCTCGTCACTTCTTTCATCATCACGTAGTCGGTGCCGGGGCCGCCGTGCGGTGAGTGGATGATCACCTTGTACTTGTCTTCGAGTTTGTCGAGAGCTTCGTTCAGCCCTACCCTGTTGGACGGAACGCTCTCCGACACTATCTCGTCGGGCGGTCCGAGTTTGATATAGATAAGCCCGCGGGGATTCATCGCTCCGCGTGTGTTGCCGCCGGCGAAATTGGCGTCGGCGTACCTGACGCGGCTCTGGAATATATCGTAGAGTTCGTTTACTGCTGTGTGAGGAGTGGGATCATGTTTCTTCCAGAAGGCGGTCAGTACGCTCTCCTGCTCGCCGATACTCATCCTCTGAAACTGGCTATACTCTTCTCCGTCGAAGATCACCTTCGCTTCCACGAGAACGTCCCTGCGCGGTTTCTGCCAGTTGACCAGCTGCCAGGCGACACTGAATTCCTTCGCTGACGTACCCCTCAGGGCTCCGTCATAGAGGACCTCGACCTTCGCGATATAATCGCCCGCTGCCCAAGTATTGACATCGAACGATCCATAGATCAGGATCTTGCTGTCCTTGACCGGGATCACGCCGTTCATCTTGCCTACCGGCTCCTCCTTCGAATCGAGTATCGTCAGGTAGACGTCTACGGAGTCGGGATCATCCCCGTCCGGGATCACTCCGTTACTGAAAAAGGAAAGAGTATCTTTCTTCAGCCCGTAGATCTGCATCGGGTTGGGGACATACCTGCCGCCGCTCTCTCTGCTCCAGAGAAGTACGGGGTCGCTGAGAGCTAGACGGCCCTCGGCGAATCCGGCGACCTCGAGCTCGAGTTTCTTTATCTCGGAATAGAGATGTTTGCCTTTGACCAGGCCCATGAGGGTCTTCTTGCTTCGCTGAAGATCATCTACCCGGACATCTATCGTGTAGCTTCCCGGTTCGACTGAACTCGAATCGGACATATAGATGAACCCCGAGAGATCGTTGATAACGGGCTTTACATCTCGAGCGTCCCTTATCACGAGGCCCTTCTCATGTATCTTTTCCTCCCCGCGCCAGAGCACGAGGGAGATCTGCACGGCCGCTTCGAACGAACCGTCCTTTTCCTTGTATTCGATTTCCTTGACCGGGATAGCTATCTGGAAGAGTCCGAGGGTCCTGCCGTCTTCAAGGGGAAGTGCGGAGGTGTCGAAGAAGAATTCGAAATCCCCTTCCCCTCTTGCGATCTGCCCGGCTGCTGCTGGCGCTAGCAGCAACAGGGCAATCAATGTCACCAGTGTGATGTTTCGTGTTTCTCTCATTACAGGCCGGACCTCATGCGGGCCGGCGCCCTCCCTTCAGCCTAGTAACTGAAATTGAGGGTGAAGCGATGAGCCTGTCCGAGAAAACCAAGGTCCTCCCAAGCGTAGTCGAACCCGATATCGGAAGTCTGGCTCGTATCAAACCTGAAGCCGACACCCCAGGCAAGACCCTGCGTATCGTAATCGATATTATAACCGGACCGTACGAAGAAAAATTCGTTGAATCCATACTCAAATCCTACGTTCAGCCTCTCCTTGTTGTCGGAAGGATGAGCGAACTCTCCGGATGCGAGGAGTGCATGAGCGCCTCTTCTGTAGGCGTCGATGCTCAGGCCGACCTTGAAGAGTGTAGGCAGCTTCGAGGAACGGTCATCGAAATCGACCTCGGCGCCGAGACTCTGGATCATCATACCAAGCTTCATGCCCTGGATACCTATGCGGTAGATAAGGCCGAAGTCGAATGCCATCGTCTGGACACTCTTGTCCGCGAGACCCATATGGATGAAATGGGCCGTGAGTCCGGCGGAGAACCTGTCGGTGAACCACATGGCGTACGTCAGGCCGAAGGACATATCACCGGCGTCGAAGAACCGGTTCGTTCCCTCAGGCATGTAGATCGTACGCTCGAGCTGAGGATCCATCGTCAGAGCCCTCGCGCTTATCCCCCAGGTTCCAGGGAGATACGGAGTAGAGAACGTTGCGGCGGCAAAATAGATGTCGATGTCAGCAGGCCAGGTGACCGTATTGACAGACACCTGGGTCCTTGTCTGAGCGACTATGCCGGCCGGGTTCCAGTAGATCGCGGTAGCGTCATCGGCAACAGCCGTATAAGCACTACCCATCCCTGCAGCCCTCGCTGAGACACCGACCTTCAGAAACTGGGCCGTGTACGTGCCCACTTTCTCGAAGGGTTCGGTTCCGGCGTAAGCGATGCCGTGCGCCAGCACCATCACTGTCACCAACCCGAGAAACACCTTGCGAAACATCACCAGACCTCCTGAAATTGATCTCATTGTCATCTATCTAATAACTACGAACTTTCCAATAGTCCTGTTGAATTGGCTGTCATCCGGCTCTACCGCGAAGAGGTAGACACCGCTTGTTACATCCTGGCCGTTGCGGGATACCAGATCCCACCGCAGCGTTCCGCGCCCTCCGGTCCCGTCATGGTAGAGGACCTCGACGACATCACCGGCGAGTGTAAAGATCCGGACGGTGCTGTTGCATTCGGGCAGATTCCTGAACTCCACCTTGATCCCCGTCGGATCGTCCATGTTGGGCTCGAGTTTCCACGGCGCCATCGATCCGGCTGTGGCGGGGTTGGGAACGACAAAGACCTGGTCGTCCTTGTATGCCTCTGATGCCTGCGCATCGGAGAGAGGCACAGTATACTGGAAGTTCGATGACGGATCGCCGAACTTGTTGGGCCTGATCGGCTCACCGTTTTCGATCAGATGATCATAAGCCGTGACACTGTAGAAATAGTGCATACCGTTATGCACGTCCCTGTCGTCAAACTGGTAATACTGCAGTCCGCCCTCGAAGCCCAGGTTATACCTTGCAAGCGACTCGAGTGTGTCACACTGGAGGTTGCTCAGTCCCGGCGGGCAGGGAACCGTATCAAGCGGGTAGTACCAGAGGTTCTCCTCGAAGTAAGCTATGATCTGGTCCTTTTCGTCCAGGTTGGACAGCGGCTCGTATTCCCATCCACCCTCGGAGATAGGCTTCTTGAACTCGTGGTCGGGCAGAACGCCGTTGACCAGGTCCCTCTCCTCGAGAAGCTGCCAGAGCTCTCTGGCCGGTCCACTGAGCACCGAGGTGCCGAGCGGCCTTTCCCAGCCGTCCGCTCTCCAGATCCTGTATCCCTCGAAGTCGTATTCGAGCGTCGAGACATCCGGTGTGACCTCGCTGAAGTTATCCCAGAGCAGGACGATTTTGTGGTCATAGGGAAGGATCCTCAGGTTCGGCGGAGGAGGAGCGGAACCGACGAGCCAGTTCACGTTGGTCTCCTTACCGTCGACACCGGTCTGATAATCCTCGAACACGGCCTCGCCCTTCGAGCACCTCGTGTCTTCCCAGAGCTCCAGCTCTCCGAAACAGTCGTTGTTGATCCAGAGGACCTCTTCCCTCGCCGCTGAAAGCAGCTCGAGATCGATATCGCATGAATCGGGATCGACGCCGCTTACCGGCCCTGGCAGGGGCGTTTCCCTGCCGAGGACACCCGTCTGCGGGTTGCCGTCGATATCGAACCAGTTGCCCTGGAAGGCCATCGTCGCGCTCGCAGCGGATGAAAGCATACCCTCGAGACCCTCGCCGGCGACAAACGCCACCTGAAGGACCATCTGGCTGTCGGGCAGCAGCTCTCGGAACGGGCCGGTGGCCATCATCATCCTGTAATCGCGGGGGACCTCTGCGTTACGGTCCTTGCCGTCCTTGCTCATCAGCTCATAGCGCTGGTAATCGTTAGTCGGGTCGCCACCGTTCTCGTACGGCTGGTCTCCCGAGAAGTTCTGATATGAAGTAATACCGACCTTCCTCGGAGCAGTGTCACCGAGAGGATCGATATCGTGGCCGAGGAAGATGATCCCGAGATAACCTGTAGTCATCCCTTCGTCGCCGTCCTTGTCGTAGAAGTAGGCGACGCTCATCCTGACCGGTACCTGCCTCTCGCCCTTCTGCGCGCAGCGGATACCTTCCCAGAGACCGGTACAGTCATCCTGCCAGTACTGCTCACGATCGCGGGGGCCGGCATCTCCATCGGCAAAGAAGCCAACGAATACATCCTCGATGATATCCGATCCGTAGTTCTGGATCTTGTATTCGATACCTACGAAGTTGTAAAACTGCTCCTCTTCCCACTGGTAACTCTCCTGCCTTACAAAGAGGTGCAGGGGAGTGTGCTCGGGATAGATCTGTGTGGCGTTCGCCTCATCATCGGTAAACCAGCAGGTAAACATCTGCTTGCCGATGGCGCCGAAATCCTCATCGATCTTTCCGTCGCCGTCATCATCCTCGCCGTTCTGCCAGTCCTCATCCGAGACCCCGTCCTTGTCGTCGTCATCGGGGCTCGGAAGCCTCGCTCCGTTCTGGACACCCTCGAACGCCGTGTATATCTTGGCGTTCGGGTCATCCGTACCGGGGGGCCTGAACTCGATCTGGTACGCGGCGGTCGAAACGACGGGTATACCGCCCTTCCTCGCTCCGACCCAGAGTCCGGCGATATAAAGGTATTCTACACCCGAGTTGGCGGGCCACTGCGCCGAGGGATACTCGGATGTCGGCCAGTTCGCGGAGCCGGGGTAAGATCCGAAGCAGCCCCAGTTGCATACATGCATCTGGAGGTTTCCGACATTGTGAATGCCAGTGCCGTCATAAACCCAGATCTGATCGAGCTGTTTGAGCTTGTCGTTCCACTCTCTGTCTTCCTTCCTTGCAGAAGCCGGAGAGTGAAGCATGAAGATCAGCACCGAAACAAGAGCGATCAGCATGCATCCCTTGCGTATCATCTTGAGGACCTCCATTACCTCTCCATAGAGTTTCCTAGAACTCAAATCCGAAGCCTATCCGCCACAGTCTGTGCGAGGCCCAGATTGTAGGATCGTTAACCGGTGTGAAATCATCGATGCCATCCTCATCAAGGTCCTGAAGGTATGCGCCGCCGAAGTTACCCGTCTCCGTGAGATAGGAACCTCCGTCCATTGAGGCGTTGACCATACCGGGGCCTGCACCGGGAGCCACACCGAATGGCAGGAGCACGTCTTCGTTGAGCAGGTTCCTGCCCTCGAAGAAGAGCGTCAGCTCCTGTCCGTATATGTCGAACTTCTTTCTTCCCTGAAGGTTGATCACGTGCGTCTGGTCGAGCCTCATCGTGTTCTCCCAGAGCGGATCGGCGCGCCGTGCGAACCTGTCGACAGGCGTCCACGGCAGACCGCTACCGAAGGAGTAGACCACGGTGGCTCCCCATTTGTTCTGGTCCTGCAGCCTCAGCGTCACGTTCAGCGTATGGCGCTGATCCCAGTCAAGGGGCATCTCCTGAGTCGGCAGATGGGAAAGGCCCTCCGCCGTAACACCGAAGTTCGCGTCTGACGCTACGCCGTCAGCGAACGACCAGGTGTAGGAGACCTCGCCGCCGATGTGGTGGCTGAGACGCTTGTCGATCGATATCTCCATTCCTCGGGAACTCGCGTACGTCCTGTTGATGTACCGGTATCCCTGGAGGCCGAGATCCTCGTCGGTCACCCTGGTCGACGAGATCAGTCCGTAGATGTCCTTGTTGAACACTACGAAGTTCGCGGCGACCGTCTCGGTAAACTGATGCGATACACCAGCCTGGTACGAAACGGTGAGCTCCTCGTCTAGATCGGGGTTTCCGAGGACCCCGGTACCGGAGATCATGTCCTGCGTGCGGAACAGGTATGTCCTGCTCGGCCACTGGGTGAACCTTCCATAGTGGAAATGGAACTTGTCCTTGTCGGTGATCGGGAACGCGAACCCGAGACGCGGGCTCATCTGGAACTTGTACTTCTCGACACTGGGATCGATCTCCGAGGAGTTGATCGAGATCTCGGCGTTGTTACCCGGTGAGAAGAAATCGAACCTGAGGCCGGCGTTTACTACCATGCCCTGATACTCCCACTTGTCCTGAAGATAGAAGGAAGCCTCGGGGTTGAAGTTATGGAATATGTTCGCGCTCGTACCGGTCATGTACGTCCCGTCCTCGAGACGCCTGACGCTGCCGGGAGAGTTGATCGCCCGGTCATTGAGATCGTTATAGATGAACTGTATACCGGTCTTGAACACGTGACCGAACCACTGCTGGGACGTGATATCGGCCTTCGCCGTGTAGATGACCGAACTTCTGTCCTGATAATAGGGGAAGTCGTATGCATCGACGAAGTACGGATACTCGGGATCGGTATAGAAGATCGAGTTGCTCACGCCGCTCAGCATGAAGACACCGCTCGGAAGGATCGCCGGGGTGCCGGCGACCAGGTAATCCTGGGGGTTCTTCAGTTCGCCTGTGACCGGATCCTGGACCGATACGGTCCTGTCGAACTGCGAACGGCTGATGTTGATCGTATAGAGCAGGTTATCATTGAGGTTATGGTTCAGCGCCACCTTCATATTGAGATTATTGCTCACCGCTACGTTCGTCCGCTCGGCGGAGTTGAAGTAGACATAGCTCGAATCATCCCTGAAGTAGCTGAACTTCGAGTCAGGATTCTGGAATCCCTCGAAGAGGACCTTGTTCTGGTAGTTCGTCTGTCCCTGGGAGTTTACGACCTGCTCTTCCCAGATAATCTCGGTCTCTTCGCCGTATATGTTCTCCACGAGTCTCGCGTGGAAATTGTCATACCTTATGATGAAGGCTCCGGCGTCCGGATTGTTCGGATCGCGCACCTTCGTGAAGATAGTGATCGGATAGATCGTCGTCCGGCGTTCCGCCAGGGTGCCGGGATAGTAATCCACCCTCATCGCCATGAGCTCATCCTCGGTCATCTCGATCCACGGTCCGTGATAAATGGAAACGTACGGGCCGAAAGCCCTCGCATCGTCGGCGAGACTCTCACGGCTGGCCCGCAGCGTCGTGAACCTGTAGATCTTCTGAACGTAGCCCTCGACGTTCCAGTTATGCATGTAGCCGTGACCGCGCGCGTGCGAGTAGATCGCCTCACCGATCAGCTTCATCCCCGGCTTGACCTGCCAGGCAAGCTTACCCTGGACGTTGTAGGACTCCGACTGCCTCTGTGCGAAACTCATATAATTGGAGGCGGGGGTGTTGGCCATATGGTCGTTTCTGCTCCATATCGCCCAGTTCTCGCCGTCCGTAGCGGTGAACTCACCCGATACGTAGAAAGTCAGGTTGTTGACCCCGGTAGGCCCGCCGAAACCGAGACTGAACCTGTCATAGTTTGTATATGTCTTGTCCTTACGGCCGAAATCGTCAGTCATGTACCGGACCTGTCCTTCGAAGGTCCTGCCGCCCTCTCTTGTACTGATGTTTACGATCGCAGACTGCGCGTTACCGTACTCCGCGTCCATTCCTCCAGTGATGACCTGGCTGTCGTCGGTTCCAAGCATACCGACCGCGATCATCCCTCCGCCGAGAGGATCGTCCACGGGAACACCGTCGATCTGGAACTGGACCTCACCGTCACGGCCGCCTCGAACGTGAAGCTCGTCACCGGTCTTGATGATTCCGCCCTTCAGAGCGAGTGCCTCGACGACATCGTCGACGGGAAGCTCTTCAAGCTCCTTCTTTGATACATTTCCCACGACCGAGGAACTCGTGACGTCGATCTGGACCTGCTCGGCCTCCACGACGATCTCCTGAGTCTGTCCCACAATCTGCTCTTCAAGCTTGTAGTCCACCCTTGTAGTCTGACTGGCATTGACTCTGATACCGGTCTGCTCGTCAGGCTTGTATCCCATCATCATCACCTTGATGGTATACGTGCCTACGGGGACTCCGATGATGTTGAAGGTTCCGTCGGTCAGGGTCATTCCACCCATGTTGGTTCCGACGACAACAACGTTGGCATAGGGAAGGGGGCTGCCGGTCGTAGCTTCCGTGACTCTTCCTGTTATCCTGCCAGCCTGTGCCATGGCGGATGGCGCGGCCAGAAGGACGATCAGGGCGGGAAGCATGATGGCAAGCAGCCTGAAACAAGAGCGGGCTTTCATGTCAATCTCCTTGTACTTGCCTTTTAGCATCTATGCCTGTAAATATAGGCCCATCCCGGGACATACTTCTAGAACGCCGGGGCGGGAGCAGGTGTGGGGTCTGTTTCTCTCCTTAATTCCTCATGGATAATATAATTATCCCCACCGGAAGTGTCAATAAAATTGCCGCGCGCGATGTAAAAAGGAATGATATTCCCGGACGTTTCCACATGTCCGGACCCTACGACCTCCTTACTTTCCTCGAATTTATAGCATAACTTCAATATTTTCACCTTATTACAACAAATTTACCGACAGTCCTGGGAAAACTTCCGTCATCCGGATCCACCGAGAAGAGATAGACTCCGCTCGTGATGTCCTGACTGTTTCGTGAGACGAGATCCCATGCGAGTGTCCCGCTCCCGTCGCTGCCGTCATGATACATCACCTGCACGACATCGCCGGCGAGGGTGTAGACTCTCACTGTCGACATGCAGGCGGGCAGGTTCCTGAACTCCACCTTTATCCCGGTCGGGTCCGACATGTTCGGTTCGAGCTGCCAGGGTTCCATCGAACTCGAAGTGGCCGGGTTGGGGACCACATAGACCTCCTTCCCCTGATACTCTCCCGCTTCCTGCGAGGCCGAGAGGGCTGTCACATATTCGAAGTTCGAGGCCGGCTCTCCGAATTTACCCAGCCTTACCGGGACCCCTCCCGTGATCACATGATCGAAGGCGGTGAGGCTGTAGAAGTAGTGCATCCCGTTGTGAACATCCTCGTCGACAAACTTGTAGTACTGCGTCCCCCCCTCATAACCGAGGTTGTATTTGGCCAGAGTCTCGAGGGTGTCGCACTCATCCCTCGTGAGGCCGGGCGGACAGGGCACGGTGTCGAGCGACGCGTAGAGAAGGTTCTCCTCGAAGTAGGCGATGACCTGTTCGCGGTTTTCCAGTCCGATCAGCGGTTCGTACTCCCAGCCTCCCTGGGAGACCGGCATCTTGAACTCGCGGTCCGCTCCTATCCCGTTAACGAGATCGCGCTCATCGAGAAGCTGCCACAGGTCCCTCGCCGGCCCTGTCTGGGCCGAGGTGCCGATCGGCCTGTGCCATCCATCGGCACGCCAGACACGGTATCCCTCGAAGTCGAACTGCAGCGTACTCGGATCAGGAGTCGATTCGCTGAAGTTGTCCCATATGATCGTGATCTTGTGGTCGCCGGGCAGGATCCTCATCGCCGGAGGAGGAGGCGCCGTGCCGACGAGCCACTTCACGTTCGTCTCCCTCCCCAACGTGCCCGTCATGAAATCGGCCTGCGTCACGTCGGCAGTCCCGCAGAGGGTCCTGTTGATGTAGAGCTCGATCTCCTTCCCGCAGTCGGCGTTCACCCAGATGATCTCTCCCCTGGCCGCCGATTCGAGAGACGGGTCGGTGTCGCACGAATCGGGGTCCACCTCGCTGACCGGACCGTAAACGGGCGTCTCCCTCCCGTCGATCCCGGTCCGCGGGTTGCCGTCGACATTGAACCAGTTCCCGTCGAATACCATCGCTGCGCTCGCCGCCGCGTCGAGCATCCCCTCGAGGCCGTTACCGCAGACGAACGCGACCTGGAGGACCATCTGGCTGTCGGGCAGCAGTTCCCTGAAGGGCCCTGTCGACATCAGCATCCTGTAGTCGCGCGGAACCTCCGCGTTGCGGTCGAAATTCGTCCTGCTCATGAGGTCGTATCTCTGGAAATCGTCACCGGGGTCCCCGCCGTTCTCGAAGGGCTGGTCGCCGGAGAAGTTCTGGTACGAGGTGATCCCGACTGTCGCGGGAGCGAGGTCGCCGAGCGGATCGATGTCGTGCCCGAGAAAGAGAATGCCGAAATATCCGGGGGACATCCCGTCGTCCCCGTCACAGTCATAGAAATACGCTACGCTGATATATACAGGCACCTGGATGTCACCGCGCTGGGCGCACCGGTAGCCCTGCCACAGGCCGGTGCAGTCATCCTGCGCGTAATCGTCGTCTGTCCTCAGCCCCACATCGCCGTCGGCGAAGAAGCCGATATAGATGTCCTCGATTATATCGTGGCCGTAGTTCAGTATCCTGTACTCTACGCCGACGAAATCGTAGAACTGCTCGTCCTCCCACTGGTAACTCTCCTGGCGTATGAACAGATGGAGAGGGGTATGTTCGGGGTTTACCACGACCGACTGGGGATGGTCATCGGTGAACCAGCAGGTGAACATCTGCTGGCTGATCGCAGCGAAATCCTCATCGACGGCGCCGTCGCCGTCATCGTCGACACCGTTGCGCCAGTCCTCATCGACATAGCCGTCATTGTCGTCGTCCGGCGGCGCCGGCAGGCGCGCCCCTCCGAATACACCCTCAAAAGATTCGTATATTATCGCCAGTGGATCCTCGTTCCCAGGCGGCCTGAATTCCCGGTCGAAAGCCGAAGTCGAGACGACCGGGATACCGGCCTTCCTCGCCCCGACCCAGAGCCCGGCGATCCACAGGTGCTCGATCCCGGAATTTCCCGGCCACTGGGCCGACGGACACTCGGCCGTAGGCTGGGTCGAGTTCGGGTATGAGCCGAAACAGCCCCAGTTCGTAACGTTCATGTGCAGATTGCCGACATTATGTATAGCCGAGCAGTCCAGCACCCAGATCCTGTCTGGATCCTTCAGCTTGTCGTACGTCTCGTACCTGGAATCCCTGGCAAGCGAGACAGACGAGAGGATCAGCAGGACAGATAAGACTGTAAAGAAATAGAGATAGATGATGGAGCGGTCCGCCCCAACCCGGACTGACAGGGGTCCCTTACCCATAACACGGCTCCTTCTTCAGAGTAGAGTCGCACGGGTATTCCCTTCAGGTGGGTCGGGGAAGAATCAGGTGGGGCCTCCGTTACCGTCCAACGGAGTGAGTATACTTCAATATATTCCCGGCAGGCCGGTCAGTCAAATCCTATTGACGCGATTCCCGCGCCTCGACCATGTCCTTGATCTTCATCAGGCGAACCTGCGTGCTGCGCTCCGCCTCGCTGAGCTTGCTCTCTATCGAGCGGATCTGTTCCTCGAGGTCAGGTATCAGGATATATTCGAGCGCGTTCACACGGCGGCGTGTCTTTTCCAGCTCGTCGGCAAGCTTGAAGAGGCCGTCCTCCGATGCGGAGAGATCGAGCAGCTCCTGGAAGTTCTCCCGGAGCCCGCCGAAAGCGACATCGAGCTCGGGCGAGGTGCCGGCAAGGCTGTAGGCCGGATCATCTTCGGGGATCGTAAAGGTGAACCTCGGGTACTGGACGTTCATCTCGCTCTGCATCTCGGACTCGAGGGTCCCCTTCATCGTGGTCAGTGAAAGGGCATCCTCGAGGTTCTGCCTGTCGGTGACCGAGCGCCCCCTGAGATAGTGGAGCGATATCTCCATAAAGATCTTTTCCAGGCGCCTGCGCAGCCCGGTCGTCTCGCGGGCCAGCGCGATGAAGTTCTGCATCAGTTTCTCCTGCTTGTTCTTCAGGAGCTTGTGTCCCCGCCGGGCGAGCTCGAGCCTGCGCCTCAGGCGCAGCAGCATCATCCTGTTGGGGTTGACCTTCCTCTTCACTCGGTGCCTTCCTCTTCCACGACGGCGAGCTCTTCTTCAGCTTCAGCCTTCGTCGGCAGATACTTGTCGATCATGTCGTCCTTGATCCTCTTCAGTTCGTTGCGCGGAATCATCGTGAGCAGGTCCCAGCCGATCGACAGGGTCTCCTCAATAGTGCGGTTCTCATCGAGGGCCTGCCTGATGAACTTGTCCTCGAACTGCCCGCCCATCTTCATAAACGCCCTGTCGGTCTCCGTGAGGGCTGCCTCTCCGAGTACGACGGCGAGTTCCTCGACTTCCTTGCTCTTCGCGTACGAAGAGAAGAGCTGGTTGGCGATCTGAGGATGGTCCTCGCGCGTGCGCCCTTCGCCGATCCCCTTGTCCCTCAGCCTCGAGAGGCTCGGCAGCACATCGATCGGCGGATAGATACCCTTGCGGTGAAGAACGCGGTCGAGGATGATCTGCCCCTCGGTGATGTACCCGGTAAGATCGGGGATCGGGTGGGTCTTGTCATCGTCGGGCATCGAGAGGACCGGGATCTGGGTAATCGAACCGGGAAGGACCTCTCCCTCCTTCTCACCCTTGAGGATGCCTGCACGTTCGTAGATCGTCGCGAGATCGGTGTAGAGATATCCGGGGTATCCGCGCCTGCCGGGGATCTCTTTCCTCGCGACCGATACCTCGCGGAGAGCCTCGCAGTAGTTCGTCATGTCGGTGAGGATGACAAGCACGTGCATCCCCTTCTCGAAGGCGAGGTACTCGGCGGCGGTCAGGGCCGCGCGCGGAGTGGCGATACGCTCGATAGTCGGATCGTTCGCCAGATTGATGAAGAGGACAACCCTCTCCATCGCGCCGGTCTCCTGGAAATCGCGTATGAAGTAGTTCGCTTCCTCGAATGTGATCCCCATCGCGGCAAATACGATAGCGAAAGCCGCTTCCTTTCCGGGAACGGTCGCCTGCCTGGCGATCTGAGCGGCCAGCTCGGAATGGGGAAGGCCGAAGCCCGAGAAGATCGGAAGCTTCTGGCCGCGAACGAGTGTGTTGAGTCCATCGATCGCCGATATGCCCGTCTGGATGAAATCCTGCGGGTAGACCCGCGCGTACGGGTTGATCGGATCACCGTTGATGTCGAGTTTCTTCTCGGGGATTATCGCGGGGCCGTCATCGATAGGCTTGCCCAGCCCGTTGAAGATCCTCCCGAGGATATCGGGCGACACGGCGAGTTCGAGGCTCTTCCCGAGGAAGCGCACCTTCGTATTGACGATGTCGACCCCCCTGGTACCCTCGAAGACCTGGACGAGGACCCTGTTGCGGTTGACTTCAAGGACCTTGCCGCGACGCTGCTCCCCGTTGGGAAGTTCGACTTCGACGAGTTCCTCGACTGTCGCGTGATCGACATCATCGAGGATTATGAGCGGCCCTGCGATCTCTTCGATAGTGTTGTACTCGGTTACCATGTCACTCAGCCTCCCCGACCCTGTTCTCGGTCATGCTGTCGGCAATCTGTGCCGTGATATCGCCGAGGATCGAATCGAACTCGGCAAGGTCTTCTTCCTTGATATATCTCATCCTCGTGATCCTGTCCCTGACGGGGAGCTCGAGCAGCTTGCGCAGAGGAGCCTTCTTCTCGATCGCTCTCTCGCACGCCCTGTGGAGCTCGATGATCACCTTGAGCATGAGGAACTGTTTCCTGAGTCTTGTGTACGCGTCATCCGGATCGAACGCCGACTGGTGGAGAAAATCCTCCCTGATATGCTTCGATGTCTCGAGCACGATCCTGTCGGCCGGTGAAAGCGAGTCGACCCCGACAAGCCGTACGAGTTCCTTCAGCTCCGCTTCTTTCTGGAGCAGGGTCATCGCCGTCGTGCGGACCTCGTCCCATTCCTCGTCGACCTCGCTGCGGAAATACTCGCGCAGGTTGTCATGATAGAGCGAATAGCTCGACAGCCAGCCGATCGCGGGGAAGTGCCTCTCGAACGCCAGAGTATCCTCGAGCGACCAGAAGACCTTGACGACCTTCAGCGTCGCCTGGACGACCGGGTCGGAGAGGTCCCCGCCCGGGGGCGATACGGCGCCGATCGTACTGAGCGTGCCCTGGCGCTCGTCGCTTCCCATGCATATTACCTTGCCCGAGCGCTCGTAGAACTCGGCGAGTCTCGAAGGAAGATAGGCGGGATAACCTTCCTCGCCCGGCATCTCTTCGAGGCGCCCTGACATCTCTCTCATCGCCTCGGCCCATCTCGACGTCGAGTCGGCGAGCACGGCGACATCGTATCCCATGTCTCTGAAGTACTCGGCGATCGTTATCCCTGTATATACCGAAGCCTCACGAGCGGCGACGGGCATGTTCGAAGTGTTGGCGATGAGCACGGTGCGCTCCATCAGCGGCCTGTCTGTCTTCGGGTCGATGAGCTCGGGGAACTCCTGCAGCACATCGGTCATCTCGTTGCCGCGCTCCCCGCAGCCGACGTAGACGATGATGTTCGCGTCGGACCACTTGGCGAGCTGGTGCTGGACTACCGTCTTGCCCGCACCGAAGGGGCCGGGAACGGTGGCTGTTCCGCCCTGGCTTATCGGGAAGAACATGTCGATCACTCTCTGCCCGGTGACGAGCGGCTTGACCGGCAGGACCTTCCTCATGATGGGGCGCGGCGTTCTCACGGGCCAGCGGTGCGCCATCCGCACCTCCTGAACCTCGCCGTCCGCCTCGATCTCGGCTATGACATCCTCTATCGTGTATGTGCCCTTCTCCGGCTTTTTCTTCAGACGTCCGCCCTTCAGTGTCGGCGGCACCATCACGTGGTGCACCATCAGCTCGGTCTCCTTGACCTCGCCGAGAATATCGCCGACCTGGACCTCGTCGCCTTCCTTCAGGTCGGGATTCGGGACCAGGTCGAACTTTCGGGTCCTGTCGAGGCCCGGTACGTTGATCCCGCGGGTGATGAAATGGCCCGCCTGCTCATAAATGGTGTTGAGCGGGCGCTGGATGCCGTCGTAGATCGACTCGAGAAGCCCGGGGCCGAGATCGATGCTCAGCGACTGGCCAGTAGAGACTACCTTCTCCCCGGGACCGAGCCCGGAGGTGTCCTCGTAGACCTGGATATACGCCTGGTCGCCATGCAGCTCGATGATCTCACCGATCAGCTCGCGGTCGCTCACCCGGGCAACCTCGAACATCTTCGCATTCTCCATCCCCTCGGCGACGATGAGGGGACCCGAGATCTTGATTATCTTTCCGTCGGCCATCTCGTGCCTTTCTCCTTGTTTAATCCGGACTGGACAGATCCTGTCCAACGGCTTTTATCACCGCGTGTCGTATTTCCTCGAAAGCGACCCCCTCGGACTGCGGCTCTCCGTCCTTCCATACCGCTCCGTGGACCGCGGGAATGATGCTGATCACGGGGAAGATCCTCTGCGATCTTTTCCTGATCAGGTTCTTGTATTTGTGGAAGACTTCCTCGGTGACGAAGATCACCTTGAACTTCCTCTCGACGATCTCGAGGAACTGCTCCTCGGTAAGCTCGCCGCCGTGGGTCCCGTATGTGACACATCCGAGAGCCCGGAAGTAATCGATCGAATCCTCGTTACCTATTACCGCGATGTTAACGGCCATCGCCGCTCCCTTCGGGTCAGCGTCAGGACAGAAGTTCCTCGACGCTCTCTGTGATGTCGTCTTCCGGCAGGTTGTTTATCCTGCCCGTGAATATTGTCCTCAGTATGCGTGTGTTTCTTTCTCTCAGCTCGATATGGTAGAGCAGCGGCATGATGTCGAAGAAGCGCGACCGGCTGCCGCCGGTCAGTTCGAACATCACCGCATCGAGCGCCGTATCTATCCGCCTGGCCTCCATCTCGCGATCGAATCCCCTGGCAGGCAGTCCGCGCCACTCCGTCGATCCGAGGAAGGAGAGAAAATCCTCGAACGGTTCGGAGTAAAGGGACGCGAATCTCGACGCTTCTATCGTACCGCCGGGGATCCAGGCATCCGCCGTGTCTCCCTTGCGCAGCCCGGTCAGCCGGAGCCTGGCAAAACTCTTGATATTGGCCCTGTCTATCCTCAGCCTGACCCAGTGCGCCGCGTCCTCCGAGGGCGCCGCCTTGAGCAGGAAGCTCCATTTCGCGCTCTCGCCGAGACGTTCGACCAACACCGGAAGTTCCTTTTCCCGCGGGCCCCTGAGGATATACTCGAGTTCCTTGAGGTATGCGGGAAGGAATGTCGGATCGCCGCTACCCGCCGCGGCTGTGATTACATCCGTCCCGGTCGTGCCGTACGGGACGAGTACCGGCTCGGCACCGAGCATCTCACCCTTGACGGCCAGGACATAATTGTCGAGATCAGCAGCGCCGCGCAGGAACTCCGTCTCCCGGCACCGGCCGAGAACTGACGAAAAGAGATCGAAGAGCGAGGCTGTATCAGCCTCTATCCCCTTCTCGAATTCGTGAAGGTTCTCGATGCCTTCGAATCCCTCGTAATACTCCCGCACTCCTGAAAGGAGCTGTCGGGCCGGAGAACGGGCCATGCGCATGAACCATGCCCTGTCGGGCATGCCCGCTTCGATGGCCCTGAGTCTCGCGACAGCGTATGTGAGGTCGACGGCCAACGGCCCTCTTCTTTCTTTTAAAGCTGAAACAGGATCGCCGCTACTTCCGGCTCTATCCTGTCCATCACCTGATCGAACACCGTGCCGAGCGACAGGTCAACGGTGCGCCTGCCTTCTCTCAGCACTACTCCCCACTCGAAGGTCCCCTCATCCGCTGCGATCGTGAACTTCCCGCCACCGGGATTTTCACCGTTCAGCTTCGAGAGAAAATCGGATGAGAGAAGAGCGGTCTGTCCCGCGGCGGGCACGATCTCCTCGCTCCCGGAAATAGCCCGGGAGACGATGAGCAAGCGGATGAGCGCGAGATAATCATCGCCTGAAAGCGAGGCGATATTCTTCCTCGCATCATCGTACAGCTTCGAAAGGATCCCGCGTTTCCCGACCAGTTCGGCCTTGCGCAGTTCGAGCTGCTCGCTGACGATCAGCCTGCGCTTCTCCTCAGCGGCTTTCTTCCCGGCCCTCGACTTCAGTCCAGCACCGAGTTCCTCCGCCCTGCTGGCATATCTCGCTGAAAGCGCCGCGGCATCTTCCCCGGCCCTTTCAAGCGCCGCTTCGACGGCCGCGCGGGAGTCCTCGTCTATCTTGCTTAAAATCTTCTCGATCGACATGACAAATCTTCCGTTCGTTCTGGTACCAGTGCCTTACCCGAGATTGATCCGCTGAAGCAGCAGGATCGTGCCGAGCAGACCGAGTACCGCGTATGTCTCAACGATTACGGCGAAAACCATTCCCTTGCCGACTTCGCCGGGACGCTTGGCGACGAGGTTACAGCCCGCGGCGCAGACCTTTCCCTGGTACATGCCCGATATAAGGCCCGTAAGGGCGACCGGCAGGGACGCGCCAAGGATCGCGAGGCCCGATGCGGCCGTGATGTTGCCGAGATCGGCCATCGCGGGCAGTTTGTTGACGATCATGAACAGGCCCACAAGGCCGTAGATCCCCTGCGTTCCCGGGAGCGCCTGGAGAACGAGAAGGCTTCCGAACTTCTCCGGGTCCTCACTTACCACTCCCGCCGCGGCCTGTCCGGCGATTCCGGTGCCCACCGCCGAGCCAGCTCCAGCCAGGGCCGCCGCGACAGCGGCTCCCAGGATGACCAGCATGAATCCGAGCATTTTCTCTCCTTCCTTGGATCCTCAGTCGGAATCCTTGAGTACAGAATACTTTCTTTCGCTTCTGAAAGGCTTGAACTCCGTTCCGCCACCCGTAAAAAACTTCCCGAAGAACTCGAGGTACTGAAGCCTCGCCGAGTGGACGAATGCACCGAGTGTGTTTACCGCAAGATTGAAAAGATGGCCGCCGATGAGGATCAGGACCATCACGACATAACCCGTGTAGTAGGGCATCCCCTTGACCATGGCGGCGATATCGTTCACCGCGAGGGCGATCGCGCTGGTTGCCAGGCCGAGGGCAAGGAGACGCGCGTATGAGAGGACATCGCCGAAGAAGCCGACGATATCGTAGAACTTCACCAGGCCGCCGAGGATCTTCATGATGAACGATTTCTGTTTCCTGCCGCCGGTCAGGAATATCACCACGGCGCAGCCGAGTGACGCGTACGTCGCTATACTCAGGACCTGGGGAGGCACTGCTCCGCCCAGGATGCCGGCGAATCCGAGCGGTGCCAGCGCGGCGAGGAATATTATCCAGGTAAGATCGTCGAATAGAGCGTCAGCGATCTGTCCCGCCCTGAAATCGGCCCTCATCCTCAGCGCTATCCCGAAGAGGATGTGGACGATCCCCATGAGGAACGAGATGTTGAGCATCTTCATCGGTTCCGCGAGGGGATTGATAAGGACGAACGGCTTGAGCCAGCCGGGGAACGAGTCGACACCGAGGCCAAATATCCCGCCCGCTATGATCCCGATAGCCGCGGTGACCAACCCACCGATAAAGAGGAGGTTGAAGAGATTCTTCGCGCCCCCCTTCGGTTTGAACTTCAGCAGTACGAATGCCGCCAGGCCGGCGAGCGTGAGCCCGTATCCAGCGTCGGTCAGGCACATGGCGAAGAAAAGGACAAAGAAGGGAGCGAGCAGAGGTGTCGGATCGTCCTCCTTGTAGATCGGCCTGCCGTAGAGTGTGGTCACGAACTCGTACGGCCTCGTGATGCCCCTGTTGTCCAGATGGATCGGCGGTGTCTCGTCCTCAAACGGCTCCCTGAAGGAAACCTCGACCTCGGCAAATCTCTCTCCGAGTTCCTTGACCAGCCATGGCCTGTCAAGTGAACGTACCCACCCTTCCATCAGAAAGGTCGAATCGGTAGTCAAAAGGTTCCCGTCGACCTCTTCCAGGCCGATCGATTCCCTGTAATAATCTGACAGTATCCTGATATCATCATTTGAGGCTGCGAGACGCCTCGCCTCTTCCTCAGCCTTCTCCGCCGCCTCTTCGAACCCGGACCAGCTCGCCCTTTCCTTCTCGATGACAGCAGCGGGCGTTCCCTCGAGGCCCTCGAACGAATAGGTTAATCCGCCCTTCTCCTTGAGCATCTCGCCGAGCTGATCTGTATCGCCGTCAGATACGATCGCAGCGGCGAACTTCCTCCCCCCGGCGGTCTCTACTATCTCGAAGACCGCGAGAGGAAACTGGCCGGAGGCATCGTCGAGGTTCGCGGAGGCTGTTTTCTCGGGAAAGGCCCAGAACTCGACCGAGTAATCTCCGGTGCGCAGAGAGTCGAGGTGGACATTGAGTTTTATCCAGGGTTCTACGGAACTGACGAGTTCCATGCTTCTGGCCAGATCGTCCCTCGCCGCCCGCGCCGCGGCCTGAAGGGACGCGCAGCGGTCCGATATCTCCGTCACGGAGACCCGTCCGGCAAGATCCGCCGAGGCCCGGTCGCTTGTCTCGAGCGGCCCGGCCGATACCTTTTCAAAGAATGATCTGGAGGGTTCATATGAGGAAAGGTAATCGAGCGCGCTGTCGGCGCTTTCCAGGTCGGTGGCCAGGTTCCTCGGCGCCTCGGATACAACAGTGTCCGAATCGGTCGTAGTGATCTCCACCACACCCCTCGCGCGCAGGTACCTCTTGAGATCATTCTTTATGAAAGAATGTCCCAGCAGCTGCATCTTCAGCATGCGGCTGACAGCCAATTCGGTTCCTCCCGGCCGGGGTCAGATGCCCTGCCTGAAAGTGCGGACGATAAGCTCAAGAGCCTTGTCACTGTTGCGTCCGGCTGCTCCCTCGAGCTCAACCGAAGCTTTCGCGCTCTCCGCCCTGAGCGTCTCGATCTCTTTGTCGGCCTCCTGCTTCGCGCCGGCCGCCATCGAGCGCATCAGTTCGTTTCCGCTTATCTTGGTCTCCTCGATCAGCTTCTCACCCTCGGCGCGCGCCTTTTCCAGCAGAAGTTCCGCTTCCTTCGCGGTCTCCACCAGTTGCCCGCGTGCCTCCGCTTCTTTCGCACGGATGGCTTCGAGATGCTTTTCGACCATGATCTGCTCCTGTTTTCTGTCGTTGGTTTTCCGGGTCCGCCGTCAGGCCCCGGAGATGCGTCCCCCACGGGCGCCCTGGAGCGCCATAAATCAGGGACTGATATATTAATACATTCAGGTGAGCGTCCCAAGGGAAATACGGCCGCCCCGGGAAAAAACCGGGACAACCTGAAAACAGCCTGAAATGATATATGAGGCTCTTTAGCGGCCCACCATGAAGACTCCTGTCGAATCGTCAGGCACAAAATGGAACTCCATATAGTTAGGCCCGTCTACAAGTACTATGTCGAGGCTCATGTGATATATCCATCCACCTGCCGGAGGAGACGGTGTCGAGACCCTGATCGTTACGGTGTCACTGAATGAGAATACTCCGAGGTAATCTCCATCCGGGGCGATAGCGTCCTGCCATTCGTGCCCCTGCAGGGAGGGGAAGAAATCGAGGTCGCGGGTCGAGTAGAATCCCGTCGCGTCAGTGGTACCTATACCCCCTTGCCTGTAAGTCTCTTCGAGGTCGAACGCAGTGCATAGGGCTGTGCCCGAAAAAAGACGCTCGTTGACATCGAGCGTATCGGTCAACGTGACCTTGAGATAGTATACTCCATTCATCACTATGCCTCCCCCGGAGGCCGTCCCGTCCCATACGATGGAGTGAGTTCCCGCCTTGATTATCCCATGCAGGAGAGTGCTGATATGCTCTCCCCTCCAGTCGAGCGCCTCGACAAGGGCCTCCGAGACTTCGAATGCCCTGTAGTCCAGCGTGGTCGAGCCGGCAAAGGGGTTCGGCCGGGTGAAATAGCCTTCGATGGCAGGCCCAGAAAACGCCGGGGCATACGCAGCTGGATCTATCCCCTCCAGGCTGTTGAGTCTCGCGACGGTCATCCCCGATTCCGGCTGCCCGTCGGTGTCCAGCACCATGATAGAAAGGATGAAATCCTCGTCCGGAACGAGAGGATCCGTATCGTCGCAGCCTCCGAGGACAAGCAGCAATATCGCGGTCAATATAATTGATATCTTCACTTTCCGACCTCCCTGTACCTGAAGCAGGTGACGAGATGGTCGTTGACCATCCCGGCGGCCTGCATGAAAGCGTAACATATTACGGGGCCGCAGAATCTGAAGCCCCTCTTTTTCAAATCCTTGCTCATTGCACGCGACTCGTCAGATTCGGCCGGCATCTCGCTGAGACTTTTGAACTTGTTCTTTATCGTCTTCCCGCCGGTGAATCCCCAGATGTATTTATCGAACGACCCGAATTCCTTCTGCACCTTCAGCAGCGCCTTCGCGTTTGCCACTGATGATTCGATCTTCAGCCTGTTTCTGACGATACCGGCGTCATTCATCAGTCTCTCGATATCGCGTTTCCCGAACCGTGCGACCTTCACGGGATCAAACTGCCTGAACGCCTTGCGGAAATTCTCGCGTTTATTCAGAACGGTCCGCCAGCTGAGCCCCGCCTGCATCGCATCGAGCACGAAGAACTCGTAGAGCTTCGTGTCGTCGTGGACAGGCACACCCCATTCAGTATCATGGTATTCGATCATCAGGGGGTCGTCGGAGGTCCAGTCGCAGGTGCGCTTCATTGATTCTCTCTTTCCCGGGGGACTATAACGTACAATATATGGAAGGAATTTTATACAAAAAGAAACTTTTTCCGGAACCGCCCTTTACAAAACAATGATTCCCGGATATACTGTTACTGTTAATAGAAACTGTTTCTGTTAACAGTAACATAACGCGGTGCCACCTGATCTCTAAATCGGGGTATCGGAGTCACAGATTCGCTATGGCTCACAGGGCCGGTCGCACCCCTCGGATAATCCGGCTCTCCCAGGTCCCGTCATATGCGAGCGCCTGCAGCGGAATGTGGCTCCGATTTCTCTTTTATTCCATGAAGGCCGGTAAGATGAACGTAACAGACAGACTTGTCAGGATATTCTGCTCGATAGACGACCCCCGTACAATGAAGAGATTCATGAAGGAAATATTCACGGCATCCGAGTTCGATGACATATCGAAGCGCTGGAAGGTGCTGGAAATGCTCGAGCGCGGCCATTCCCAGCGCGATATCGCCTCGAAGCTCGGTATGAGTCTCTGCAAGATAACGAGGGGATCGAAGGTCCTCAAGACAAGCGGATCCGTTTCGAAACGGATCCTCGACGAGCGGATCGCAAGGCGCTGACCGGCGCCTTTTACTTCTCACACAGCCAGCACGCGGCGTACCGCCCGGGCGAGACTTCCTCGAGCTGCGGCTTCTCCGAGCCGCAGCGTTCGAACGCCTTCGGGCATCTCGTATGGAACGCGCATCCATCGGGGATGTCGACGGGACTGGGGACGTCGCCGCTGATGGCGGCCCTGACCCTGTGCCCCGGAATCGCAGTCGGTATGGAAGCGAGCAGCCCCTCCGTGTACGGATGCAGCGGAGCAGAAAAAAGTTCCTTCGCGGGGGCCGACTCGACGATCCTGCCGAGATACATCACCGAGATACGGTCGCTCACATGCTCTACGACCCCGAGATCATGCGCGACGAAGAGATATGTCAGGCCGAGGTCCTTCTGCAGGTCGGCGAGAAGATTGATGATCTGCGCCTGGACGGAGACGTCGAGGGCCGAGACAGGTTCGTCGGCCACTATTATCTTCGGCTCGACGGCGAGGGCCCGCGCTATCCCCACTCTCTGCCTCTGCCCCCCCGAGAACTCGTGCGGGTACCTCGAATATGCCGCTCGCGGAAGACCTGTCTGGTCGAGCAGTTCTCCAACGCGCCGCTCGACCTCCGCGCCCCTGGCGAGCCCGTGGATCCTGATCCCCTCCGCTATCGTGTTGCCTATCGTCAGCCTCGGATTCAGCGAGGAATAGGGATCCTGGAAGATCATCTGTATCTTCCTCCGGGCCTTTCGAAGCTCTCTCCCCTTCAGGGAGAGAAAATCGGTCCCGTCGATCTCGAGCGTTCCTGCCGTAGGCTCCTCGAGCCTCAGCAGCAGGCGGGCCAGCGTGCTCTTGCCGCAGCCCGACTCCCCGACGAGGCCCAGCGTCTTTCCCTTCTCCAGCTCGATATCCACTCCATCGACAGCGCGGATATGGCTGCTGCCGCGAAAGAAGAGTCCGCCGGCGCTCCTGAAATATTTTCTTAGTCCCCTGGCTTTGAGGATGCTCATCCTTCACTCCCCTCGCAAAGCCAGCATCTCGCCCGGCGGCCCCCTGACAGCTCGAAAAGCGGCGGTTCCACCGCGCATCTGTCGAATCTCTCCGAGCAACGGTCGCTGAACCTGCATCCTTCGGGAAGATCGAGCGGGTCGGGCACAGTCCCGGGGATCATCGGCAGCCTCTCGAGGGCCTGTCCGAGTTTCGGGAGGGAGTCGATGAGCCCTTTCGTGTAGGGATGGGCCGGCGACCTGAACAGTTCCTCGACCGGTGATTCCTCGACCACCGCACCGGCGTACATGACGACGACACGATCAGCCATCTGGGCCACTACGGCCAGGTCATGGGTTATGAGAAGGACAGCCATGTCCCTGTCGGCGCGCAGTTCGGCGAGAAGCTCGATGATCTGCGCCTGCACCGAGACGTCGAGCGCCGTCGAAGGTTCATCTGCGATCAGCAGCTTCGGCTGACAGCTCAGCGCCATCGCGATCATCACTCTCTGCCTCATACCCCCGCTCATCTGGTGCGGGTAACTGCTGTAGCGTTTTCCCGGGTCGGGGATCCTGACGAGCCGCAGCATCTCGATCGCCTTTGCCTTCGATTCCTTTCGCCCGAGCTTCTGATGAAGGGCTATCGCCTCCCTGATCTGCTCACCGCATGTGAAGACGGGGTTGAGGCTGCTGAGCGGCTCCTGGAAGACGATCGAGATCTCGTTCCCCCTGACCTTCCTCATCTCTTTCTCGCTGAGGCCGAGCAGGTCCCTCCCGTCAAAGAGAATACTGCCGCTCTCGATGCGTCCCGGCGGATCGGCCACGAGCCGCATGATCGAAAGGGCCGTGACGCTCTTGCCGCATCCCGACTCTCCGACCAGCCCGACCGTCTCTCTCTGTCCAACGGAAAAACTCACGCCGTCAACGGCCCTCGCCGTCCCGGCCTCGGTACGGAAAACTGTCTTCAGCGAATCTATCTTCAGCAGATCTTCAGGCATATTACTCTTTCGTATTCTACGTGAACCTCACCGGGTCGAACGAGTCCCTCAGGCCGTCACCGAGAAGATTATACGCGACCACTGTAACAACAATCGCAAGGCCGGGAAAGGTCGAAACCCACCATGCGTCGAGCAGGACCTCGCGCCCCTCGAATACCATCATCCCCCAGCTCGGAGTCGGGGGCGGTACGCCGAGGCCGAGAAAACTCAATGATGCCTCGACGAGGATAATAAGTCCTATCCGCAGCGTCGCCGATACGATGATCACGGTCATCGCGTTCGGGATGAGGTGACGGAGGACGATCCGCCTGCTTCCCGCCCCGAGCGCTTCGGCGGCGCTGATAAACTCCCTGCTCTTCAACGAGAGTATCTGTCCGCGCACGAGCCTGGCCGTGCCCATCCACCCGGTCGCGCCGAGCAGTACGGTGACGAGCAGAAGGGATCTCGAGAAAAGGGCTATGCAGGTAAGAAGCAGAAAGAGTCTCGGTATCGACATCAGGGCGTCGACCAGCCTCATCAGAATGGAATCGACTATTCCTCCGCTGTATCCGGCGACAGCTCCCACGATCGAACCGAGTATCACCGAGAGGGCCACCGCGAGAAAGCTTACCGTCAGCGAGATCCTCGAGCCGTAGATCATCCTGGTGAACACATCGCGGCCGAACTTGTCGGTCCCGAGAGGATGGAACCTCGACGGGGGATGGTTCCTCATCTCCGGAAGATCGCCGTGAGCCACGGAATCGTACGTAGTAAGCACCGGGGCAAAGATGGCCACGAGATAGAGGATCAGGACGGTCACAGCACCGGCCATCGCGAGGGGATTCCGCCGGAACCTCGCCCATCCTGCCGACCATAGAGACCTTCCGCCCCCCATCATTCTCCATCCTTTCCGCCATACGCTATCCTCGGATCGAGAAGAGCGTAGCCGAGGTCGGCGAGAAGATTCCCGAGGATCACCATCACCGAGACGATGAAATTGATCGCCAGTACCACCGGATAATCCCTCGTGAATATAGCCTCGACCATACGTGATCCCATCCCCGGCCACGAGAATATCCTCTCGACTATGACCGAGCCTCCAAGGAGGAACGGTAAGCTCAGCCCCACGATCGTGACGATCGGGATCGCCGCGTTCCTGAAGGCGTGTTTCATCAGAACGGTGCCCTCGGGAAGGCCCTTGGCCCGGGCCGTACGTACATAGTCACTTCGCAGCTCATCCAGCATGCTGCCCCTCATGTAACGGGCCATTCCGGCCGCGGAGGCGACACCGAGCACAAAAGCGGGCATTACCATGTGGGCCGCCCTGTCGAGAAAGAGCGCGAAGGGGCCCAGGCTTGCAGCGTCGATCGACTGCATGTGCGACGAAGGAAACCAGCCGAGCTTCAGGGAGAAAAGCATTATAAGCATCAGTGCGAGCCAGAACGAGGGAACGGAATATATTACGAGGGCGGTGATCGTCCCGGTGCGGTCGAATATCGAGTCCCTCCTCACCGCCGAGGTGATCCCGAGGGCCACGCCGAGGACTATGTATATGGTCAGGGCCACGAAGGTAAGCCGAAGCGTATTGGGAATGTCCCTGGAAAGAAGCTCAGAAACGGGCCTGTTGTAGCGAAGGCTGCGCCCGAAATCCCCCCGGACAAAGTTGCCGATCCATCTCGCGTACTGTTCCGGCACGCTGCGGTCAAGGCCGAACTGCCTTCGCATCATCTCGACCGTCTCCGGATCCATCTCGGGATCGTCGTATCTCGCCATCGGATCGCCCGGGGCGAGGTGCAGCAGAAAGAAGGTGATGGTCAGAACGAGCCAGACGAGAAGGACCGACTGCCCGAGCCTGCCCACGAAATAACGCAGCATCACAGTTCCGCCTTCCCTGTGAAGAACTCGGCTCTCTTGTCCGCCTCGACGATCTCGATCGCGGCAATATCGGAAGGAGCGAGGGTCAACTTCTCCGGTGCCGCTCCGAAATGTTCCCCGAACAGGTCGATGATGCTGTCGCGAAGCTGCCTGTCCTTCCCCGCGTCACCCGTCTCCGCCTCGACCGTCGTTATCATCCCGGCGAGCCCCGTCCATCCTCCCCGCAGGTATCGTTCGATCCGCTCGGAGCCGCCCCGCAGCAGTATCGATCCATGCTGGATGAAAGCGCCGCCTGTCCTTCTCTGGGCGCTCCCCGATATCTTCTTTCCTTCGGCCGTTATCTCGTGCCTGCTCGTAGAGACGAGGCACGGCGATGACATCGTGCTCTCGATTCCCGTATGCTTCGCGATTCCGAGACAGGCCTCGATCCCGGCCCCGCGAAGTGCCGACACGATGACTCCCGCAATAACGAGAAAGGTGTCGGCGAGCCCCTGCCCGAAGGGCGGGCCGACCGGCGCCGTCACTGAATATGTCAGTTCCCCGTCGTGCAGAAGAGCCCTGCCCCCGGTGATCCTTCTTACGACGTCGAGCCCGTCGGCAGCGGCCGCTTCGAGGTCTATCGCCTTTGCCGCGGCCTGATGATAGCCGAGAGTGATCGCGGGCGGGCTGAATGAATAAAGGCGGAGCACCGGGGCTCCGCCATTCTTTTCAACTCTGTTTAAAAGAAACTCATCGACGGCCATGTTCCTCGCGCCGCCAGCCGGCACGTCGTCGATAAGCAGCCACTGCGTCATTCGTCCTCCATCGGTACGCATTCCAGGCCGGACCACGACAGCTCCGGACAGCGGGCCGCGGCTGCCTCGTTGAGGCGCCTGACCGGCGTCGTCACCGGAGCCTCGTGGAGGATATCCGGATTCTCCGCCGCTTCTTTCGCTATCTTCGCCATTACTTCGGCGAAATGATCAAGGGTCTCTTTCTTCTCTGTCTCGACGGGCTCTATCATCAGAGCCTCCTCGACGATCAGGGGGAAATAGACCGTAGGAGCGTGAAGGCCGTAGTCGAGAAGCCTTTTCGCCACGTCGAGCGTCTTCACGCCGAACTGCTTGAGGTTCCGTCCGGAAGCGACGAACTCGTGCATGCACCTGCCGGGATACTTGATGTCGTAGTCCCTCGCAACCTTCTTCATAAGGTAGTTGGCGTTGATTATCGCGTTCTCCGATACCTCACGCAGTCCTTCGCCGCCGAGCGCCTTGATGTAGGCGTAGGCCTTTACTAAGACATTGAAGTTGCCGAACCAGGGATGGACCCTGCCTATCGACTCCTCGTCCGTCTCCTCCAGGGAGAACCGGCCGTCCTTCTTTACGACCCTCGGCACGGGCAGCAACCCGGCGAGATGCTCGCGCACACCGACCGGCCCGGAGCCGGGCCCGCCCCCGCCGTGCGGGGTGGCGAAGGTCTTGTGAAGGTTCAGGTGCATGATATCTATACCTATCGAGCCAGGCCTGACTATGCCCAACAGGGCATTCATGTTCGCCCCGTCCATGTAGACGAGGGCGCCGGCATCGTGGACTATCTTTACGATCTTCTCGATATCCTTCTCGAAAAGTCCGAGCGTGTTGGGCAGCGTAAGCATCAGGACCGCCGTATCATCCCCGGCTTCCCGGGCGAGCACTTCGGGATCGATAAGTCCGGCCTCGTTCGAGGCGATCGTCTTCGGAGTGAATCCGCAGATGACGACGCTTGCCGGGTTGGTGCCGTGCGCCGAGTCGGGAACAAGGACCGTCTTGCGGTCCTCCCCCCTGCGCCGGAACCAGTCCCTCGCTATCATCATCCCGGTAAGTTCCCCGTGCGCGCCCGCTACGGGCTGAAGGCTGAACGCGCTCATCCCGCATATCTCGCAGAGATCCGACTCGAGCTCGTACATCAGTTCGAGCGCGCCCTGTGTGTCATCCTCTGACTGCAGGGGATGGAGCCCGCCGAACCCGGCGAGTTTCGCAACTTCCTCGTTTATCACGGGATTGTATTTCATCGTGCAGCTGCCGAGGGGATACATACCCTTGTCGATATGGTAATTCTTCGCCGCGAGCTCGACGTAGTGCCTGATCAGGTCCTGCTCTCCTATGCGGGGCAGGCCGATCGCGCCTTCGCGCGGATGTTCGAAGCCGAGATCCTCGATGGGGCAGTCGTTCGCCGGTATGAAGCTGCCGCTCCTGCCTTCTGCGCCTTTCTCGAATATCGTTCTGCTCATGCCGCACCCCCCTTCCCTGCCGCCAGATCACGTAGCAGTTCGAGATCCTCCCTGGTGCGCTTCTCGGTGACGGCGACGAGTATCGCGTCGTCTCCGAGAGAGGGAAAATCCTTTCCGAGAGGAATGCCGGCAAGCACACCATGCTTTCTAGCTCTCTCGATGAAGGCCTCCGCTCCTCCAGGCACCGTCATGACGAATTCCTGGAAGAAGTTCCCGCCGAAGGGCAGGCCGACTCCGGCCTCTTCGAGCATGCCGTACAGCGTCCTCGCCTTCGAGGCGCTCTGCACAGCTACATCCCTGAAACCGTCCTCGCCGAGCGTGGCGAGGTAGACCGAGGCGGCAAGGGCCACCAGGCCCTCGTTCGTGCATATATTCGAAGTGGCCTTTTCCCGCCTGATATGCTGCTCGCGGGTCTGCAGGGTCATCGTGTACCCTCTCTTCCCGTCAATATCCTCGGTCGCGCTGATCAGGCGGCCGGGGCATTTCCTCAGGTACGGGGTCTTCGCCGCGAGGAAACCGAGAAGCGGCCCGCCGAAACTCTGGGCGATGCCGAGCGACTGGCCCTCTCCGACTACTATATCGGCGTCATATTCTCCGGGCGGCTCTATCAGGGCGAGCGACACAGGATCGGCGAGGACTATCAGCAGGGCCCCTGCCTCGTGCGCCAGGCCGGAGACTGCACGCGCGTCCTCGATTATGCCGAAATAGTTCGGCTGCGCGAGGACCACTGCCGCCGCCTTTTCGGACAGCATCCCGGCGAGAACTTCCGCGTCGATCGTTCCATCCTCGCCGAAAGGGACCTCGTCTATCACGATATCCTTGCCGGCCGCGTAGCTGTCGAGCACGGCACGCACTCTCCTCGAGAGCGATGCCGGAACGATGATCCGTCCTGTCCGCTTGATGGCGCTGGCCATTATCATCGCTTCGGCCAGAGCCGTCGAGGCGTCGTACATCGAAGCGTTCGCCGCGTCCATCGCCGTGAGGCGGGCTATCATCGTCTGGTACTCGAAGATCGCCTGGAGTGTCCCCTGGCTCACTTCCGCCTGGTACGGCGTGTACGAAGTATAGAACTCGCTCCGCGAGAGGACGTACCTGACCGTCGCGGGAATGAACCTGTCGTAGATACCGCCGCCGAGAAAACTGATCATCTCCGAGGCGGGGCTGTTAGCCGAAGAGAGCGCTCCGAGCCTGGAGGCGACCTCGGCCTCGCTCATGGCGGGGCCGATATCGAGGACTCCGTCGACGCGCAGCTTCGAGTCTATAGGTTCAAGCAGCTCTTCGAACGAGGAGACTCCGGTCTCCTTCAGCATCTCGAGCCTGTCACTGTCGGTATTCTGAACGTAGCTCATCGACCTTCCTTGCTGTTATCTCTCAGTCCTCCTGCTCGCCGAGAAATTCCGAATACTCTTCGAATGTGAACAGGTTGTCGAGCTCTCCCGGATCGGTGATCCTGATCTTGATGAACCAGCCTTCCTCGAACGGATCCCGGTTGATGATCTCGGGATGCTCGATGATCGCCGCGTTGACCTCGAGGACCTCCCCGCTCACCGGCGAGAAGAGTTCGGCGACCGTCTTGACCGCTTCGATCGTGCCGATAGGGTCCATCTGCTTGACGTTGGATCCGGCCTCGGTGAGCTCGATGTAAACGATATCGCCCAGCTCGGTCGCCGCGTACTCGCTGATACCGATAGTAGCGATGCCGCCCTCGTGGCATACCCACTCGTGTTCTTTGGTATAAGTGCATTCTTCTGGAACCATCGCGCACCTTCCTTTTAGATAGGGTCCTTGTCCAGTCCGTTTACTCCATGTTTTCTGTCTGAATGATCAGTCGTTCACACTGCCTTTGTAAAACGGCAGCGGCGTCCGTTCGGCTGATGCCTCGCGGCCGCGGATATCAATTGTAATCCCTTCCGCATCTTTCGGTACAGACCTTTTAACAATAGCGATCGCCAGCGCCTTCTTCAAGGTCGGGGAGAATGTCCCCGAGGTCACCTTTCCCACCGTCTCGCCGTTGTGATGCACCGTGAATCCCTGTCTCGGGATCCCCTTGCCCATCACCTCGAGCCCTATCAGCTTGCGTGCGGGCTTCGCCTCCTTCTCCGCGACGAGCGCGTCACGTCCGATGAAATCGCCGGCCTTCAGTTTTACTACCCAGGAGAGGCCCGCCTCGAGCGGCGAGGTGTCCTCATCGAGCTCGTGGCCGTAAAGGCAGTAGCCCGGTTCGAATCTCAACGTATCCCTCGCACCGAGGCCGATCGGCGCCGCCCCGTATTTTTCGCCTCCGTCGAGCAGACCGTCCCATACCTCCTTCGTCATCTTCGAGGGGAGATATATCTCGTAGCCGAGCTCGCCTGTGTAACCGGTCCTCGAGAGGAGGATCTCCTGACCCTCATGCTCGAAGGTGAAAAATCTGTAATATTCTAGTTCCTTTATCCCCGCAGCCACCCTCGAGAAGAACGGGTTTGACGTCATAAGATCCCGCGCAGCCGGTCCCTGGACAGCGATCTGCCCGATGCCGGCAGTGAGGTCCCTTACGGCCAGGCCCTCAGGCGCTATCGACTTGAGATGCTCGAATATCTTCGCGACGTTGACGGCGTTGACGACGAACAGTATACGTTCGTCGGAGAACTTGTAGACGAGCAGGTCGTCGAGCACGTGCCCCTTCTCGTTGCAGCAGACGGTGTAGCAGATCTGTCCCTCGTCGAGTTTCGCGACGGAGTTGGTCACCGTAGAATCGGCGAAATCAGCCGCTCCCGGCCCGGTGATGAAGATCTCTCCCATATGGCTCACGTCGAAGAGACCGACCTTCGTGCGGACCGTCTCGTGCTCCGCGACGATCCCCTCGAATGTGACCGGCATGAGGAACCCGGCGAACTCTACTATTCTTCCGCCTCTCTCGACATGCGAATCGTAAATGGGTGTCTTAAGGGCCATCTGTTCCTCTCTTTCCCTTGCTTGTCATGACATACTGCTTGAGCATCTGACCTGTATGTGAACCGCCGCAGCCGGTGATACCGGCCGGCGAACCTGTGTAAACCACATCGCCCCCGCTCTCCCCGCCCTCCGGACCAAGGTCGATGATATGGTCGGCGAGTCTTATTATGTCGGGGTTGTGCTCTATGACGAGCACCGTATTCCCTCTCTCGACGAGCCTGTCCAGAACGCTCATCAGCATCTTCACATCCTCGAAATGCAGGCCCGTGCTCGGCTCGTCAAGGATGTAGAGCGTCCGCCCCGTGCTCATCTTGGCAAGCTCGGAGGAAAGCTTGACTCTCTGCGCCTCTCCGCCAGAAAGGGTGGTCGCCGGCTGGCCGAGCCGGATGTATCCGAGCCCCACCTCTCTGAGCATCTTCAGCTTTCTCCTGACAGAGGGGATATTCTTAAAGAAATCAGCGGCTTCGTCAACGGTCATTTCGAGGACCTCGGCGATATTGATATTCTTGAAGGTGACCTCGAGGGTCTCCCTGTTGTAGCGCCTGCCCTTGCACTGCTGGCAGTGGACATATACGTCGGGCAGAAAATGCATCTCGACCTTTATCATGCCCTCGCCCCTGCATGTCTCGCACCGGCCGCCCTTGACGTTAAAGCTGAACCTCCCCGGCTTGTAGCCGCGGACCTGCGACTCGGGAAGTTTCGAGAAGAGATCCCGGATCGGGCCGAACAGGCCGGTGTATGTCGCGGGATTCGATCTCGGTGTCCTTCCGATCGGGGACTGGTCGATATTTATCACCTTGTCGATATGCTCGACACCGTCGATCCCGTCATGCTTTCCGGGAAGCCTCGTGCTGCGGTAGAAGACCCTGTGAAGGGCCCTGTACAGTATGTCGCCGACAAGCGTGCTCTTTCCCGACCCGGACACGCCGGTGACGCATATCAGTTTGCCGAGCGGGAACTCTACGTCGATGCCCTTGAGGTTATGTTCGCGGGCGCCGCGGAGGACCAGTGCCTCTCCACTGCCCCGGCCGTCGCCGCTTTTCAGTTCAAAGAATCTCTCCGAGGAGAGGTATTGTCCAGTGAGGCTTTTCTTGACCTTTGACACTGCGGCCGGTGTGCCTTCAGCGACGACCTCGCCGCCGTGCTCTCCCGCGCCGGGTCCGAGGTCTATTACGTAGTCCGCCGCGAGTATCGTGTCGCGATCGTGCTCGATCACGATGACCGTGTTGCCCGCGTCCCGCAGTTCCTTCAGCGTTGCTATCAGCCTCGCGTTGTCGCGTTGATGCAGCCCGATCGACGGTTCGTCGAGTATGTAGAGGACGCCGACGAGCTTCGAGCCTATCTGGGTGGCGAGCCTTATCCTCTGGGCCTCGCCGCCGGCCAGCGTACCGGCCGAACGGTTGAGAGAGAGGTAGTCGAGCCCGACGTTCCGGAGAAACTGGAGCCTCGATGTTATCTCGCGCAGCAGCGGGCCGCCGATTATCGCCCTGTTTCCCTCGAGGCCGAGAGAGTTGAAAAAATCCGAGGCTCTCTCGATCGTGAGCGAGGAGACCTCGGCGATATTGCTCCCGCCCAGGGTGACCGCGAGGCTCTCGGGCTTGAGCCGGGTACCGTGACAGTCCGGACAGGGGCTCGATGTCATGAATGTCTCTATCCAGCGCCTGATCGCGTCGGAACGCGTCTGGTGATACCGGCGGCGCAGGTTCGGAACGACACCCTCCCATTTCGTGTAATACTCGCCCTTGCCCCGTTCGAAGTCGTACTGGACCACGATCTCGTCGTCGGTCCCGTTCAGTATCATCCCGCGTGCTTTCTTCGAGAGCTTGCCGAACGGCTGGTGCAGGGAGAACCCGTGAAGTTCGGCGAGAGCCTCGAGCCGGAGCCGGTACCAGTTCGCCTTGGGGGACCCGATCGATGCGAGAGCGCCCTCGGCTACTGTCAGCCCGGGGTCGGGCACGAGGAGTTCCTCGGCAAAATCGTTCGTCGTACCGAGACCGTGGCAGGTCGGGCAGGCTCCGTAGGGAGAGTTGAACGAGAACATCCTCGGCGACACCTCGGTCAGGCCGCCGCCGCACCAGGGACATGAGTACTCGAGACTGTACAGCATCTCGTCGCTTCCCTGCCTGACGAGGATGATCCCCTCTCCCGCTGCCGCCGCGGTTTCCACCGAGTCGGCAAGCCGCCTCTCGATACCTTCCTTTATGGTAACGCGGTCGACTATCACTTCTATGTCGTGCTTGCGTTTCTTGTCTATCTCGATATCGTCGATGAGGTCGCGCATCTCACCGTCGACCCTCACGCGGGTGAAACCGTCTTTCGACAGTTTCGCGAGCAGAGCCTTGTGCTCGCCCTTTCTCCCCCTTACGACGGGGGCCATTATCACGAGCCTCTTCCCCTCTCCGGCGGCGGTCAGCTTGTCGACGATCTGCGCGACAGTCTGCCTGCTGATCGGGCGGCTGCATCCCGGACAGTGAGGTTCGCCGGCACGGGCGAACAGTACCCTCAGATAATCGTGGATCTCTGTTATCGTCCCCACCGTAGAGCGGGGATTCCTTGAGGTAGTCTTCTGGTCGATGGAGATCGCCGGAGAGAGGCCCTCGATCGAATCGACGTCGGGCTTTTCCATCTGCTCGAGGAACTGTCTCGCGTAACTTGACAGCGACTCGACGTACCGTCTCTGGCCCTCGGCATAGATCGTATCGAAGGCGAGCGATGACTTGCCCGAACCGCTCAGTCCGGTTATTACCACGAACTTTCCGCGCGGCACGGTCACCGTGATATTCTTGAGATTATGTTCCCTGGCGCCCCTGACGACGAGGTCTTCACGAGCCATTCGGCCGCCCTTCCTGCTCATCACCTGCTGGTCATTCTTCGTTGTTTTCCGGCTGCTTCTCTACGCCGTTGAGCCTGTCGAGGGACTCCTTGGCCATCGAGCCCCAGTCCGATTTCTCGCCGTGAGCCGATACTACCTGTGAATAGATATTCTTTGCCTCATCGATGCGCCCGAGCTTCTCGTAACAGACCGCCGCCTCGAGCTTGGCCGTGACTCCCCACATCCCTCCGGTCCTCAGGTAGGGGACCCGGAGAAACTCCCGGATCGCCTCATCGCATCGGTTGAGGTACTTCAAGGCTATCCCGGCCCAGTAGTGGGCCCTGCCCTGCTGTTCCTCCGTCAGGGCGACGGCCGGTATCCTCCGGTAGACTTCCCAGGCAAGCTCGAAGTCGCCCGCCTGGCTGTAGCAGAACCCGAGGTTAAAGAATATCTCTACTATGTCCTCCCTCTCGGGGAACTCCTCGGTAACGTCCTTCCAGACATCGCCCGCCTTCGCCCATTCCTCGAGCTCCTGGTAGACGCGTGCCTGATTGGCCATCGCCGTAAATTTTGTGTCTCGGTCGCCCGTCGCTTCAGCGGCCAGAGCGTAGTTCGCTGCAGCGAGGTTCTTGCTCCCTGAGGCGTAATGCGAGGAGGCCAGCTTGAAATAGACCTGGCCGGTCATCGGGGATTCGGGTGATTCCCTCAGGAAGAGCCCGAGTCTCTCGATCGCCTCGGCATATCCTCCCCTGCGGATGTCGCAGAGGGCGAGCTGGTAAAGGGCGCCTGACGCCGCTTCCGTACCGGCGTAATGCTCCCGCAGATAGTCGAGAGTGGCGGCAGCTCCTTCGCAGTCGCCTTTTTCGACGGCCGCTTCTCCCCGGGCGAGAAGAGCCTCGGCTGTACCAGCGTGTCCGGGACATTTCTGTATCATCTCGTCAAGATCGCGGCTCCCCTTCTTCGTATCGCCCGAAGCGTAATACGATCTCGACCTCCCGGAGAGCACCCGGCAGGTGTCGGCGCCGTCCAGTTTGAGCGCCTCATCGAACCGCTTGACCGCGTCCTTCGATTCATCGAGCTCGAGAAGCGTCTCGCCGAGCAGCGTCAGCGAACCGGCCCTCTTGCGCGTAGAACAGAGCTCCTCGAATACGCCGCGCGCCGAGGCGAAATCGCCATTGTCCAGCATTCTCCGTCCGGTGAGCTCGAGCACCCTCGCCCGCAAGCCGGCCGGAAGATCACTCCGCCCGTAGAGGGACTGCAGAAGTTCATCGGCCTCGACTCCCCTGCCCGCCTGTCTCAGCGCCAGGGCCTGCCTGTAGGTCGCCTCGTCCTCGAGCCCGGTCGGGGGCTCCTGCGCGGCGAGGGCCGCATACTTCTCCGCAGCACTCAGGTAATCATGTGTGTAATAGAGACAGTCGCCGGATCGGAGCAGGCACCTGCCCTCGAGTTTTCTCGGTGGACCGGCTGCGAGACACGCTGTATACGCTTCTAACGCCCTGGCGTAATCCCTTCTCGAAAGCCTCGTCTCTCCGAGGTCATAGAGAACGGAGACCGTCCTGTGGTCGCCGGAGTAAGTGCGGGCGAACGATGAGAGAGCCGTCTCCGCCTTTTCGGTCTCACCCGTCATCCTGTAGAGGTAACCCGACTTGAGAAGAGCTTCCTTCTTTCCTGCAGCCGGTGACGCGTTATTGAGAAACAGCCCCGCAATCGTCAGCGCGCTGTCGGCCGCCCAGTTGTCCCTTCCGGGAGCGGCGCCGTACAGGCTCTCGAGCTTCTTCTCCTGCGCCCACCAGTAATGGCCGCCGCTTGCCCCGTAATATCCGAGGAACTCATTGAGCCTCTTGAGTTTTCCGTTGATGTCCCATTCGTCGAGTTTGTACTCGAGCCACGCGCGGTGCGATTTCCCGCCCCATTCTGTTCCCGGAGCCTCGCGCGCGACCTTCCACCACTCGTCTATCGCGTTCTTCTTCAGCCCATCGTCGGCATCACCTGTCGCGGCGGATATCTCGTAGCTGAGCGCGCGGGAATTTCCGAGGTAGTACCTCGCCTTCGCCTTGTCCGCGTCTGAAATCTCGGACTGCAGCGCTCTCTCGAGATACCTGCCCGCTTCATCATATCTTCCAGCTTCCTCGAGAAGGATCCTCCCCGTTTCGAGGTATCGGAGACCTCCCGGCACTGAGCCGTCGACGGCCAGGGCTGCCAGCGCCCTCTCGGCGTCTCCACCCGGTCCGGCGAGCAGTGAGAGCCGTTTGGCCTTCTCCGCCGCTTCGGCCGCGTATCTGCCCCCGTAATAATCCTCTTCTATGCGGGTCAGGTCGGCTGCCGCTCCGCGGATGTCGCCCATGGCCTCTCTGGCTTCGGCGGAGCGCCACAGCGCCTCTTCACCCTTCTCCCCGCCCCGGTCGGCCGACGCGATCATCGACCAGTATCTCAGCGCGGACAGTGTATCGGCTGCCTGGACAGCGGAGATCTCGGCAAGACGGCCGAGGGTCTCGAGTTTCTCTTCGCCGGCCGCTCCCTCAGCGAGAGCTATATTATAGCGAAGGACCGCTTCTTCATATCTCTTCGATTTCGTCAGCAGCTCCCCCTCGAGCAGGAGGGCTTCCACCATAAGCCGCGATGCGGGATACGACTGCCTGAAGTACTTCAACTCAGCGAGCGCGTCACCGATCTTTCCCTTCTCATCGAGCAGCGAGGCACGGAGCAGGCTGAACTCGCCGTCCGGATCGGAGTACCCCTCTTCCGCGCGGTATGAGTCGATCATCGAGATCGCCCTGTCCCGGTCACCTGTTTCGCGGGCGGCATATATTCCGAGCGCATAGGCACGAGCCCGGCCGGCGCCTTCTGGGAAGAGTTTGAGATATTCTTCGGAGGTCTTCAGGACCGTATTCTCATCGCCGGCCCCATGAGCCGCTTCGAGGAGCCTGGACAACGCCTTTTCGCGCAGAGAATCTTCCTTGTAGTCTTCAGCAGCTTTCCTGAAGTAACCGGCCGCAGTATCATATTCGCCCCTCGCGAGAGCCCTGTCGCCGAGTTTCATCATGGCCAGCGCGGCGACTGGCGACTTCGGATACTTGTCGACTGTCTCCTTCAGTATAGTTTCCGCCTCGAGGTCCCTGCCCGTTTTCTCCAGTGCTATGGC
>RCNF010000100.1_pt1 | contig 36791 bp, 37 predicted proteins | sample 2041311 | NCBI WGS metagenome assembly RCNF01 (sample SAMN09708228, study PRJNA481090) | Marine sediment metagenome, whole genome shotgun sequencing project. | biome: marine sediment; feature: ocean; material: sediment; isolation source: Sewage treatment plant 2 marine sediment (STP2) ...
ATTTTGGCACTTGCATTCGGCGACTCTATACGCCGGCCAATGCCCGGACTGTCAACCCAAATAGCACCAAAAGAAATACCGCGCCCAACAGGAATGCCCGTAATCGGTTAGGGACATAATTCGTGCTGACATGCACATACGCATGCGCGTAACGCGAAGCTACAAATAGCCATGCCACTACCAACGTCAATTTGTCGACCGCATCCAGACTCGCCAATACAAGGCATAACACATAAAAGATCACCGGCAGCTGGAACTGATTCGCCAGATTTTTCGAGGTTAGTACGACCGGCTTGCTCCAGGCTTCGTTGTCCATCGCCGCTCTCTCCCGATCAAAACCACCGGTCTTCACTGCATCATTTTTGCGTTTGCCGTTCAGCAACAATACTAAAATCGGAATCAAAATAAGCGCCAGCAAAGGCCAGTAGATTAGGTGTTTTGCCATGGTGGTCCCTCCTAACGATTCAAACCTGCTGGTAACATTGAGAATGCCCGTCTCCGGTCATATTCTACCCGCCTGAATCGGGTTCTATCGCGAACGACAACTATTGGCCGAAATTGACCATTCAGCGAGCGGCTGCTTTGGGTCAGCAGCAGCCTCTCGGCAGTTTACCACCTGGGCGGCTGGTGTCGGCCACAAGCAGTCAGTCGAGGTCATTACGTTGGTCTACGGCCATTGGATTCAATCTGACTCATTGAGCGGCGGACGAAAAAAATATACTGCGAGAAGTATGCTTATAGCGAAGAACATTCCATTGACCATTAGTGCGGCGACTCCACTAAAGACAATTCCATGCTTCCGGCTGATGAACGTCAGTTCGCCAGTAAAAAAGTAGTCGATTATGTTGTACCCAAACAATAGACCAGCAACCAAACAGAGGACAGCAATCGAGAACCGCCATACTGAAATACGTGCCAGAAGCCTGATCATTTCCAGTTTCTCATGTTCTGCTCAATGATGATTTACGTACCGGAGACAGTTGAAATTCTACATGGTGCAGCGTTTTTCCAATGGCTGCTTTGGGTCAGTAGCAGCCCCTCAGACTACGCTCAATACTAGCATTTGAGCGGCTGCTTTCGGAGCATAGCAGCCACTCGCCAGTGGCAAGTTTTGGATAGATACCAGGTATTTCAAGCGGCACGTATTGGCCGTGACTTCCCATCTGTGAAACCATCGCGATATCTTCCAAATCGATTTCTACGCTTGGGACGTAAGCTGTTGAGAGCTCACCGTTCGTAACTTTAATCTTTTCGGCCGACGATTTATCTGCAACTTTATTAGGTCATTCGTAACCTTACTACGGAGAACCAGCGCCGAGCCTCTTTGAGTGGCTATTGCGCTGCGCTGGGCGCATTTTATGCCTTGTTTCGGCATTCCAACCTGTCTAGTTAACTAATCTTTTTGTAAATAAGACTTTACTTTTTGAGTAAGCACCTTTACCATAGTGTCAAGTTAAATTGACATTAAGACAAAGGAGCTAGACATGAGTGATAATAATACTTCGACAAGTCATTGGGCCACGACCAACACCAGAAACACCGCCCGACTGGGTTACTGGACAGCCGGCTGGATTATGACGATGGCAGCAGCAACATTTGGGCCAATGTTTATTTGGGAATCTACATCGATGCTGACCGTTATCGCGATCCTTATCAACATAGGTGTCGGCTTTGGAACGATCGTCGCCAACAAGCGGCAGCTCCAAGGACTTGATGAACTGCAGCAGAAGATTCAGCTTGAGGCCATGGCGTTGGCGCTTGGCGTCGCCGTGGTTGTTGGCCTCGGCTATTCAATGCTGGATGTGTCGCATGTGGGCAGCGTTCGTGCAGAGATTTCACACCTCGTCTTCCTGATTGGGCTGACTTACGGCGTCGGGATTGTCATTGGCCGCAGGAAATACCAATGAAGAACCGCCTGAAGGTGCTACGTGCTGAACGCGACTGGACTCAGGCCCAGCTGGCTATCGAGTTGGACGTGTCGAGACAGACGATCAACGCCATCGAAAAGGGCAAATTCGACCCGAGTCTGCCCTTGGCATTCAGGGCGGCACGTCTCTTCGATTTGTCGATAGAGGAAATCTTTCAGGATGAAGCGGCGCCATGATCGCCTCTGCCCATCGGCGTGCCTTGTCGTGAATCAGTGTCAGTATTATTGAGACGCTGCTGACGGCTCATCGACCTGGCCCATCGACTTGTTCCAAAAGTGCGCCTGCAACCACAGGTTGTAGATAAGTGCTGCGATCGCCAACATTAGCGTCGATATCGCAAACCAACCGTTGTGCCCCGTAACGTGAATAACCGTGCCGGCAACCATAGCGAGCACCGCGAATGAGACTTGCGGTGCAAAGTCTCGCCACGTCGCTGGCAGTACGACACTGAAGAATTCACTGTTGCGCGGGTCACTTCTGGCGCGCTTCACAAAGCGATAGTCAATCGCCATGGCAATTATTGAAAGCATGCCCAGGCCCATACACCAGACGCCGAGTCTGCTTGGAATAGTGAGTTCTATCAGCAAGAACTGAGCAATCCCAACAACGAACGGCAAGGCCGAGTCGGCGAATGCCGGCGTCCAGCGGAATCGCATGACAAGTGCAACGTAGATAAGCCAAATCAGCACAATAACTGCGAGTGTAATGCCGACCTGCAACCAGCCAATGAGCGCAATCCAGGATGCGTTGAAAAACTCGGGATGCTGCATCGTGCGTTCCCATAGCGACTCTATTGCTATCGCCTGGATAATGCTAAGCAGCGTCAACAGGACTGACGGTAATTGCTTGGTCGCGCGACGTCGTATTTTATTCATAATCTCATCCTGTTCGAGCTCCAAACCAGACTGTCGCTCTCAGCTACGCTTTCGGTCGAGCCAGAACGCTATTGCTGCGAACAGCAAGTAAGACGCAACCGCAGATACTGCAAGCGCCAATTGACCCTCATTTCCGAAGGGCCCGAATATATTCAGGATGTTAATCAACAACAGGAAAACCACGAATATGCCCATGCCGTATTTCCCACCCCACGACAAGGCGGTGGTCGACTTGAGGTAGAGCCAAAGCGCGGACACGAGGAGTATGGCTTCAAGAACGTAAGTCGCGATCGCGTTATTCCACAAGCCGAAGCCGAGCTTCAGCGACGTGTCACCCAAGAGCGGCAAATCTGGTGTGTGCACAATCAGGTCAAGCAACCAGTGGGAAAAGACGGCCAGGGCAACGACCAATGCGACGGAGTTGTTCTTCACGATCAGCCATCGAAACAAGGCATAGGCCAATGCCGACCATAGCAGTGCTGCGACCAGGCTGTGTGAATAAGGCATATAAACCAGTTCAAAATGCGTCGACTGTGTGAAGTTCTCGACCAGGTTCATCCGCTCAAAGCCGAGTACGACCAGCGGAAAGAACAGAATGTCGACGAATTGGACGGCCAGAAACAAGACGCCAAGTGATGCCCGCTTTTCAAATTTCTTCAGCGCCAGGCTTACAGCATAGTGACCAACATACATTGGATGATCCTTGTTGTGAGGCATACCCGCGGCAACATCGCCACCGGAAGACAAGGGGCGCCATGCGCAGGAGCATGCGTTTTCCGGCCCAACGTAACGCCGAACCGCAACTCTCGAGCTGATCCGCCGATGTTGGCATAGTCGCGTCAGGAATGTGCCGGGAATTGGCTGCACCACCCCGCGCCACCAGCCACGAAAATCATCGCTACCTGATGTCTCGGAATCGCTATAATCGCGCTCCAGCCAGCAACAGATAGATCCAGACCGTGCTAAGTCTCAATCAAATCAGCATCCGCCGTGGGCGGCAATTGCTCTTGCAGAACGTCAGTTTCCAGCTGCACGCAGGGCAGCGCATGGGTCTTATCGGTGCAAATGGCAGCGGCAAGTCGTCACTGTTCGCGATGCTGCTGGGCGAACTTGAGCCTGACGACGGTGAGCTGGGCATACACGTAAAGGATGTGATCGCGCATGTCGCACAGGAAAGCCCAAGCGGCACGCGCTCTGCGATTGATCACGTCATCGACGGCGATATCGAGCTGCGCAAGACGCAATCGGCAATAGCCGAAGGCGAAGCCCGCGAAAAACGGGACGATGCTGCCCTGCACGTTCTTTACGAGCGTATGGAGAACATCGACGGCTTCACCGCCGAAGCGCGAGCTGCGCGATTACTGCACGGCCTCGGTTTCGCGGACGACAGCATTACCAATGGTGTATCTGAATTCTCCGGTGGTTGGCGCATGCGGCTAAACCTCGCGCGGGCCTTGATGTGCCGATCCGATATTCTGCTGCTGGATGAGCCGACCAATCACCTCGATCTACCCGCTATTCTGTGGCTGGAGCGCTGGCTCAAGCGATACGAAGGCATACTGCTGGTTATCTCGCACGATCGTGATTTTCTGGATGAAGTGTGTACGCGCATTGCGCACATCGAGAATAACGAGATTAATCTGTATACCGGCAACTACAGTCTGTTCGAGGCTATGCGAGCCGAGCAGCTCGCACAGCAGCAAGCAATGCACTCGCGCCAGCAGAAAGATATTAAGCACATTCAAAGCTATGTTGACCGGTTTCGCTACAAGGCATCCAAAGCCCGGCAGGCTCAAAGTCGGCTAAAAATGCTGGAGCGCATGACACTTATTGCGCCTGCGCACGTAGATTCACCGTTTCGCTTTCACTTCATTGAGCCAAAGAAACAACCACAGAATTTGCTTGGACTGACTGACGGCGTGCTCGGCTATGAAGGTAGTGGAGATGGGCCCGTGCTGCAGAACGTCGACATACATCTCTCGGCTGGCGACCGAATTGGTTTGCTCGGTGTGAACGGTGCAGGCAAATCGACCCTGGTCAAGGCACTGTCCACCGGCAGTACGATTCTCGACGGCGAGCGGCTGCTGAGTAAAGACACCAAAATCGGTTACTTCGCACAGCACCAGCTTGAGTTGCTCCGACCGGATCAAAGCCCGTTCGACCATCTTCGCCTGGTCGCACCCAATGACCGTGAATCGGAACTTCGTAATTATTTGGGTCGATTTGGCTTCGGTGGGGAACGAATTTTCGAACCTGTCGCACCGTTTTCTGGCGGTGAAAAGGCAAGACTCGTGTTGGCGCTGATGATTCGACAGCAACCCAATCTGTTATTGCTCGACGAGCCAACCAATCACCTGGATCTGGAGATGCGTCAGGCGCTCAGCGTCGCGCTGATCGAATACAGCGGTGCACTCGTGGTCATCTCGCACGATCGTCACTTGCTGCGCAGCGTTTGCGATGAACTGCTGATCGTTCATGACGGCATCGTTGACCGTTTCTCCCGCAGCCTTGACGAATACCCTGCCTGGCTCAAGGAACAGGATGCGCGAGTTGGTCAGGCCGAAGAAACGTCCAGTGAAGCTCCTGCGCCCAAACAACTCAGTAAGAAGCAGCTGCGCCAACAACAGGCACAGCGTCGTGAGCGCCTGAAGCCTTTGTATGCGATTGTTCGCAAGGCAGAGAAAGACCTGGAGGTCTGTAAGGGGAAACTGGATTCCGTCGAACAATCTCTGGCCGATGAAACGATCTACACAGATTCAGAGAGGCAGGCTGAGCTTGCCGAGCTGGTCCGCGATCAAACCTCACTCAAAGCCGAAACAGAAGCGCTTGAGAGCAAGTGGATGGAGGCCAGCGAAACCCTGGAAAACGCCGAATAGCCGCGATTACGGCTTGCTGACCGGCGGCCTGCTGTCCGACATGATTTGGTCGATATCACGTTGCGCTTTCTGCGGGTTTTTGAGGTCGCGAGCTTCAATCATTTCGCAGCCATCGCGCACCATTTCTTCGATGGTCACCGGATAGTGTTTGCACTCATCCGGACGATCAAAATAGATACTGCAAGTGTATTTTTCCGTGCCGGTTTCTTTCCCAAGCCACGGACATTGCGCCATCTGCTTGCCGGTATTCGGGTCTACCCAGATTTCACCATCACCGACAAGCGCGAAAATATCCGGCCGATGGTTTTCCCACCAGTCGATTTCACCGGCAGTAGCCGTCAGGCCACCGCCGCCGTAGCGGATGCAGCATTTACCGCATTGATTACAGTCTTTCACTGGCAGGTAAGGTACCTAGTCCCTCGCGTCGACATCCTTGATGAATTTTATCAGACCCTCGAAATAGCGCTCCTGATCATCGTACATGGCCAGGTGGGTACCATCGGGGCAATACAGATAGTGACCGTCAGGAAACTCGCCCGCCATCCACTCCATGTGCTTCGGGTCCATGGTGTCGTGTTCTGCGCCGATCACGAGTGTTGGCATTTTCACTTTATCCAGGTCGGCCATGCGGTCCCATTCGGCGAGCAAGCCACTGGCACCGAGTTCGCTGGGGCCCTGCATCAGCACGTAGATGTCTGGATTCAGGTGTTCGAAGCCACGCACGGCTGGCTCCGGCCACTCGGCGAAGGGCATGCGAAGGATGTGATCAACATAGTAATTCTCGACCAACAGCTCGAAGTACTTCGGATTGGCGTAATCTTCCGCTGCTTCGAATGCTCTGATCTCAGCGAGAATCTCCTGGTCCATTTGTGGGAACAGCACGGTGCTGGCGTATTCGTTGTACGCCGGTATGCTCATCATCATGTTTGAGATGATCATGCCCTTGAGGTGCTGCTGATACTTCAGCGCGTACTCGACGGCAAGAATGCCGCCCCAGGAATGCCCGAACAGATAAAAATTATCCGGTCCCAGCCCGAGTGCCTGGCGGACCTGCTCAACCTCTTCTACAAAGCGCGGTATGTTCCACAGCGACGGATCATCGGGTTGATCACTGAACAGAGAACCCAGCTGATCATAATAGTAGTACTCAATGTTTGCCGCGGGGAAGAAACTATCAAACGCTGCAAAGAACTCATGCGTGCCACCCGGACCGCCGTGTAAGAGCAAGACCTTCATTGTGGGATTATTGCCGGTCCGCTTCGTCCATACATTGAAGGTGCCCTTGGGCGTTTCAATCGGGATCATCCTGATACCACCGCTGATCACATCATCGCGGCCAGTATTATCAAAGTAATCTGCAGAATCGGTATTTTGTGACGAAGTGTCCAGCGTACATGCGAGCAGTACAGTGCTGAGGGCGACTAGCAACAAAGAGAATTTCATTGGCAAACTCCGGCGTTAGGTGAGCTTGAGTATACGCAACTATAACTGTGCAGCAATTTGCTTCCGCTTCGGAAACGACACGGTGTTTGTCGGAATTGCTCCGCTCAGTCGCGACTGACCCTGTCCCATGTTTCGAATGAGAAATCGAAGGCGTTGGACTCATCAGCTTCGCGCTGTTCGTGAACGGACAGGTTCCACTCGTCGGAGTTAAGCGCAGGGAAATACGCATCGCCTTGCACGTCAGCAAGCACGCGGGTCAGGTAGATACGGTTCGCCAGCGGCAAGAAAAGCGAATAGATCTCACCACCGCCGATGATCATGATCTCGCTCGCCTCGCCTGCAACGGCAAGTGCTGCAGCAGCTGATTCGACAACCTCGCAACCCTCAGCAACATAGTCACGCTGCCGCGTTATAACGATGTTTTGTCGTCCAGGCAGTGGGCGCCCAATTGACTCATACGTCAAACGACCCATGATGATCGGCTTGCCCATGGTGATTTTCTTGAAGCGCTTAAGGTCATCCGACAAGCGCCAGGGTAGGTTCCCCTGTGTGCCAATAACATTGTTCGTCGACGCCGCGACGATGATGCTGATCATGCAGAGGTCTCGCTATACTGCAATTGCACCGCGAATGTGCGGATGCGATTCGTAGTTGAGAATTTCGAAGTCGTCAAACTTGTAGTCGAACAAACTATCCGGCCGTCGCTTGATCGCGAGACGCGGCAACGGCAGCGGCTCTCTCTGCAATTGTTCGTCCGTTTGTTCGAGGTGATTTGAATACAAGTGGCAATCGCCACCGGTCCAGACAAAATCACCCACACCCAAATCCGTTTGCTGGGCAATCATGTGTGTCAGCAATGCGTAGGATGCGATATTAAAAGGCACGCCCAGAAAGATATCGCAACTGCGCTGGTATAGCTGGCAGGACAACTTGCCATCGGCGACGTAAAACTGAAACAGGCAATGGCACGGCGGCAACGCCATGTTCTCAATTTCACTAACATTCCACGCGCTGACAATAATGCGCCTCGAATCCGGTGTTTCACGTATCTGCTGAACGACTTGGCTGATCTGATCAACGTTCTCGCCACTTGGCGTCGGCCAACTGCGCCACTGCACCCCATAGACCGGGCCGAGGTCGCCGTCCTCACCCGCCCACGCATCCCAGATCGAAACACCGTTGTCCTTGAGATATTTGATGTTGCTGTCGCCGCTCAAGAACCAAAGTAATTCGTGAATAATCGAGCGCAAGTGCAGCTTCTTGGTTGTGACCAGCGGAAACCCCTCGCTGAGATTGAAGCGCATTTGGTGACCGAAAACACTGAGCGTACCCGTGCCCGTCCTGTCTCCCTTACGTACGCCTGTATCGCGCACATGCTGCATTAGTGAGAGGTACTGATGCATATCAGGCTGATGCCGCCCGCGTCTTCTCTGCTCGATACGCCATGATCATCATGATGCCGCCGATAATAATCATCGGCGCGCTGAGTATCTGTCCCATCGTGACCCAGTCCAGCGCAAGATAATCCAGATGGTCATCCGGCACCCGATAGAACTCGATGTAGAAACGGAAAATTCCGTAGAACAACAGGAATGCACCGGAGACAGCCATGTACGGACGCCGTTTTGCAGAGTAGATATACAGGATCAGGAACAGTACCAGGCCTTCAAGCAGCGCCTCATACAACTGTGACGGGTGCAGCACCTCGCCACGGTAAATCACACCCCACGGTACGTCTGTAGGTTTGCCCCAAAGTTCACCGTTGATGAAGTTGCCGACACGACCAAGACCCAGACCGATAGGCACAAATGGCGCCATGAAATCCGTCATTTGCCACATCGTCTTGCCCAGCTTACGGCCGTATAACCACATCGCGATCAACACGCCTGCGAGGCCGCCGTGAAAAGACATCCCACCTTCGGTTATCTTGAACAAGTACAGAGGATCCGAAATAAATTCGCTCCAGCCATAGACGATACTGTAGCCAACACGACCACCCAGGATTACACCCAGCATCGCGTAAAAAATCAGGTCATCGACCTGCTCGCTATTGGCGGGAGTATCAGGTCGCTGGCTGCGCCGTTTTGCAAGCCACCAGGCAGCGAGAAAGCCCATGACATACATCAAACCGTACCAGCGAATTTTTAATGGCCCGATGCCAAATATGATCGGGTCGATCTCAGGGAATGTGAACATGCGGGCAAGTCTACCATTGGCCGCCGATACGCTATAGTGGCTGGCCAATTAAGCACGGAATAAATCGATGGCAAACCGGCTCGCGTCCGAAACAAGTCCGTACCTGCTACAGCATGCCGATAACCCGGTGGATTGGTATCCGTGGGGACCGGAAGCATTCGCTCTCGCACGCGAGTCAGGAAAACCTGTATTGCTATCAATTGGTTACTCGGCATGCCATTGGTGTCACGTCATGGCGCATGAATCGTTCGAGAATGACGATACGGCAGCGCTGATGAACCGCCTGTTCGTGAACATCAAGCTCGATCGCGAAGAACGGCCGGACATCGACAAGATCTACCAGACCGCTCATCAATTGTTGACCCAACGCGGCGGCGGCTGGCCGCTGACGATGTTCCTCGATAGCGAGAACCAAAAGCCTTATTTCGGTGGCACCTACTTTCCGGACGAGCCTCGTCATGGCATGCCCGCTTTTCGGGATTTGCTCACAAAAGTCGCGGCCTATTACGACGATCATACGGATGATATCCGCGAACAGGGCGAAAGGCTGAGCGACGTGTTCCAGCAGATCGAGCCCGAACCCGCATCCCCCGGTACAGAATTGACTGCGGCACCGTTGCAGAAGGTCCGTGACCGACTTGAACAGTCATTTGATCGCGAGTTTGGCGGCTTCGGAGGCGCGCCGAAGTTTCCGCACCCGGGCACAATCGAACGAATGCTTCGCCATTGGCGAGCAACAGCGAGTTCTTCCGAACCCGATATCGACGCCTTATTCATGGCAACGCTGACCTTGACTCGCATGGCCGAAGGCGGCTTGTACGATCACCTGGGCGGCGGATTCTGCCGTTACTCAGTCGACCGCTTTTGGCAAATCCCTCATTTTGAGAAAATGCTGTACGACAACGGGCCGTTACTAGCATTGTACGCGCAGGCGTTTCTCGCGACTGGCGAGCAGCAGTTTGCGATCACAGCAACGCAGACTGCCGAGTGGATGTTGTCTGATATGCGCTCACCCGACGGCAGCTTCTATGCCACACGCGATGCCGACTCTGAGGGCGAAGAAGGCCGCTATTACGTGTGGACTCCGGAACAGGTCGCCGCTCTTATCGAGGCGCGAGACTACCCGGTATTTGCCCGTCGTTTCGGCCTTGATAGTGAGGCCAATTTCGAGGGTCACTGGCACCTGTCAGTGCGCGAATCACTGGATGACATTGCCGAGGAGCTGGACCTCGACAGCGACGATGTAACGGCGGCGATTGAACGCAGCCGACAAGCCCTGCTGGCTGAGCGCGCCACGCGAATTGCCCCGGGTCGAGATGAAAAACAACTGGCATCGTGGAACGCACTCGCTATTCGCGGTCTTGCCATAGCCGGACGAATTCTACAACGGGATGAATTCGTTGATGCCGCGTCCACGGCAGTCAAATTCATTCGCAACAAGCTGATGGTCGACGGCCGCTTGCTGGCGAACTTCAAGGATGGCGAAGCTCGTTTCCCTGCCTACCTCGACGACCACGCATTTCTTCTCGACGCGCTGCTCGAATTGCTGCAGGCACGATGGGACACAACGCATTTGAGCTTCGCAATTGAGATCGCAGACCTGTTGCTCAATCAGTTCGAGGATAGTGAGCATGGCGGCTTCTTCTTTACCGCCAATGACCACGAGCAGCTCATGCATCGACCGAAGGCCCTCGCAGATGATGCCATGCCGTCGGGCAACGGAGTCGCGGCTATTGCGTTGCAGCGGCTCGGCCACTTGATTGGAGAGTCGCGCTACATCATCGCTGCTGAGCGCACACTCAAAAGCGCGTGGCAGGCAATGGATGAATACCCGCATGGACACGTAAGCCTGCTATCTGCGCTCGATGAATATCTGGCGTCGCCCGAGATCATTATCATTCGCGGCAAGCCAGACGCCATTGACCGCTGGCGCAGCGATGCGACCAAACTTTATGCCCCTGGCCGGATGGTGTTTTCGATTGATGAGGCGGCAAGCGACTTGCCGGGCGCGCTGGCACTGCGTGAACCGCTGCCTGGCGAAACAGTCGCGTATCGGTGCCTCGGCACACATTGTGAGTTGCCGGTTACTGAATGGTCAAAGCTAATTAAGCAACTGCGTGACTAGAGCGTTGAAATCAGGGAGGGAGTTATTGCGGTATCGACGCCGGGCAACTTGTCCCGCCAACCATCGTCAACTCATCCCGTGAGCTCAAAAGTACCGACGGCGCCACTCCGGCCCTTTTAAAGCACGACGCTAAAACCGCTTGGACCAGCCCACGCCGAATGAATTGAGATCAGCGCCTGTGTTCGTATTGGTGCGACGCGCCAGATAAGTAAATTTAAGGCCCTGAGTCTTGTTCAGCGGCACGCCGAAAGACAATGCGCCGACGATGTTTCGAGCTCCATCATCCTTCGGAACTTCATTGATGAATGACTCGCCATCCCAACCATAAGCGGCACTGAGCGACACCCAGTAGCCTCGATCAAATACCCGAATCACATGCCCCTGCGCCGCTAACATCGGGTCTTGCTTGCGCGTGTTTCCCCCGAAAAATTCGTCATTATCAGAATAGATGAAAGCCGAAGCTGTAAATTCATATGACCACTTCCCGTGCGTATGCAGCACACCGATTTGTGGCCGGAGCATGAATCGATTCTGACCAAGATTTAGCAACTTGTCCTCATCGTAATTACCGAGCGGCATTCTGACAATCAACGCAGCACCAATCACGGTATTCACGGGCAGAGATACCGATCGCTGCTTGAACTCCTCGAAATTCATCGCCGGGGCACCGTAGAGATTGATCGAAAATCGTAGCGATGGATCGACAAGGCCCTTGCGCGAGGTGCTCGCAGAAGATCCGTCGAGCAGACCTTTCCAGTGTACGCTGGCCACCGGAACAATCGCATCAATCCGGGCTGAGCGTCCGAATACAGATACAGAACGAGCATAACTCACGCCCATGCCATGCGAACTTTGCTTAACATCTTCCAACAGTAATACCGGATCGAGTCCGATGTCTCCCTGCGTATAGACGTACGCGGCTCCGATCACGTTCAGACCGATAGGCATTGGTGTCCATCGCCGCGGCTCAATATCCTGCGCATTGACGATTTCTACAGGCAATACCCAGGCGCAAACAATGAGAAAAGCGGCACGTTTCACCCAGCATGTCGGCATTAGCTGTCTTTCCGAAGTCGCATTATCAGGTTTCGCTCCTGTGACCAAGAACTGACCATCAGTGCTTGTCGTTCAATAGTATGGCCAGACGCGACCATTGCCAAGAGCCATCTACCAACGTGATTGAGACATGGCACCCCAACCTGTCAAAGTGAGGGCTCATTGGCTGATCCTCATTCGAATCAGATTAAAGCAGGCATTTAAGATTGGGCGAAAGCGGATATCGAACGTAAATTTTCAGTTGCTGACGGCACGCCGAGCGCCAGTTAATCCGCCGCTCACGAAGCACAGCGACCACAGACTTAGTCATTATGAATGCGTACACTCAGCGCACCACACAGGAGCAGTGCATGTCCGGTCACAGTCTGAATCGGGTTCTGGGAAAAGGGGTTTCGATCGCATCTTGCGTGGGCATTGTCATCGGCCTTGGCATCATGCGAACACCGGGTGAAATCGCTACCACTGTCAGCGCGCCTGTTCCCTACATGGCACTCTGGATCGGTGGCGGTATGTTCGTTCTCCTGAGCATTCTCATCGTCGCTGAACTGATCGCTATGACGCCGCGATCAGGTGGCATCTATGCTCTGGTCAAACATGCCTACGGCCCCTACCCCGGATTTCTCATCGGCTGGACTGACTGGGCTGCGAACTGTGCCTCCGCCGCACTGAAATCAGTCGTGCTACTTGAATATATTTCGATGTTCGCGCCGTCAATTTCTGACTACCAGACTGTAGGCGCTGTATTTATCACGAGTTGTTTCGCCATGCTCCAGTTAGGCGGATCACGCCTTGGTGCGGGCATCATGCAGACTGCATCAGCGACAATCGCATTCACTATGTTGGTAGTAGCCTGTGCGCTTTTTTACGGCTTTTTTGTGAACGGCGCTCCCGTTGCTCCTGCAGCCAACTATGGAACCGATCTTATCGGCGTTGCGGGCTACGGGCTGGTGGTTGCGGCGGTCGTATACACCTACGATGGTTGGTACGCAGCGAGCTATTTTGGCGGTGAAGTGAAAGGCGGCGGTCGCGCGGTCGCCATAGGCAGCGTTCAGGGCACTCTGATCGTGATCGCTGTGTACTTGTTGCTGAACCTCTCACTGGTCCTGAGCGTGCCGCTTGGCGAACTGCAGGGACATGATCTTGCGCTGGCTGGTGCCGTTGACTATGTGTTTGGAGCCGGCACCGGAATGCTGATTGTTTTCGTCGCCGTGTTCGTCTTGCTTGCGCACCAAAACCTTCAATACATGATGGCTTCCCGAATACTCTACTCGCTGTCGGTTGACGGCCTTGGCAATCGCCGGGCAACTGCCGTTAGTGACCTGGGCACGCCTTCAATCGCTGTCATATTAAGTTGGCTGACCATCGTTGCCTTGATTCTGGTTGGGCAGTTCGAATTTCTATTGAATCTAACGGCCATACTCTTCGTCGTCATGTACGTGTCACTCATCATCGGTGTCTTCCGCCTGCGCAAGCAAGAGCCTGCTACCGAACGGACATTCCGCGCCTGGGCGTTTCCGATTAGCGGATTTATTTGCGCGACGGGATGGGTCGCAGTCGCATTGTACGTTGCGGTTACGAGCCCTGAGTCTACGGCGTACGGCGTATTACTCATTCTGATTTCTGCGCCTATCTACCTATTCTTGAAACGTCGCAGGCATCTGGGCGAGGATGAAAGCGCCACAACAGGTACCTAGACGATCTGCCGGGCACCGCTCAGCCCGCTTTACGGTTAGTCAGATGCAATCCATCAAGCGGTTTCGTGGTATCGATAATAATTTTGTGCTCGCCACTTGAGTCAATGTAGGTCAGTTCTATTTGCTTTGGCGATGGCGCCAGCGGATAGAATATGTCGAGAGATTTTTCCTCTCCAACCAACACATCCATTGGCAGATGTGTTCGCCTGATCTCGATTTCGTTGTTGACCTTGCTGTTATTGACTCCGCGGGCAATGCCGCCAACAGCAAGCACTGGTACAAGCAGTACTCCGGTCGCAGCTCCTGCTGCTAATGCCGTGCCACCATACATTACCGCGGCTCCAGCGCTAGCCGCACTCACAGCCGTAACAGCACCGGCAGCCAACAATACACCTGCACTCGCGCCCGCTTTGACTTTCAGGCCCTGGTCGCCGTAACGCTTCTTTGCTTGCTTCGCCGCCTTGACCAGCTCTTTGCGGGTAGCGCCAGGAGCAATCAAGGTGTCGAGTGAGTCTACGACGAAAATACTCTTGATCTGAATATCCTCGCCGCCCACATTTTCGACTCGAATCAGGTATTCATCCCAGTCAACATTCTTGGCCCAGGTACAGGGACCATCCCGGTAAATGACCCAGTCCAAGGTCACAGACAGACTCTCGTTCGCATCAGTCACCAGTGGCTGTGTAACGATGAGTGGATCCGGCTCCTTGATTAACTTGGTACCGCCGCAGCCTGTCAGAACAAACAGCAAAATGAATGTACTTGCTAGCTTCAGGTAGTTCATTGCAGACCTCCTTGTACAACAGAGCACACGACCGGGTCGGCATAGCCACGGTCGCGATCTTCCATGGAGTCATCCCAGATTAGTGGATCGTGATCTTGCTCATGGCCTTTGGCAATCAGGCTATCACTCAGCGCGGTAAACACGGGTTGATTGGGACGCAGCGACCACTGCTCCGCTTCGCGACATTGGTTCCAGCCATTGAATGGGTCGTAGTAGATCGCGCATTGGTTCATCACGTAGTCGCCGATGCTAAACACATCAGGCTCCTCTGCTTGCTGCTTCTTATCGCTTTCATCATCACAGGCTGCGACTAGCAGCATTATGCCAATGAGATCGAAGATTCTGACGCCTGATGGATGTTCGTCGGTTCGCATTTCAGTTTCCCTGTTGCTTCGGTGCCATCTGATGCTAATAGTCGCCATATATCGCGACGAGAGCCTGACGACGACCTTATTAGGGTCTGATGATTTCCTGATGATTGCTCTGTGGTCGCAACAAACGCACCCCGACAGTTGAGCGATTTGCAGTGATTGGCGAGAGATGCAAAACAGACGTCGGTCGCTTGAGGACGAGTCGGATTCGCTGAAACGACCACGGGCCAAGGCTTGCGGCATCTTCTATCTGCGAAAACAGACTACAGAATGGGCATACTATTGGCTGCGGCGATTATGTCTGATATGCCTTTTCCAAGCGGATTTATCGAAATCAGGCTACAATGTTCGCCCTCTTGCAAATCAGATCTCGATTCTTGAAACGACGTTCTGCTCAGCAAGCAAACACGGCCGCCAAACGGCACCGCCATTAGATTCCGCTGCGCAGCAGTTTCGATCGAATGACAGCACATGCGGCTCAGCCCTTCTTGAGAGGGCCAACCACCGACAAGTGAACAAGCATGGACAATGACACATCAATAATGGGCCAACCCTACGAAGTCGTATCAATCAAGCGTGCAGAAACACCTGAAGGCGGCACAGGTACTGACTGGTATGACTACGAAATCGCTCTGGGCACGCATTCGATTAATGGTTGCCGACAAGGCAATCTGAAGACGGTCACTGCAGCCGTTGACGAAATCGTCATTCAGATGAACGAGCGGCGCTTTGGCAAACGTGGACGTGTAAACCTGGTGCCGACGCCGAAGAAAGAAGCGGCAAAAAAATAACGGCTAGTAAGCCGTAAGGATCGCTCCGGTCGCTGGCGAAACAGGGTTGGCGTTGCTGCCCTGAAACTCGACCGGCAGAGATTCAATGCGCATGCCTGTGTTCTGCACCACAGCGAAATGCAGGTGCGGGCCAGTTGAGAACCCTGTATTTCCCGAGTCGGCAATGTACTCGCCACGAGATACACGCTGTCCAGGCCATACACGAATCGTGTTCCAGTTGAGATGCGCATAGATTGCGTACGTACCATCGTCGTGCAGAATTCGAACGACATTTGCGGCGGGGCCATCGCGCGCGAAATCCAGACCTGCGCGATAATTATCACTGGCCACATCAAATACGATGCCACTCCGGGCCGCGAAAACATCAGTGCCAATCGGCATCGCTATGTCCACGGCGTACTGACTGTCCAGCGACGTGTGTGTTGCAGCAGCAGGATAAGCCTGACTTACCCGGTAATCATTCGCGATCGCAAACGGAACCCGATAGGGCTCTGTTGGACGATGTTCTGCCTCTGGATCACCGGGTAGGTACGTAAACTGAAATTGAATGAACGGCGCGTCTCCGTTCTCAAGTGAATTCAGACTGACCAACGTCGTATCGCTTCGTGGCGGCAGCATCCAGCGCAACTCCTGATCGGGATCGGGATCGGGATACTCCAGCCCGCTGATTTCCCGGATATCGAGAACCAGTTCGACCGGCACATAGAATTGATTGTTGGCTTTTAGTCGCACAACCCGGCCGACGACCTGATGGGTCACCGTGACCTCGGGCATTACTCTGTGCGACTCCAACTCCCGCTTTTCGACCGTCTCACCATCTTCCGGTGGCCGATCCGCGTAAATCCACTCCCCGTCCGCACCGCGATACTTGTACAACTCCTGCCCATCAGCAGTGTTGACACTGCCTATAGCCAGCAGCACCAGCAGTGCATAACAGCAGCAGTTTTTTGGGACGTCATGTGCCAATTGTGGAGCGTCTCCAGCCATCGTCTGTGCGGCGAATCTCGTACGTGGGCCAGTACTGATTGTCCAGCTTCAGCGTAATTATCTCTACAGCACCGTTCCAGGTCACCGTCTTCAGTCGTACCGAAACCTGATCACCTTTTTCGGATACCGAATCAACGAAGGCCTGCAAATCAGGTGTCGCTTCACCATCTACTTCAACTATCCGTCGACCGGCCCACAACCCATATCGCGTTGCCGGTGAACCGTAACTGAAAAACGCGACATAGACACCATACGGCTCTATTCCCCGCTGCACTGCCATCGCACGATGCGGGTCCTGCAGCAGCGCGCCGGCCCAGGATACAACTCTGTCGATGCCGCGCCCATTGAGTACCGCTGTTTCTACCAGCACGTCTGTCGCTTCTCCGCCGCGCCAGACTGTGACGTTGACTTCAGGCTTCTGCACCGCCTTCTCCAAGGCCCGATACGATGTTACGACCTTACCGTCGATAGCAAGAATCATGTCACCATTGCGGAGCTTGTTTGCCGCAGGCGTTCCCGCGACCAATCGCGTAATGCTCAAGGCTCGGCGATAAAATGGGTTGTTCTTCTCCAACCGCTCCAACCACTCTTCATCAACCCCCATGTTGCGGGCAGCGAACAATGGTGCGTAAACATACTCAGCCTCGAGAGAATAGAACGGCTTGTCCTCACGCACAGTATTAACGAACTCCAGGACCAGATCGCTGCCAACGCCACGATTAAACTGTGCAGAGTCACCACCCGACTGAATTGCGAAGCTAGACCATAGCGCACTGACACGGCCACGCTTATCAACCAATACGCCATCGACATCCGGTGGAGCATTGACCAGGTTCACGCCTTCTACATTCGAGTCTCGGAAACGCAATGTCCGCGACAGAGGCAACACCAGCGGATCAACCGATGAAACAGTACTTTCCTGATGTACGAGTTGGTGGTCTCCCTTAATGCCCACCACCGTTACTTTGTCGCCGGATTTAAGCGGTGTGGTATTAAATGATGCCTCTCTAACGGGCGTATCACCGATGGATTTCGGGTCATACGAAACGATCGCGAGGTTGTGCAATGGATGCAATTGTTCGACCTTGGCTTTGACCTCAAGTGATCCGGCGAACGTTACGGTCACGTCGCCGATTGCGACCGGAACCGTATTGCGATCCACGACGACAAGGCCACGCTCTTTGTCGACGACCAGTCCGGTGCCGTAGTAATGTCGATCTGCAACACCGGAGACGGTGTAGGGCAAGTCAAACGTCACGACGACCAGCGAAGCTGAGATTGCAGCGATCAGCGGATCATCGTACTTCGTGAGACTGGTGCTGCCGATCTTCTCCGGCTCCGGCGCAGGACCAGATCCCAGTTCCTCGCACGGCCACAGACCAGTCTCGTCATCACGAGAACAACGACGGACAGGAAACCATGCGCGATCCATTTCCATCGATCGGACGACGCTGTTCCTCGGGTTCTCCAAAGTAATGTAACGGATCAACGCCCGCTCACCGTCTGCAAGTTCGTCGAGGATGTTTTCAAAATCGTCCAGATTGCTGATCGGCTGGGAGTCGATCTCCTGTATCACCGCGCCACGTGGAATTGCCGACTTGGATAACAGATAGCCAGGATTCGCGACGTAAACGCCCTCGGCCTGCAGGTTGTAATGTCGCGCTTGCTGATAGGAAAGATTGTTGACTAATGCGTCACCAAACTCGAGGTATTCGCTCGGAGTGATGCCATGCAGATTCGTCACCGTAATCGCTTCCGCTACGAGCACCCCGCCTCGCTCAATCTCAACTTCGATATCGTTGCCGACGTTGTCGTCGAGAATTGCTGCGAGGGGAATGAACTCGGTAATCAGCTCGCCGTTGATGCGAAACAAAATATCGCCAGGCTGAAGTTTATCAGCCGATGGTGATCCGGGAATAACCTGTTCAACGGTCAACATGCCAGTTTTCTCCGGAAATGCCGAACGGGCAACATTCTCAGATTGTTCCGACAGACCGAGCCGCTTCAACTCGTCATAGGGCTTTTGCTCAAACATGGTTTGCAAGGTTCCTCGCGAAACCCGTTCACCCTTCTGCAGCAGGCGCAACACGCGTTCAATGCGATCAAGCGGCAGAAAAAAACTGCTCGCAGCGGAACTGTTCGCGCCCGCATTCAGCGCGACGACTTCTCCGTCGATATTGACGACAGGCGAGCCAGACGAGCCGCCTGACGTTCCCGACGCCGCCTGCAAATAGAAAGTATTGAAGTCGTTGTAGTTGCCACGACCGTAGTCCGGTGCTTTGCGGTCCAGGCGCGCGATGGTTCCCGCGAGGATAGAAAGTTGTTCGCCAGCATCGTTGCCGATCACCCGAATTTCGTTGCCGATATTCGCCCCGTCCAGAACGAGGGGCAATTCCGCTGGCTCGATGTAGCGCAGATCAGCGGGATCATAGCGGAAGAAACCAAAGTCATGGACCGGATCGCGGTAGACAGGCGTCAAGCGGACTTCCTCATTGTTCAGAAAGACCGCCTCGGCAACGACTGGCCCAGCTGTAACTACGTGTCGATTGGTCAGTATCAACCCAAGCTCCGCATCCACCACAAACCCGGTCGCCTGGCTGGATGAATTCCACTCCGTGTCGAAGGCACGCGTGCTATCGACCCGAATCGATACAACGCCGCTCGAAATCCGCTCAAGCGTGTTGTTCCACTCCGTATCCTCAGCCGAGAATGCAGGCCCCGCGAGGGCCAGAGCCACAACAGTAGCCAGTAATCCAGTGTGTTTCATAAATGCCTTAGGTTTGTTGCTACGGGCGTCGCCGGGTGCGTTTTTCCGATTCCAGAGTTATCTGGACTCAGGCGGCGCGCAACGGTTCCCTATTTGACCAGAATAGTTGGCCAACCGCGATGCCGCGGATCACATTCTGTTTCGGCATAGGGCAAGCACGCCGCCCCGCGCGAACACGGATTCGCTCAGGATGAGTCGGGGCGATATGCCAGATCGAGCTGGCGGGCTGCCTTAACGTCGTCAAGACGCCGGACCGGCATGTTGTACGGCGACTCTTTGTAGCTCGTCCCCTTTTCCCGTGCATCACGCGCAATGGTGGTCATGGCTTCCACAAAGCCGTCCAGCGTTTCCTTACTTTCCGTTTCCGTCGGTTCAATGAGCAAACACTCGGGAACCAGCAGCGGGAAATAGGTGGTTGGTGCGTGATAGTTGTGATCAAGCAGCGCTTTGGCGATGTCCATTGCCGTCATGTTCACCGACTTGGCTTCAGTCTTGAGCGTGATAATAAATTCATGGCTCGCACGGCGTTGAGGGTAGGCCAGTTCGAAGCCCGCATCTCGCAATCGCGCTTGCAGGTAGTTTGCATTCAGAGTCGCGTATTCTGCGATGCGACGCATGCCGTCATTGCCGACCATGCGCATATAGACATAGGCACGCAGCAATACTCCGGCATTGCCCATAAAACCCGAAAGCCGACCGATGCTCTGCGGCAATTCCTCCTCAGCAACCCAGTCATAAACTGTCTTGCCCGCATCCTCGGTCGCCTTCACGACCGGTATCGGCATGAATGGCAACAGTCTTTCACCAACGCCAATAGCGCCCGAACCAGGTCCGCCGCCACCATGTGGGGTAGAGAATGTCTTGTGCAAATTCATGTGAATCACATCGAAGCCCATATCGCCCGGCCGCACCTTGCCGAGGATCGCGTTGAGATTCGCACCATCGTAGTACAACAGGCCGCCAGCGTCATGGACGATCTTTTCAACCTCCACGATGCCTCGCTCAAACACCCCCAGGGTCGACGGGTTGGTGAGCATGATTCCAGCCGTCTTCGGCCCTACGGCCGCCCTCAGTGCGTCGAGCTCAATGTCACCATCAGGTCCGGTCGGTAATTCTTTGACAACACAGCCGCACATCGTAGCGGTCGCAGGGTTGGTGCCGTGAGCCGCATCGGGAACGATAATCTCGTTGCGCTCAACATCGCCACGCGCCTGATGGTAGGCACAAATCATGGCGACGCCGGCCAACTCGCCTTGCGCACCGGCCATCGGCGTCAACGACACGCCCTGCATGCCGGTCACAGCTTTGAGCATCTCCTGCAATTCATACATACAGGTCAGGAACCCTTGTCCATGGCTAACCGGACCGAGGGGGTGCCTGCCGGCAAAACCGGGCAGCAACGTCAATGCGTTACACGCGCGCGGGTTGTATTTCATCGTGCACGAACCCAGCGGATAAAACTGTGTATCGATTGAAAAGTTCTTTTGCGACAGGCGCGTAAAGTGACGCACGACCTGCAACTCCGAGGCCTCTGGCAAACGCGGTACATCCTGCCTCAACAAGGCCGCAGGGATATCTCCCGCGCTGCTTTCGCCTGGTGAATTCTCGCTCGGTGCCTGGGCAAATGCCCGGCGACCAGCGCGTGACTTTTCAAAAATCAATGTACTCATTAACTATGGCTACCTTTAACTATCATTCATCAATGTTGACGCCGAGGGCACGAAACGCAGACTGATAATCCGGTTCGGCCGTGATGTCCTCAATATGTTCGCTGTGGACTACGGTGTTGTTCTCGTCGAGAACGACGATGGCGCGCGCGTACATTCCTGCCAACGGTCCATCAACTATCTGCACACCGTAGTTCTCACCGAATCCAGCGTGTCTGATAGCGGACAAACCAATAATTCTCTCAAGATGATGTTGCTCCTGAAATCTGGCATGGGCAAAGGGCAGATCGTAGGAAACCATTAGCATGGCGACATCATCCAGGTCTTTACCCAGACGATCGAACTCGATCACTGACTGCGCAGAAACAGCCGAATCGACGCTGACAAAGATATTCATCATCTTTCTCATGCCTGGCCACTTCGCCAGCGACACGTTCTGCAAGCGCGTATTAACGAGTGACACATCGGGTGCGCGACTGCCAACTGTCGGCAGATCACCGAATGTCCGATAGCCAACGTTTTCGTATTCAATTCTCGCCATATTGTTTACTTCAATTTGCCTCGGTGCCGAGTATTTCTTTCAGTGCGTTTACGAACACATCAATATCTTCGTCGGTTTTGGTTTCGGTGGCACACACCAGCAATGCGTCGCCAAGCTCAGGAATTAGTGTCGATAAATCGAATCCGCCAAGAATATCCTGCTCAGCCAGCGCAGCCAGAACCGGGGCCACAGGGCGATCCAGGCGCAGCGCCACCTCGTGAAAATGGGGGCCGGAAAACAGACGCTCGACACCATCGATCGAACATAGTCCGGCGACCAATTGCAATGTATTCCCGTGCGCCTTTGCGGCTACTCGCGACAAGCCCACAAAACCCAGCAGGGACATGTATATGGTTGCTGCAGTCACCATAAGGCCTTGGTTTGTACATATATTTGAGGTCGCTTTTGAACGCCTGATATGTTGCTCGCGGGCCTGCAACGTCAACGCGAAACCCGGTTGGTCGTCGAGATCTGTCGTGCGACCGACGATACGACCGGGCATCTGCCGCACGTATTTCTGCTTGCACGTCATGAAACCAAAATACGGCCCACCTGATGACAACGGAATGCCGAGCGGCTGACCCTCGCCACAAGCGATGTCGGCACCTTCGGTGCCCCAATTGCCGGGCGCCTTAAGCAGCGCCAAAGAAATCGGGTTCACAATGGCAATAACCATTGCGCCGCGCTCGTGCGCCCAGTCTGTCAATCGATCAACATCATCCAGGGTACCGTAGAACGATGGCAATTGAATGACGACGGCAACGGGATCATCAGCGTCGCTCAAGGATGCGAAATCGGCATTGCCGCTTGCACTGTCCATCGTGATACGTTCGAAAGTAATTCCCTGGTTACCCGCGATCGAAGTCGCGACTTTTTGGTAAGTCGGATTGACCCCCGGCGCCAGCAGGATTCGGCCGGATTTCGCTTTGCGATTGCTACGTACCGCCATGAGCGCAGCTTCAGCAAGACCGGATGCGCCGTCATAGAGTGACGCGTTGCTCACATCCAATGCCGTCAGCTCGGTGATCATCGTCTGGTATTCGTAAATGGTCTGCAGCGTTCCCTGACTCGCCTCAGCCTGGTACGGCGTATATGCGCTGTAAAACTCACCGCGAGTTGCAATATCCCAGACCGCAGTCGGAATATGGTGCTCATACGCACCCGCGCCAATGAAACACAATGGTGCGCCATCCTCTGCTGCACGCCTGTGCATCAAGCGAGAGATTTGCATTTCGCTGAGGGCATCGGGAACGCCGTCCAGAGCATCAATCAGGAGCGACTTTGGAATTTCGTCGAACAACGCGTCGAGGTCGGGCGCGCCGATTGTGGCGAGCATCTCCTGAGTGTCATCGTCGGTGTGCGGTATGAATGGCATGGTGGATACTCTGTCAGTCTTCGAGTTCGTCGAGCAGTTTTTGGTAAGCATCGGGAGTCAGCAATGCCGCCTCGTCGAGCGTCTCATTAGGCTTTAGCTTCACGATCCAGCCATCCCCGTAAGGATCAGAATTGATCTTCTCCGGATCGTCAGCAAGCTCTTCATTGACGGCTAAGACAACACCATCAATAGGCGCATAGACATCGGATGCCGCTTTGACCGATTCGACGACGGCCATATCACCGCCAGAATCCACGGCCTGATCAACCTCCGGCAGCTCCACGTAGACCAGATCACCCAATGACGCCTGAGCGTGATCTGTAATGCCAACTGTAACGCCGCCGTCATCTTCGCGACGCAACCACTCGTGCTCATCGGTAAACAGCAAATCCCCGGGTAATTCACTCATTTTCTCAATCTCCCCTGTCAGTTTTTCTAATCTGGCATGCTCGACCTTACAGGTCGATACGTATCTTTCCGTTACGCACGAATGGTGTCTTGACGATTCGCACCTTCAATAATTTTCCACGCACGTCCACCTGAGCGTGCTGCTGGTCGCCCGCCGGCACTCGCGCCAACGCAATTGATCGACCGATTGTCGGTGAGAAGCCGCCGCTGGTGATCTCACCGTCGCCGGCACCCTCTACAACCACACGCTGATGGTTACGCAGCACGCCCTTGTCTTCAAGCAGCAAACCAACAAATCGTTGCCGATTCGTATCTGCGCGCTTTGCCGTCATTGGGCCACGACCAATAAATAACCGATCTTCCGGCTCCCACGCCACCGTCCACGCGAGGCCGGCTTCAAGCGGCGATATGCTGTCATCCATATCCGTGCCGTACAGGTTCATCGCGGCCTCGAGGCGCAACGTATCGCGAGCACCCAGGCCACATGGGGCCGCACCCGCTGCAACCAATTGCTCCCAGATTTCACAGGCTTGTCCAGCGGGCATCACAATTTCGAAACCGTCCTCACCGGTATAGCCAGTCCGGGCGACGAATAAATCACCAGCCTGCAGACCGTTGAATGGCTTCAGCGCCATGACCTGAGCACGCCATGCATCGGCAATGCACGGCGCGGCAAGCTCACGCGCGCTCGGCCCCTGCACGGCTATCATTGCCAGTTCTGCGCGCTCATCAACGTCAATTGCATAGGGCTCAGCACACTGTCGTATCCAGGCCAGGTCTTTATCGCGAGTCGCCGCATTAACGATCAAACGAAACCACGATTCATCATTGAAATAGACGATCAGATCATCGATCACGCCACCAGCCTCATTGAGCATACAGCTGTACAGCGCTTTGCCCGGCTGCGTCAGTTTCGCAACGTCATTGGCAAGCAAGTGGCGTAGAAATTCCCGCACGCGTTCGCCGCGCAGATCAACAACCGTCATGTGCGAGACGTCGAACAGACCGGCATTGCTGCGCACAGCATGATGCTCTTCTTTTTGCGACCCGTAATGCAGGGGCATGTCCCAGCCACCAAAGTCCACCATGCGAGCGCCTGCCGCAACGTGTGTATCGAACAGTACTGTTTTTGCTGCCATCTCTGTTCCTCGCCAAACACGCATAAAAAAGGGGCGGCAGATCGCTAGATCTGCCGCCCCTCTGTCCTTCAAAACCTGAGAGATCAGTGGCTTGACGCTGCCACGTTCCCCTTCGGTGGGTCGATTATCGACCTCTCTCCAGAGCTAATCAGCTAACACAGTCCTTCTGCCTGAGCGTTTCCGAGCGAGTTGCGCCTTCGGCGCCCCGATTTGGCCGGGGTCTCTTCTGCACCAGCTATAGATTAGTGTTGATATCATAGCCAACTGCAGCGGCGGTTGCCACCCGCATGGCAGACAGTAACAATGGCGCCAGTTTCCTCCACGGAGTCCGTGCATGCTTTCCATCCGCATCGCTTTTCTCGCCCTTGTTCTTGGCATCACGAATCCCGCCAACGCGGATTCCACCGCTGAGTTCAACGCGATTTTAGACGAAGTCTGGCAGTGGCAGCTTGAAACACAGCCGTTATTCGCTTCAAACCTTGGCGATCGACGCTACAACGACCGCTGGGCCGATTCGAGCCTGAATGCAATCTCCAGACAACACGGCCAGACACGCGCCTTCCTGCGCCGCATATACGCTATTGATCGTGCAGAAATATCTGCGGACGACAAGCTGAACTACGAGCTGTTTCGCCGACAATTGCAGGACGATGTAGACGTACACCAGTTCAATGGCCACCTCATGCCCTTCAGTCACCGCGGTGGTGTGCAGACGTTAGAGGGAACGACGAACTACCTGCGCTTCGAGACGCGCAAGGACTACGACGACTGGCTCGCGCGCCTTGGCAAGATCGAAATTGTGATAACGCAAACAATTGCGCTCGCAGAAAGTGGCCGTAAGGCCGGACTGATGCCACCGAAAATCCTGATGAATCGCATGCCCGATCAACTTGCCCGTCAGGTGGTCGAAGATCCGGCAGACAGTCCATTCATGCGGGTTTTCAAGACGATGCCCGAGTCAATTTCCAGCGATGAGCAACAGCGAATTCGTGACGAAGCCCTCGCAACGGTCTCGAAATCCGTATTACCGGCATACAAGAAGCTCGAAAAGTATTTTCTGGGCACCTACCTGCCAGCCTGTCGCGAAAGCGTAGGACTCTCCGCGTTGCCCAATGGCAGCGCCTGGTATGAACACCGCACGCGAAGCTATACAACCACCAGAATGACGCCGGATGAAGTTCATCGCCTGGGTCTTACCGAAGTCAGCCGAATTCGTGACGCAATGCAGGAAATAATCGATGAGTTGGAGTTCGACGGCAGTTTTCAGGATTTTCTGACGTTTCTGCGGACCGATCCACAGTTCTATTACGATAACCCTGAGGATCTTTACGAAGCGTACTTGGCAACGAGCAAACGCATCGATCCCGAGTTGGTGCGACTATTCGGCTTATTGCCCAGGATGCCCTATGGAGTAAAACCCATTCCGGACTCGGTCGCACCCGACACTACGACGGCCTATTACAGCAGACCCGCCGGCGACGGCAGCCGTGCTGGAATTTACTGGGTTAACCTGTACAAACCTGAGGTACGACCGAAGTACGAAATCGAAGTACTCACCGTGCATGAAGCCATGCCGGGCCATCACTTGCAGTTAGCTCTGCAGCAGGAGCTGGGCGACCTGCCCAACTTCCGACGTTACATGGGTTTTACCGCATTTGTGGAAGGCTGGGGATTGTATAGCGAGGCACTCGGATACGATCTTGGCTTGTACAAAGATCCCTATTCACGATTCGGCCAGCTCACTTACGAAATGTGGCGCGCCGTTCGGCTCGTTGTCGATACGGGGATTCATTACAAGGGTTGGACGCGCCAGCAGGCAATCGACTTCTTCAAAGACAATGCGGCCAAGACTGAGCTCGACATCATCAATGAGATAGATCGCTACATTGGCAACCCCGGCCAGGCACTGGCCTACAAGATCGGCCAGCTAAAGATGCTATCGCTGCGCGAGCGCGCGGAAAAACAGCTCGGCGCCAAATTTGATATTCGGGCGTTCCACGATGCGATGTTGGGATCGGGCGCACTGCCACTGGATATTCTGGAGCAGCGCATGGGTGTGTGGATACTGGAGCAGATTTAGGGATCGCGGGCATGGCCCGCTCCTACAGACACATGACCAAACATCTGTAGGAGCGGGCCGTGCCCGCGATAAAACCCAACCCGTGTGGAAATCGCGCCCATGGGCCGCTCCGACAAAAACACCACCTGTAGGAGCAGGCCGTGCCCGCGAAAACCCAACCCGTGTGGAAATCGCGCCCATGGGCCGCTCCGACAAAAGCACCACCTGTAGGAGCGGGCCATGCCCGCGATAAAACCCAACCCGTGTAGAAATCGCGCCCGGGGCGCGCTTCTACAGGAGCATTGGTCGCGGCTGGGTGGCGATATTTTGTCAGTTATCGAATGGCATCGACGTTTGTCGTTCCGCCGTAAACTCCCGACTGGCCAGGCGCGCACGTTTCTCCGGGTTCGCTTTCGGGTCGTGAACTTCATCGATTTTCGCAATTCGATTTGCGAGTCCCGTGCAATTCGCGATTTGAATGCTTAGTCCGGGACGAGCGTTCATTTCGAGAATCAAAGGACCAAGGTCTCGATCGATGACCAGGTCGACGCCGAGGTAGCCGAGTCCTGTTACTTCGTAGCCGCGCGCCGCCAGCTGCAGATTAAACTCCCACTGTGGAATCTTCAGGCCGGCAATGAGCGCGCCTGTATCCGGGTGCTCGTCCACCACCTCGTTGTCCAGCACACCCGTGAGAGTTTCGCCTGATGACATATCCACGCCGGCACCAACAGCCCCCTGGTGCAGGTTTGCCTTGCCGTCGGAAGCACGAGTCGGCAGCCGCACCATCGCCATCACCGGGTAGCCTCGGTAAACGATAACCCGGACATCCGGAACGCCCTGATAACTGACTTCCGAGAAAACCGGATCAAACTGAACACAATATTCGATCAACGCCTTATCAAGATTGCCACTGAGACTGTATTGGCCACCGATAATGTTGGATATGTGATGCTCGATTTCGGCTTCGCTGATCAGCATTCCACTGGACAATCGAAAGCAATCACGTTTGCGCTCTGAGCGTCCCGTGACAACCAGAATGCCATCGCCGCCACTGCCCTGTGCGGGCTTGACGACGAAGCTGTGACGATTGGCTACGATCTCGCCAAAGGTTCGAACATCGCGTTGGTTTGTAATTATTCCGTAGAGCTCTGGAACCGCCATACCAGCAGCGAGTGCAAGCTCTTTCGTTAGCGCTTTGTCATCAACACGCGGGTACAGGCGTCGTGGATTCAGGCGCATGATGAACTCGGCATTGCGCTCGTTCAGGCCAAGAATTCCGGCCGCCCGAAGTCTCTTTGCAGCCGCAAACATCAGCGATCCATCAATGCCCGAAAGCGAGCGAGCTCAAGCAATCGATAGCCAGTGTAACGCCCCGCCAGCAGCACCAGCGCGAGAATGACCAGCAACAACTCAGGGAAGGTGAAAATCAAATGTTCGAGCCACGACAAACCCATGAAGATGTATGCAGTGACCGCCACGGCGAGACTGCCGAAACCAGCACGCAGCGCGTCCGCCGCACCGCGTTCTTCCCAAACGACTGACATGCGCTCAATGGTCATCGCAATGATCACCATCGGAAACAGCGCAACGGAGAGCCCGGTTTCCAGGCCCATTCTGTGTGATACCAGGCTTATTACCAGCATGAGTAGCACGACGACGATCAACACCGCACTGAGCCTTGGCACCATCAACAACCTGAGGCGCTCCAGTAAAAAGCGAATACTCAGCCCAAGCGCAACAAGCAAACTAAATAGAATGACGCCCCAGAGTAATTGCGTCTCACGAAACGCAAGCGCAATCAAAACCGGCATGAAGGTGCCGAACGCGTCGATCCCGATAAAATTACGCAATACAACCATGACTAGCGCGCCGATCGGTATCATCAGTAGCACGCTGTATACGGCCTGCGTTTGAATTGGCAGGCTATACAAGGAAAAATCGATGGCGTTCGCGCCTTTTTGGGCTGCTTGCGATTCAGCAATATCGACGGCGTCGAAGTGCGTTTCCTGCACGGCGAAATCGACCGCGACATTGCTGCCGCCTTCCACACTGACCAGCGGCTCATTGCCACGCCACCAGATAAAGTATCGATCCGGCATTTTTTCGTCACCCGAGCTCGGGTCGAAATAACGCCAGCGATCGCCGTCATGAACTTCAAGCCAGGTCTTGGGCTCTGCTTTGCGCTGCCGGCCCTGCAGTTCGAAGCCGCGAACCATGCGCGCCGGAATTCGCGCTGCAGCAAGCGTCGTTGTGAGAGTCTCTACAAACTCCGCTCTTGAATCTGCGCCGGACAACAGCAACTCGACATTCGGATCGGGCGATGTATCGTTCATTCGTCGCAGCAATTCCGACGTGAACGAAACCGTATCGGCCGAGTGCTCTTTGACTTCCGTAACAATGACATCCGTTGCTGTCTTGAAGGGTTCATTGATAACGGGTGGTGGGGGGAAAGGCGGTGTTGTATCCGACTGGTCGCTCGTCGCATCCTCATACACCGAAATTCGGTAGTAGATGGTCTGCTGCCCGTCGGCGCGTCGAATCGCCCACTGTGCTTCGCGGCCACCGCTGCCGTAGTTCAAACTGAACCCGTAGCCGCGCGAAACGGAGTTCTCGTTGAGCATCCTGAAACCGGGCGTCAATGTTGGGATGTGCAAATTGACTTTGATTGAACCGGGCCCACTGTCGAAACTGATAGACGACTCAATCGTCCAAACAGGTGTCTCCTGATTCTCGCCAATTGGGAATCCGAGTACCTGCCATTTATAGGCAAACAATGACAGGCCGACAACCGCAAGAATCAGCGCAAGCCCGTAAACGTATCGATGCGTCATATGGCGTTCCGTTAGCTGCGTCCGACACCCAGTGCGACCTTTGCCGCGTGCTCCCGGATCGGACCGCTTTGGTTAAAAAGCCGCATGCCAAATGCACGCAACTCTCCAAGCAGCGCAGAGTCTGTAGCAAATAGGCCATTGAGGCCAGTCATCAAGTGCAACATCGTCGCATTATCGCCCTTGCGAGCGCGCTCATAACGGCGCAGCACGGGCTTATCGCCCGGATACTCGCGATTTTCGATCGCATGGTTAATGACGCCTGCGAGCGCAGCAGCGTCCTGCAACCCCAGATTCGCGCCCTGACCAGCCAGTGGGTGTACCGCGTGTGCGGCGTCGCCAATCAACGCGATACCCGGCTGCACATACGCCTGCGCGTGGCGTGCGACCAGCGGAAATGCAGCACGCTCACCTGCCACAGTTAACTTGCCCAGAACGTGATCTGAGGCGTCAGTCAGCAATCGGCCTAACTCTTCATCGTTTGCTGCCACCGCTTGTTCAGCCTGCTGCTGCGTGGTCGTCCAGACCACCGAGATACGGCCATCAGAAAGTGGCAACATGCCAAGCGGTCCGTCACGAAGAAACCGTTGCCATGCCGTATTGCGGTGCGGATTCTCCGGTCGCAAATGTGTCACCACAGCGGTCTGGCCGTACGGCCAGTCGCGAGTCTCAATGCCTGCCTGATCGCGAACAAACGATCGCGCGCCATCGGCACCGATTACCAGGTCGGCCGGGAGACGTTGGCCACTCGACAGCTTCACCTGCAACTTTTCTGCTTCCCGCTCAACTGATGCAATAGGGGTTTCGAAGCAGAACTCAACCGCGGTCGAATCGAGCTGTTCAAGCAGAGCTTGTTGCAACAGTTTGTTTTCAACAATATAACCAAGCTGTTGAACGCCGAACTCGGCCGCATCAAAGCACAATGTGCTGGCACTCTCAGGACTGCTGTTCTGATCCCAGACCCGCATACGATCGTACGGGCCGATTCGCGTCGCGGCGATACGATCCCAGGCTTGCACAGATGCGAGCAGGCGGGCTGAACCCGCGGCAATCGCCGAGACACGCAAACCGGTGTCGTCGTCGATCTTGTGCCGGGGTCGCTGTGCCGCATCAACAACCGTAATTCGCAAGCGGTCATGTTGCGGCCCTTTGGCTAGCAGGGCGGCAATCATCAGGCCGGTTATGCCCGCGCCGACGACGACAATGTCATATTGATTGTTCATTGCAACGGCAGTCCGCGAGATAATCGCGGCAATCGTCCGGCCAGGCCCATTGCATGTTTTGCGAACATGTTGCGAACACCGGGGACCAGATCAAACCCAAGCATGCCGGCATTTCGCAGCACGCGTACCGGACCACTCGAATGTCCAAACAGGCGGACGATACCGTCCGTTAGCTGCACCAGTTTGCGCTGGTCACTGCGACGCCAACTTGCGTATCGGTCAAGTAACTCAGCATCGCCAATGTCCGCGCTCTCAGATTGTTGCCTGGCATCGGCGATGCAATCGCATAAAGCAGCAACATCGCGCAAACCGAGATTGAACCCTTGCGCAGCGACAGGGTGCAAACCATGCGCGGCGTTGCCAATCAGGACGCCGCGCTGCGCAGTCAGGCGCATCGCTTTGCTCAGCGATAGCGGATAAGAGGCGCGTTTGCCAACCCGGGAAAATGCGCCGAGCCGATAACCGAACGCCTCCTGCAGCTCACCGAGAAAAGCAGCATCATCAAGTGCGAGCACCCGCTCTGCATCTTGCTCGGCAACCGTCCACACAAAACCGGCCCGCTCGTCAGCAATCGGCAGCAATGCCAACGGACCGCAATCCGTAAAACGCTCATAGGCGCAGTTTTGCAGCGGCTTTTCAGGCAGCAGATTGCCGATAACTGCACGCTGACCGTACTTGACCTGCGATGCAGTGATTCCCAACATGCCGCGCACTGCCGAATTGGAACCATCCGCGGCAACGAGCAAATCACAGCTGAGTTGCAGTGCGTCGCCAGTCGAGTCTGCAACGGTAACGGTGGTTCTCGACGGACTGGATTTGACATCGATCACGCGTGCAGGACAGAACAACTCCAGTGAATCCACAGTGCCAAGCGAGGCTTGCAATACTCCACCAAGCACACGATTGATGACGACATAGCCCAGTGCCTCGACGCCCTGTTCCTCGGCATCAATATGGGAGAAACCGAAGCGGCCTTTATCGGAAATGTGGATTCGCGAAATTGGTGTTGCCGCAGCAACGATCTCATCCCACAGGCCAATGGCTTCAAACATGCGCTGCGTACTTCGCGATAACGCCGTCGAGCGATCATCAAAGCTCGGTTGTTGCGGCTCTGTTCTGGGTATCGCTTCGACAACAGCAATCCTGAGCCCGAGCGGCGCGATTGCCAGCGCCAGGCAAGAACCGATCATGCCGCCGCCGGCTATGACGATATCGAAATGAGCGTTGCGGTTCGGTTCGGCCATCAGCTCTGCATCAAAGCTTCAATTTCGTCAGGATCACTAACGAGATCCTTGCTAAGCACATCAGGACCATTGTTGGTCACGGCAACATCGTCTTCAATTCGAATGCCAATATTGCGCCACCGCGCCGGTATCTTGCGACTCGAATTGATGTAGATCCCTGGCTCGACCGTAGTCACCATGCCCGACTCCAGGTGGCGCCATTCATCACCAACTTTATAGTCACCAACATCATGCACGTCCATGCCGAGCCAATGCCCGGTCCGGTGCATGAAGAACTCGCGGTACGCGCCGTCTTTGATAAGCCTCGGCAGTGATCCGTCAAGCAAACCTATGCGCTTCAGACCGCGCGTTATCACCTGCACGGCTGCGTCATGCGGCTCGTTCCAGTGATTGCCCTTGCGGGTCTTTTCAATCGCCGCCAGCTGCGCTTCAAGCACAATCTCGTACACCGCGCGTTGCTCGGGCGTAAAACGGCCATTGACAGGATACGTGCGCGTGACATCAGACGCGTAGTAATCAAGTTCACAACCCGCATCGATTAGTAGCAAGTCACCGTCTTCGAGGCGGCTGTTGTTGTCAACGTAGTGAAGTGTGCAGGCATTGGCTCCTGTGGCGACAATAGGGCTGTAAGAGATACCGGCGTCATGGCGGCGAAACTCGTGCAGGAATTCAGCCTCAACTTCATATTCGCGCATTCCTGGTCGCACGAACTGCATCGCACGCTTGTGCGCTTTGGCAGCGACTTTGGCCGACCGGCGCATCGCCACCAGTTCAGCTCTACTCTTATACAGTCGCATGTCGTGCAATAAGTGATCGAGGGCAACAAATTCCTGTGGCGTGTGAACGCCGCGCAGTTCTCGTGCCCGCAACGAATTGACCCAGTCTGAAATACGAGCATCGAAATCGGCATATTGGCCCATCGTGTAGTACACGCGATTACATAACTCCATGATGCCCGGCAGAATATCGTCAATATCCTCGATCGGAAACGCATCATCAGCACAATAGGTATCGATTGCGCCGTCAGGTCCGGCTCTGGAACCATCCCAGAGTTCCTTAGCTTTGTCGCGCTCTCTGCAGAACACGATGAACTCACCGTTCTCGCGACCTGGTACCAGTACCGTGACGGCTTCCGGCTCGGCAAGTCCGGTCAGATAGTAAAAATCACTGTCCTGACGATATCGATTTTCGACATCACGACTGTAAATGCTGACCGGCGCTGCGGGCAGAATCGCGATCCCGCCCTGGCCGACCATGCGCATGAGCTGCCTGCGGCGGCGCGCGAATTCCTTACTATCCATAAATCGATCTTCGTATTGCCTGAGTTAGCGATGTGTATTCTACGCGGTCCTGGCTCTGGTTCAGAGTATTAGTGCAGTGCATCTTGCGGTGGTTTCTCGGCCTCTTCTTCGGGATGGCGAATACTGGCAAGTTCTTCATAGGCAAGCTGCGCCGCGACGCGCACATATTCGACGAGCTCGGTATATGCCTCATCGATTTCGTCATCTTCATTTTCGTCTTCTTCAGCTGCTCGGGTAATCTGCAGCATGTCCTTGATAATGTCGGCCAGCGGTTCTTCACCGAGGCGCTTTTTAAGCGCCTCGCCATGACTGGCTGAAACCAGGCCGTGTAGAAACCCCTCACACCAATGGGCAAGCGCGGTGGCACGCACAATCAGGCTGTCGTCGTCATCGGGCAGTAACAAAGCAAACTCCGACAATCGCTCTGACAATTGCCGCGCGCTTGATTCGAACAGCGCACCCAGCATGACTTCGCACTCATTGCGCAGGACATCCGCCTGGTCTGTTCCGTCCAGGACCTGCGACAGCCACTCAAATCCAACATCGGTCCCCGCCGTCGCGAGACGTCCCGACAACAGTCCATGTGTCTGCGACGCATCCCAAGTCGCACCACAGCGCCTCAGGGCCTCTTCAAGCGCATGATGATCAATCGGTTGTTCCATTTCGTCTCTTGCCTCAGGGCTCTTTTGCACTGCGTATGATCCCACGTAACACAGGTTCAAGCCACGCTGGCTTGCATTACGTTGCATTGCCGATTGATTCTGCCCGACGGCGTGTCTATATTGCTCCTATGGCCGAAGACATGAATGCAACTTTCGAACACGAACTGAAGCGACTGGAAAAGCGCGTCGACGCACTCGTACGCGTCTGTGATCAACTCCAGGATGAGAATCAATCGCTTAAGCAGCGTCAGGATGTCTTGACCGCTGAACGTGCCAACCTCCTGCAGAAGAATGAGCAAGTGCGGGGGCGTGTTGAGGCTATGATAGGAAGATTAAAGGCGATGGAACAAGGATCCTGATTTTCAGTATCCCGAACCACCCCGCCAGACACACAAAACTACTTTACGTCGCTGCTTACACTATGCATTACCAGCACCGACTTCTCTATGGAGTGAATTGAATGGCCGAACCCTTTGCGCAGGTAAGCGTCCGAATTCTGGACAAGGATTATCAGGTAGCATGCCCCGCGAGCGAGCGAACTGACCTGCTGGATTCAGCTGAAATTCTCAATGCGAAAATGCGCGAAATTCGAGACAGCGGCAAAATTGTCGGCCTGGATCGAATCGCGGTGATGGCCGCATTGAACATGGCTAACGATTGGTTGCATGCACAGGCACGCGACCGAGCTATCGAGGGCGATATTAGTAATCGTCTAAAACTTATTTCTGACCGCGTTGAGAACGTGCTGGGCGAGTCCCGGCAAATGAATCTCGGATAACGATGTTGAGATACCAATTTGACGCCTCCTGCAGTGTTCGATACTGACCTGGAAACCTTTCGACCCTAACTATCCACCTCGGGGTCGTGCACTGTGGCAGCATTTGTGCATAACCGTTCACTCGGCAAGCCTGTTGTTGTCACGGCTGACCCCACTTGTTGCTCCGGTTCGAGAGCGACGGTCCTTAACGGCACAGGTGGGAGGCGTCTTCCCTTTTCCCACAGCAACAGCGCGTACTCTCTTTGAACGCAAATATGAACTCTGCCACGACGAATTCCCAAATTCGTTCCGCCGCAAAACTTGCACGCGCGGATGTGCCGAACCGCGATTCGGCCTCACAGAAAATCGCCAGTCGTGTTGTGAACTCAAGTGACTTTTTGTCTGCAAACACGATTGCCTGCTACTTGCCAATGCGTGATGAAGTTGACACCGCAGCGATTATTTTGCGCAGTTGGCGCGCAAAAAAGCGCATTTTCGCGCCAGTAATTGATTTGCGAGGAACAATGACGTTTCGCGAAATACTGCCGAACAGTCCATTGATTCAAAATTCATTCGGACTTTGGGAGCCTTCGACTGGCGAGGAAATTTCTCCCAGAAAAATTGATACAGTCATTACGCCTTTGGTTGCGTTTGATGATCAACTCAATCGAATTGGAATGGGAGGCGGTTATTTTGATCGCTGTTTCGCCTTTCTAAAGCACCGACAAAACTGGCGTAGACCAAAATTGGTTGGTGTCGCATTTGCCTGCCAAAAAGTAGAGAAAATTGTTCCAAACCCTTGGGACATACCGCTTTACCGGATCATTACCGATGCCGACCACAATTAGTTTTAACGTGATTGGCCCTCGCAGAATAGAAATCTTCAGCTTACTTCTCCACAGAGCGCAGTAATTCAGCAGCCGAATTTTCTCGGTTCGGTGTTGCACCGAAAACCGCGAAATGCCTAGGCACAATCGCGAACTCGAAACGCGATCTTTCGCCTCCGGAGTGTCGAAAACAATCTTGCGCATTCCAAACAGTTATTGCGAACACAAAAAACACGGCCAAAGCACGGATTTCAAAGTGTTAACTGCGTCACTGCAGTTGCTGGATTTTTGATTTTGGTTGTATATACTCAACGCCGGGTTCCCGACACGGAGAAAGAAAATGGCGACCAAGAAGAAGAGTAGGAAGAAAGCTTCGAAGCGGAAAGTAACCGCTAAGAAGAAAACAGCACCAAAGAAGAAACGCGTAGCTAAGAAAAAAGCTACGAAGAAAAAGGCTAAAAAGAAAGTAACCAAGAGAAAGACCAAGAAAAAGGCAACAAAGAAGAAGGCTAAGAAAAAAGTAGCCAAGAAGAAAACGAAGAAGAAAGCGAAAAAGAAAGTAGCTAAGAAGAAGGCTAAGAAAAAGACCAAGAAGAAAGCTAAGAAAAAGGCGAAGAAAAAAGTCGCCAAGAAGAAGACAAAGAAAAAAGCTAAGAAAAAAGTAGCTAAGAAGAAGACAAAGAAGAAGGCCAAAAAGAAAGTCGCCAAGAAAAAGGCGAAGAAAAAAGCCACTAAGAAAAAGGCTAAGAAGAAAGTAGCAAAACGTAAGACGAAGAAGAAAGCGACAAAGCGTAAAGCGAAGAAGAAAGTAGCGAAACGCAAAACGAAGAAGAAAGCTACAAAGCGGAAAGCCAAGAAGAAAAAGGC
>RCNF010000101.1_pt1 | contig 36652 bp, 25 predicted proteins | sample 2041311 | NCBI WGS metagenome assembly RCNF01 (sample SAMN09708228, study PRJNA481090) | Marine sediment metagenome, whole genome shotgun sequencing project. | biome: marine sediment; feature: ocean; material: sediment; isolation source: Sewage treatment plant 2 marine sediment (STP2) ...
TCTGGATTTTCATTCACGGTATTTTCATCCTCGCCGGCGCCTGGCTGTTCCGTGTGGATGTACATACGCTGGCAATCGCGTCTGCAGCAAATATTGGCGGTGCCGCATCCGCGCCCATCGTGGCGGCTCACCACCGTGAATCGCTGGTCCCTGCCTCAATCCTGATGGCGATGATCGGTTACGCACTCGGCAACTACCTGGCCATTCTGACGGGCCGGCTTGGCCAGTTACTGGTTACCTAGACGTCTTTTATCTTCGAATTGAAACTCACGGAGTTACACATGAATCGAATTCTCGCCGGACTTCTCCTGCTGCCATTTTGTTCCCTTAGCTTTGCAGGCAGCACGGTCCTGGAGTGCGAGAGGCTGGTTGATGTCGAAAAAGGCAGGGTCCTTGAAAACCAGCAAATTCTTGTCGAGGGCAACCGGATTGGCTGGGGCGCGTCGGGCAGAAATGGCGGGCAGATCATTAACGGTATTAGTGGGCTGGAGAAAATCCGCAAGCAACACGGGGATGGCATCGCCGACATGCTCTGGGACATGAAGTGGCGCGGCAATGACATCATCTATGAACGAGTTGATAAATACGCCATCGACTGTGACATCAAAGGCGGATTTCTCGAGGTCGCAACCAAACCGTCACAGGCAAGCTATTTTGACGAATTTGTGCAGGAACGTGAGCAGCATAAGTTTCCCTATAAGTACGAAGTATGGGACCGTCAAAAAACCTGCGAAAATCTGGGAACCGATGCGTTCCACGGTGGTTTCATTTGCTATCGCGACGGGCATCTACACCCCCTCAATCTCTGTATCGGTGAAGCGCGGGCGGCACACGATTTGGGCGTGCAAATTTTTGAGCAATCACCGGTTACGGGAATAGAACACGGACCTCGCCCGAAAGTGAAAACTGAAAACGGTGTAGTGGAAGCCGATTCAGTCGTACTGGCCGGTAACGCCTACAGCCAGTTCGAGCCAAAAGTTCTGTCCAACCTGGTATTTCCGGCCGGCAGCTACATCATTGGCACGGAGCCCTTGTCTGCGGAAATCGTCAATCAGATCAATCCTCTGGACGTCGCAGTCTGCGACTTGAATGAGGTGGTCGACTACTACCGCCTTTCTGCCGACAAACGCCTGCTGTACGGCGGCGCCTGCAATTACTCGGGTCGAGACCCGGCGAGCATCAAGTCATACATCATGCCTCGCCTGCTAAGAGTATACCCACAGCTAAAAGACGTCCGCGTGGACTTCGAGTGGGGCGGCAAAATCGGCGTTGTGCTGAACCGCGTTCCGGCTCTCGGTCGGATCAATAACAATGTCTACTACTGTCAGGGATATTCCGGTCATGGCGTTAGCGCGACACACGTCATGGGTGAAATCATGTCCGATGCCGTTGCCGGTACGCTGGAGCGGTTTGATCTGTTCGCCAACACGAAACACTTCAGGCTTCCCGGATCGCAATGGATGGGCAACCAGGTTATTGCGCTCGGCATGTTGTACTACAAAATGAAGGATCGCCTGTGAGATGCGGCGGCCAAACCGGACCTGTCGTTTGACCGATTACTCGACGTTGACGAACACCGGATTGCTGTAGAACCAGAGGTCTTTCCAGGGGTTCTCGCCAGGCACATCCGGCAGCGGTTCAGACTCTTCGCCACTTGTGCCACGTATGCGCACATAGAATGACTGCGTCACATCGGTAAAAAGGTATTTCACAACGCTGAATTTTCGATCCTTAAGCCACGAGTCCGGCGTGGCCCGTAACACGACAGCGGTCGTCGGATTGGTATCAGATACTGCCCCTTCGACCGATCCAGTGATCACATCGACTCGACTTACCTCAGGTCCTGCACCGCTGGCATTTGATCCGCTGGGGTCGTAAAACCTGATGGATATCTCAACGTCAGACCCCGATTTTACCGGCAACGTTTCGCCGATCGAAGCGCTCGACTCATCGCTGGTCGATGCTGCTGTCACATACAGCTCGGTGATGAGATCCCCTGTCGATACGAAGACGTTTCCGTTCCTCAGGCCATCGAAAATGTCCTTGAATGTATTTTCAGCGAACACATAGGTCTTCGAGTACTCACCGGGCCAAAAATCTTCGCCCCCTTCAGTGTAGTGAATATGGCTGTCCGAATTCGCGGTAATCCACCAGCGTCGGCCTTCGCCGAGCATGCTGTCCCAGAAGCCTCCCAGCGTTGCCGTCGTTTGATCGAACCCACCCATAGTCGGGTAGTCATCATAGTCGCCACGCAAGCCATCTTTGTTGCTACTCCCATCGGGCATGAGTGAACTGGCTTGATGTCCGGGCGCACCTTCCATACCGACAACGACAGTGGGAGCCGCGTCATGCCATGCGCGTATCTGGCGAGGTGAAACCAGTCCGTAGGCACCGAGTTCCGCCGCGGATCTTGATGGATGATTCACGATCACGAGGGGCGGCTCGCTCATTACCTGCATTGCCGCAAGAGCATCGAGCATACGATCCTCGTCATCGCGACCCGGGTCATCCGGCCAGGCGTCTTTGCGCCCAAATGCCTTTTCGAGAGACAGCATCTGATCAGCTTCGTCGTCAGTGTGCGGCATGATCACAGTGCAGTGCTTGGCACCCGGAGTATCGAGCTCCATGCCATAGAACTGAATAACTTCCGGGACCAGCTTTCTTGTGTAGAACAATTGCGGGTAGGCAAACTCGCGACTGAAGTCACTGTGATTGGGTCCGCCGTGATCGGTTACGACTATCCAGCTCAGCCCATACTCACGCGCTTTGCGTGCATTCACTTCGTACGAATATTCGGCATCGCCCGCTACGATCGGCACCGGCGGATCAAAACTCTTATCCCATTCCGCGCTGTAGATACTGTGGATATGGTGGTCGCCGGCACGCCAGGCGCGGACATCTGGCGGAGCGTTGCCTGAAAGTCCGCAACTCGATAGCAGCAAACAAACCGTCAAGGCGGGGCCCGAACGCCCGCGTACTACATCGCTAAGAAACATACTCGCCGAAACGATCGAGGACTTCACTCTTGATCGAAGCCAGTTCCGCGCCTTCCAGTGTGAGCATGGGCGATGCAACGTGGGGCTCGCAGATCTTGAATGCGGACAGCATCGCCTTAAATATCGGGATCGCCCGGCTGAGTGGTTGATCCTGCTGGTAATAGGCGCTGATCTCATCAGTAATCGCCTGCAGCCTGTCGGCCTCCGCGCCGTCGCCACTTTTTGCGGCGTCATAAATTGCTCGATACAGACCCGGCACCAGATTGGCACTACTGGGCACAATTCCATCCAGGCCATTTTGCAGGCCAAATGACGACATCGCGGCCCAACCCAGATGAAACGTAAAATCCTCCCGGTCAGCCCATAACGCAAGACTCTCGCGCAGGCGATCATCACCGCGTTCAGAGTCTTTCGCACCGACAATGTTCTCGTGATGGCTCAACTCGTCTATCAATGCCAGTGGGATTGACAGCTTGGTGGTCACCGGAATGTTGTACAGCACAAGTGGCAGCGGGCTGACATCGGCAAGCGCACTGAAATAGTGTTTCATCTGCTCTTCGTCAATCGGGTAATAACAGGGCAAATGCGACACCAGCACATCGGCACCCAAATCTTTGTATTCTCGAGCCTTCTCCAGGCTCGCAGCAAGACAGTTGTCAGCGATTCCTGCGTAGACGAGTTCTCTACCCGCCGCTGCGTCGACAGCCAGCTTGACCAGCTCTGCTTTGCTTGCGTCTGAAATCGAGGCTGATTCACCGGTTGTGCAGGCCACGAAAGGCGAGCATCGGTTGCTGACCAGGTTCGAGACAATTTTAATTACGCCCTGTGGATCGATTGCACCGTACTGGTCCAATGGTGTTGTCATCGGAACAACAACGCCCCGATAAGTATCCTTAATTTTTTTATCCTGCATCATATTTCTCCGGGCCCACTAGTGCGCCGATCGGTAAATTGATTTGGCATCCGCAAGCGTTACTTCCCTGAGGTTATTCTTCAGCAGCCGCTGCACTTTTAGTGCGCCTTCCGCCAATCCGTCGATTGCATCGAGCGGAATATCAACCTCTGATAGTCGCGATGGAATATCGCAATCCGCTATGAGCTGCCTGATTTTCTCAATACCATTCCTGGCTGTCTGCTCATCGGATGATACAAGCTCTGCACCCATAGCCTGCGCGACCTTTGCGTACTGCGGTATCGCACTCGGCAGGTTGAATTCCATGACATAGGGAAGCAGCAATGCATTCGACAGACCGTGTGGAATATGGAATTCGGTCCCCAGCGGATACGCAAGTGCATGTACCGCACCGGTATTCACTGGCCCGAGACACATGCCCCCATAAACACTTCCAAGCGCCACTTGAGTACGTGCATCAATGTCGTCCGGATTACGGCAGGCATTGACAAGGTTCTCGGCAATTATTCGTATGCCCTCAATAGCCAGAACATCCGCCATCGGATGCGAAAAATTATTCGCATACGCTTCGAGACAATGCGTTAACGCATCGATACCAGTCGCCGCTGTTACAGCGGGTGGCACCGACATTGTCAGTTCCGGGCAGATATAGGCCGCATCGGGTACCAGGAATGGGCTGATCACCCCGACTTTGGCGCCATCATCGGTCGTGAACAAGGCATTGGGAGAGACTTCGCTACCGGTACCCGAAGTCGTTGGAACACAGATCATTCCAGTCTGCCGTTCAGCAAGGTTTCCAATACCAACGATGTCATCAATCGACTGCGTATTCTTGATTTGTGCGGCAAGAAGCTTGGCGACATCCATTACGCTGCCGCCGCCTATACCGAGAACAAAATCGGTATCGAACGAACGCACTCGCTGCAGCAGAGTCTCAAATTCTGCGAATGTCGGTTCATTGACGATCGAATAATCGACTTCGCAACTGATACCTGCAGCATCAAACTCCAGCTGCATTTGTTGCATCAGTTCTCTTTGCGGCTCGATAGCAACGATAAAACAACGGCGAAACCCCGACCCAATGACATCCTGCTTTAAGGTCGCAAACGCCTCTGGCCCGAACACCAGTTTGGCCGGATTCAGGAACGTGATCGTTCTCATTTTGAGTTTCCGCCATGCTCATCGACAAATCGCCAATCCGCCCTGTCGGGTTCGTAATTCGGATTCAGCGTCATCTCTTCTGCGCCGACGTCTTTGCGCCATGCTCTGAGGTTCGCAAGCATTTCGTCAGCTAACGCTGGCATTTCGGCAGAGAGGTCGGTTGTCTCGCCCGGATCACTTTCAATATTGAACAGACTGACCGCAGCCCCATCTCCGGCAATAGAGCCTTCAAACCACTCAACGAGCTTATAGTCGCCTTGTCGAATCGCCCCTGCCGGCTTGAACCCAAGGTGATGAAAATGCGGGTAGTGGAAGTACAGTGCATCACGCTCAAGTGAGCCGGTCTGTTTCAGCAACGGCACGAGGCTGAAACCATCGATATCCGGCGATATGTTTGTCTCGTTCAATATTTCAGCAAAGGTAGGGAAGAAGTCGTCCGATATGACGAGTTCGTCATTGCTTGTACCTGCCTCAACCACACCGGGCCACTTGATTGCGAGCGGAACGCGTACGCCGCCTTCCCAGATCATCGCTTTGCCACCGCGATACGGATCCTGCGCCTGCAATTGCTCGAAGCCGCCGTTGTCAGAGTAGAAAATTACAATCGTGTGATCAGTAAGGCCGTATTCTTCCAATCGCTTTTCAATGCGACCAACGCTGTCATCCATTGTCTCAATCATGGCACCCATAATCGGGTTATTGACCGGATCATCGGCGCCGGACTTAGCTGCGTACTTTTCGATGAGCTCGGGCTTCTCCATGACAGGCCGGTGCACGGCATGGAATGTGACATACAGGAAGAACGGCTGGTCTTTATTCGCGTCAATGAACGCGAGCGAGCGATCGGCGATCTCAATCGTATGGTGCGCGTCCGCTGATGGATCAGCCTCATACGGTGGCTTGACGGTCGTCAGGATGTCCTCGAAACCCTGCGATTTCGGATCCATTGGTCTGCCGGCAACATAGTTTTTGTCGACATTCAGATGCCACTTTCCAAAATGGCCTGTCGCGTAGCCCTTTGACTGCATCATTTCGGCCAGCGTCACTTCCTCCAGCGGCAGGCCGGGGACTTCTGCAGGCCGCGACAGTTTCGCATAGGGATACGGACTGCCCGGAATATAGTCAGTGATATGCAGACGTGCCGGATTTTTGCCGGTCATCAAACTGGCTCGAGTTGGTGAGCACACCGGATTGGCTGAATAGGCTTTGGAAAATTGCATGCCTGAGGCAGCCAGCGCATCGATGTTAGGCGTTTCGTAGAATTCCGTGCCGTGATAACCAACCTGGTTCCAGGCGAGATCGTCCGCCAGAATCAGAACAATATTCCAGGGCTTCTGCTCTGCCGTCACCGCGGCATCGTTTGCGGTGCTCGCTTCTTTCGGCGGGCTACAAGCAGCAATCGCAAAACCGCAGGCAAGCACCAGAATCCATCTTTGTCGTTTCAACATCAACATTTTACTCACCTGCCTCAATGGCACGCTGCCTCTGCTTCCAGCCAGAATAGGTAAGGCTGCCGTCTACATCGGGAGCCGGAAACAGATAACTCGCAGCCCATGAAACGAAGAACAACACGACATGACTATAAACGCCAAGCATGTATTTGTGCTGCGTGTAGTTGAAGCTACCCAGATCCAGAAGTATCTTTTTCTCTCCGCCAAATGTCATCGGCGTCGAAGTGAGCAACGCACCTGCGGTAAAAACAACGCACGCGGCGACACCAATATACAAGCCCTGCTTGTTGGCACGAGGTATGAACACGCCGAGCAGGAACATGCCGGCGATGCCACCCGAGAAGATCGCGTACAAAGCGAATACGGTTCCAAGCACCCCTTTGCTACCCGCGGATACGTAAATTGAGGCCACGATAATGGCGCCTATGCCTGACAGGACAACGAGAGTCTTGCCAACCTTCAGGCGTTGTTCGTCTGTGCTATTTGGCCGTAATTTCTTGTAGTAATCGTCAACACCGACCGCTGCGAGACAGTTCAGATCGGAGTCGAGTGACGAAATCGCCGCCGCCATAAGCGCAGATATAATGATGCCGACGACACCGATTGGCAGTTGACTCATGATAAAGAACGGGAAAACGGCATCCGCGCGCATTCCGTCCGGCAACACCGCCTGGCCCTGATAGAACGCGTACAACGCGGTGCCGATGAACATGAACAGTGCCCAGACCGGCACCACCATGATCACTCCGAGAATGGATGCCTTGATGGCATCCTTGTCAGATCGTGCCGTCAAGTAGCGCTGTACGATCGTTTGGTCGGTACCGTACTTTTGAATGGTGTAGAAGATGCCATTGAGCGCCATGACCCAAAACGTCAGATTCACGAAGTCCCATTCCATCGACCCCAAACTCATCTTGTCCTCGGCCGATGCAACAGCCAGTATTGTCCCCAGACCGCCATCAATATTTATGACAATGATGAACAATGAAATCAGCCCGCCGAAGATGAGCAGGAACCCCTGAATAACGTCAAGCCAGATAACAGCTTCCATGCCGCCAAGTAAGGTCAGAATAATCACGGCGATACCGAGCACGATAATTACAGTGTATGTGTCAATTCCCGTCATGCTTGATACGGCGAGTGACAGCAGGAAGAACACCGAACCCATCTTCGCGAAATGCGCCAGAATAAAACCGAGTGAACCGTAAACTCGTGCGAAATAGCCGAACCGTTTCTCGAAATACTCATACGCGCTTAGCCCGATGACATTTCGGTACAGCGGAACAATAAAACCGATGCCGAGAAGCACGACCACTGGCACCATCATCCCCTGCACCAATCGCACCCAATTGCCGGCAAAGCCGTCGCCGGGGTAGGCGAGAAACGTAACGCTACTTATCAGTGTCGCGAAAATTGAAACACCGATCGCCCAGGAAGGGATATTGCCGCCGGCCGAGAAGTAGTTTGACGTGTTGGACTGTTTGCCCGAAAACTTAACACCAACGCCGACGGAAACGATCAGGCTGGCAAGAATGATCAAGTAATCAACAATGTGTAATGAGTTGCTTTCCATAGTTCTGATCTCACTCTTTTATGGTTGGGTCTTCCAAATAGATTCTGGCCACCGGTAACTTCCCGGTTTTGTCGTGACATGCAGCTGCGGGTACTCGTCGACACGCATACGCGTGACTCCAAGTGCCAGAGAATCGGTTGGGTACAGACTATCAATGTGCAGTGCCCCAAGGACAGCCTGTGAGGTTGCCCCGCCTTCGATCATCAGGTCACTGATGGCTCCGCTGACAACAACCTGCCGCGCAATCTCCGCCATAGCCTGCGTGATTTTTCGTCCACTAAGGCTGCGGCCATTCGGTTTTTGTGTAGCAGTGATTACAACGTTTCTGTGGCCCTTCAGGCCGTCAATAACCTGCGTTGCCCAACGGTCCAGTAGTTCCGGGTCAACCTCTGAGCTGAAGTAGACCTCATCTGGCATCGCGATGCAGACGGTATGGTCCTGAACCGGCGATATTGCCGCCCGACTGGTGGGAAAGTTACTTCCGCAGACGTACAGCGCATTGCCATCTCCGCGAACGTCATCCAGACGATCCCGCCCATTCATGGCAGGCGATCGCGTATCCAGAATGGCCGAGAAGAAATCCACTCCGCCTGCGGGAACCAATGTGTCATCTACTGCTAGTGCCCAGGCATGCAAATCGTCGCTATCGCGTGTGTTGCCGATGTACAGCCCATCGCGCTCGATGGTGTCGCCGGGTGAAATACACACCGCATCCCTCGCCCCGCCATTCGCCAATATCTCGATAACCTTCGATGTCTTCGAAGCGAAATCATGCGACGCCGCAAAACCGGACTGCGCGACTGGCTGATCGTCAACGAAATAGATACCGTCAGCAATTGTGCGCTGCTGCGAAGGGTTGGCCGGTATCAATAACGCTCGGGACTTTTTCTCAACCGCCATTTGCGCAGCCAGTTCCGGTCCGACATGCCCCCGCAGTACAGAGTCTACTTTCTTGAAAATCAGGTCAGGCTCAAGCCCAAGGATTTGCTCAGTCAAAAGCGCCGACTTGCTTGCTGCTGCAGCAGTATCAAGGGAACGCATATTGGTCGCTATCACCAGAACATCGGCTTCTTCTTTACCTACGGACTGCGTTTTGATGACGGATCGAAACCCTCTTGCGAGCGCGCTTCCTGCGATTTCCGCAGCGCCCGTCAAGTCGTCCGTAATCACAGCAATCATTGTGCGCTGTGCTCCGCTGCAATGCCGGCATTGTACAGGCGCACGGCATAGTCGATTGCCAGGACCATCGCATCTGAACTCGCAATGTTCTGCCCCGCAATTTCCATAGCCGTTCCGTGATCAACCGACGTGCGAATAATCGGCAGCCCGAGCGTAATATTGACCCCACGCACGCTGCTCATCTTTTGCGAATCGCTATCCCAGTTAAAGCCTACGACTTTAAATGGAATGTGCCCCTGGTCGTGGTACATGGCGACGCAGCCGTCGTACACGCCACCGATTGCCTTGGGAAACAGGGTATCCGATGGCACAGGACCATCAACATGGTAGCCGCGCGCCCGTGCCTCTTCGATCGCCGGGAGTATCTCTTCTTGCTCCTCGCTACCGAATAAACCACCGTCGCTGGAATGTGGATTAAGACCGGCAACGCCAATCTTTGGTTCTGCAATACCGAGCTTCTTACAGGCCGCGTCGATCAGTTCGATGACCTCGAGAATGCGAGGCTTCTTAACACGATCACAGGCTTCCCGCAGGGACACATGCGTTGACACATGTATGACACGCAGATTTTCCTCGACCAGCAGCATCGCAACTTTCGCGCTCCCGGTGTACTCAGCATAGATCTCGGTATGTCCGCCGAACTTGTGACCGGCGAGATTTATGGATTCCTTGTTGATCGGTCCAGTGACAGTGCCATCTATCTCATTGGCCAGTGCGAGTTCGATAACTTTTACGACGTATTCAAACGCCGCCTGACCACACATGGCAGAAATCGCGCCGCGTTGAAATGTTTCCTGATCGACGTTCGCGAGGTCAAAGACGTTGATAATGCCGGCTGTAAAATCTGCCTTGGCGACTGCGTCGATCACGTTCATCTTCAGAGCCAGTCCGCAGAAATCAATTGCGTTCTGAATCACTGCGGCGTCACCGATGACAACGGGACGGCAATGTCGCGTTACCGCGGGATTAGCAATCGCCTTGACGGTTACCTCTGGGCCAATACTGGCTGGATCGCCCATCGATATACCCAGCAACGGTGCGCTGTTCATGCTCGAAACCTCTAACCGGTACGCGGTAGCTGATTGAAGTGAATGCAGGAGGGAGTCGCAGGTGCCATTGCATGTCTGGCACCTGCATTCTCCGGTCCGGCGAAAATGGTCTTAAGCGCTTACTGGAAAGTCCATTTCATACCGAGATTGTACGACCGACCCGTCATGCTGTATTGCGCCGAACGGGTTGAGACACCTGAGTAGATGAACTTCACTTCATTCGTCAGGTTATTTCCCTGCAAGAAGAGATCAATGCCGCTGTTGAACATGTAGGTGAACGAGAAATCAACAGTGGTCGCAGCATCTCGCCATTCATCCTCATCCGCATCACTACCGACTTCTTCAATCCACTTGCCGCTGTAGTTAGCTGAGAGTCGCGAAATAATGGAGTTTCTCTCGTACACCAGCGCAAGGTTGCCGACGTGCTGCATTTGCTCGGGCAGAGCTTCGAGGGGAGTACGATCGCTACCGGTACCCAGATCGATGCTGGTGGCGTCCGTATAGGTGTAGTTGGCGTAGATACCGAAACCTGCCCACCAACCGGGTAATGTTGAGAACTGCTGTTGCCAGGCCAGCTCTACACCGACAAGATCGGCGCTACCACCATTCTCGAATTGCTCAACATCGAAACCGTCAAATTCGCCACCTTCCTGTACCGACGAAGACTGAAAGACGAAGTCGTCAATCTGCTTGTAGAAGATGCCGCCGGACAGAATACCGATACCCTCAAAGAAGCGTTCCGCGAGAATGTCGACATTGGTTGAAATTGCCGGATCAAGAAGTGGGTTACCGCGGATGATTTCCTCATCATCGATTTGCGTGAACGAGCGTGGCATCGCATCCCAGAAGTCGGGTCGCGCCATTCCCTGGCTGAAAGCCAGTCGCAGATTCGTTTGGTCGGAAAGCCGATAGCGGAACTGCAAGTTCGGAAATATATGATCAAAAGAGCTACTAACACTTTCGTTGGTGTTGCTGATGACTTCGTCATCATTCATAACCAGGTTTGCACCGGTGTAGTCGAGGCTGTTGTACTCCGCACGAACGCCGGCCACAAGCAGCAGCTTTCCGTAAGTCTGTGTCGTCATTATGTAGACACTCGAAACTTCCTCGTCAGCTTCGTATGGCTCGCCGAGATTTACGTCATTGCGTACTTCTTCCTCAAACGCACCGGCGGTCTGATTTGCAAAGAAGAAATCGCGAAATGCCACGCGATCCGTCCCATTGCCAAGGTCGTAACCGGTATCGAGCAGAACGGCTTCACCACTATCGAACTGGCCTAACAACAAGTCATCATCACCTTCCCAGGACCACTGCGAACGATCGTCCTTACGATCCTTGCTCAATGAGCGCACCTTCGCACCAATCTTGAGGTCGCCGGAATCTCCACCCCACACCATTGGCATCGTAAAATTCAGGGCTGCAGCACTAATATCGCTGGTCGTATTTTCATACTTGACGTCAACCTTATCCATTGCATAGTTGTCGTTGTCATTGATATCGTTGGTCGCCGAATCCCAGTCAGGAGTCGGAGAATCTATACCGACCACATTCAGGTTCATGCCGCGATACTCGAACTCCGGCTTCAGCTGCCCATCAGGTTTCTTCGTTGATGCAGAACTCGTCGACAGACTGTAGTCGAGCAATGTAGAGCCGAAATGACTCTTGCCACCAAAGGTGACGGATGTGATCTTTTGCTCTTCCACCCGATCATTCATGGACCTGACCATTCTCAGGTCTTCGACTTCGGTCGGGGATATGTAATCACCCTTGTCCCAGCGGACTCGCGTGACCTGTCGATCCTGGTCATCTTCGCGAAAGTTGTAAACGCCGCCGAGATAAACCTCATGATCATCGGTGAATCGATATTCCAGTCGTGCGTTCAGACCGTAGCGGTCACGTGTATTCTCTGAAAACTGCACTTCGGAGTTCGTCAGTGCGTACGGAATCTCGACATCGTTAACGTCGTCTTCGCTGCCCCACTTCTGTTCATTATTGTGGCGTTCAGCGGAAGTACGAGCGTAGTTCACTCCGATTGACACACCAAAATTCTTGTTCGCACCAAGCACATCAGAATAATTAAAGGCCGCGCGTGTGTGTTCACCATCCGCAATTGAATGCGCACCGACGCCAACGATAGCGTTCATGACTATTGATTCATTGTCGAACGCGCTTTGCGTTTTGAGATTGACCGACCCGCCAATCGCATCAGCGTCCATATCCGGGGTCAGAACCTTGGTTACTTCTACTCCGCTCAATTGTGCTGCCGACACAACGTCCAACTCAACGCTACGATTCTCTCCGTTCGAGTAGGCAACTTGCTGGCCGTTGATCGTAATGTTGGTATAGCTGGGTGACGTACCGCGCAGAGAAACAAAACGGCCTTCGCCGTTATCTCGTTGAATGCTCACACCCGAGACACGTTGCAAGACTTCAGCAGTGTTCAAGTCAGGGAAACTCTGAATCTGCTCCTCCGAGATGATGTTCTTGATATTCGCCGATTCTCTTTGCTCGTTCAGCGCCTTGCTTTGGCCAAAACGAGCGCCCTTCACAATGACTTCGTCCGCTACCTGGACAACGCGAGCCAAGGTTATTGATTGCTCGGTGGTACCGGATTCGCTAACCGTTACCTCGCCTTCGTAACTGTTATAGCCAACGTAGGTGATCGTCATCGGGTAGGTACCTGCCGCCACGCCATCAAGCCGATAGCGGCCGTCATCGCCGGTCGTGGCTCGGTGTGTGGTGCCGCTAAGCTCAATCGTGGCTCCAGGCAGATATCCCTGGGTCTGTCCGTCGGTGACCGTTCCGCGCACGGATGCGGTGGATTGGGCGTGCGCATTGCCGATCAAGGCGAACACGATTAGGGCACAAAAGCCCGTGATCCTCATTACATTGCTAGGTAGCTTGCTCATGATCTCTCCCGAACAGCCCCCCCGGGGCCGTTGTTTTTGTCGATTCTTACCGCTCTCTGTTGAGTCAGACGCAACAAAATGAGAACGTTCCCATCTTTCAATCGACCCCCAAATGAGAACGTTATCATTTCTATGGGGGCCGTCACCGCTTGAAGCTGAATCTAACCTACTACCCCGTTCTGCTGTTTGCAAGAATGGCGCACCATCAACTGTGTCTTTAATACAACACTTGATGCAGGCCGCTTCGGGTGCTTCATTCTCTGCAGCAGTAGTTCCGCCGCTTTGTAGCCAATATCGTGTCCGGACTGCCGAACCGCCGTCAACGGCGGGTTCAGTGAGCTTGACCAGTACATATCGTCGAAACCCACGATAGAAATATCGTCTGGAATATTCAGGCCACGCGCATGAATCGAGCGCAGGGCCCCGAGCGTGAGCAAGTTATTCGCCGTGAACACAGCCGTCGGCGGATTGCGCAAATCCAACAACTCCAGCATCAGGTCCGAGCCGCTCTGATAGTTCGATTGGCTGTTCTTTACCAGCTCAGGATCAATAGCAATAGCGTGTTTCTGCATCGCCTTGTCGTAACCTGCAATTCGTTCCCGGGTGGTTGGAATCTGCGTATGGCCGGTGATATGAGCAATTCTCGTGTGACCCAGACCGATCAGGTACTCAATTGCCCCAAATGCGCCAACCTCGTTGTCCACTTTGACGACGTCGACGTCGATACCGATGAGCCCACGGTCGATACAGACAACAGAGTAGCCGTTACCGATAACATCGATGATGTGCTGGTCCTTGCCATGTGACGGAGCGACGATGAGTCCATCGACCAATTCGGACTGCAGAACATCCAGGTACAGTTTTTCCTTGGCCATGTCCTGATCGAAATTACCAATCATCACCGCAAAGTTATGCTCGTAAGCGCACTCTTCCACGCCGCGAATAACATCCACATAGAAAGGGTTCTGCACATCCGGCAGCACCAGGCCTATAAGCTTGTTCTTGCTCGTAATACTGCGCAGGCGCTGCGCGACCCGATTTGGCAGATAGTTCAGCTCAGCAATCGCAGCCTCAACTTTCTCGCGGGTCTTCGGTTTGACCAGCGGCTCTTCATTGATCACCCGGGAAACGGTTGAGATTGAAACCTGAGCTTTGTCAGCAACGTCTTTTAGTGTGGACATAGTCTGTTTTCGATCTTATCGGTTATTGGTGGGTTTCTATTTGAGAATTTCATAAATCTCCGGAATCGTTTCGTAGCCGATCCCCGGCGCGTCCGTCAAACAAACCAAACCGTCGCGCAACGTCATCTCCGGTGCGAACCTGCCAAACGGCTCAAACACTTCGGGATAGGCCTCGTTGCCCATAAGGCCGAGACCTGCCGCCATCTGCAGTCCGAACTGGTGCCCACCGTGCGGTACACAGCGCCGCGGTGACCAGCCAGAATCCGCCAGCATATCGAGTGTACGCAGATACTCGACAAGGCCATAACTCAACACCGGGTCCATTTGCAGGTAGTCCGTCGACGCATCCAATCCGCCATAGCGAACAAGATTTCTCGAGTCATCGAATGAGAAAATATTCTCTCCCGTAGCGATGGGTGTTGCACAAGCCGCCTTAAGCTCTGCCAATGCCGCAAAGTCCAGAACACCAACCGGTTCCTCGTACCATCTTAAACCGTAGCCCGCGATCGCTTCGCCATACTCAATCGCGGTTGCTATATCAAATCGCGCATTGGCGTCGACTGCGAGATTTTTGCCGTCACCGACCACCTGCAGTGCTGCCTCAATTCGGGACAGATCCTCAGCGAGGCTGGCCCCGCCGATTTTCATTTTGACCGCATTGAAACCCATATCCAGGTACTTGCGTATTTCGTCCTGCAATGTGCTGTGATCTGCGCCGGGGTAGTAGTAACCGCCAGCCGCATAAACATTGACCGCGGTATCGCATTGACCGTCGCGGTAGCGATCTGCCAGCAAACGATACAGCGGCTGTTTTTCAAACTTTGCGACCAGATCCCAGATCGCCATGTCAATCGCACCAACCGCGACGCTTCGCTCGCCATGACCACCGGGCTTCTCATTGGTCATCATCACGTCCCAACAACGGAATGGATCGAGATTGTGGCCGTCGTCGCTCAGCAGGGTTTCCGGGTCCGCATTGAGCAATCGGGGGATGATCCGCTCTCGCAGGATGCCGCCCTGCCCATAGCGTCCATTTGACGTAAAGCCATATCCAATCAAAGGCTTACCGTCGACAGTCTGGTCCGTTTCCAGGGCAATAGTCGACACCGTCATTGACGAGAAATCGATAACGGCATTTCTAATCGGTGAGGCGATAGAAACCGTTTCTTCGCGGATGTTTGTGATCTTCATTGCTGCTCTCGAGATTTGTGCAGACCGTACACGGCCTTTGGTTGACTAAAGAAATCACGCGCGTAGGTTCCGCACTCAGGTATTCCCCGGCCGGATTCCTTGCGCCCGCTGACCGGTAGCGCATTGTGCCGATAGCCGGTTGGCATGTTCACATGGCAGATCCCCGCGTCAACAGCGGCTACGAACTGCCGGGCCAGCTCCAGGTCGCGGGTATAAATGGAAAACGACAATCCATAGCGCCCGGTGTTTGCCTTCGCAAGGGCATCATCGATCCCGCTTGCCGCGACGACGGCGACAACCGGGCCGAAGATCTCTGTGTTGCAGAGTGACTCGTAGTCGCCGATATCGGCCAGCAGTGTTGGCTCGAAATAGTTTCCGTGCACGAGCTCATCGTCATCGGGAACCGCCCCGCCTGTCAATACGCGTGCCCCTTCCTCAAGCAGGGCATTCACTGCTTCACTGACTCGACGCTGCTGCAGGCTTGAAATCAGTGGGCCCATCGTCGTCGTTGGCTCGGACCCCGCGCCAGTCACGATTCGCTCAATCTTCTCCTGCAAGATCTCCAGAAACTGCTGGTATACCGATTGATCGACAATCACTCTCGATGTGCCCGTACACCATTGCCCGCAGTACGCGAAGCCGTGCTCCGCAATTCCCGTCGCCGCCATTTCGAGATCCGCGTCCGCCAGAATCACGACCGCGTTCGAACCACCCATCTCCGCCTGGAAACGAATGTTTCTGTCACTGATCGCTTCGGCGATCGCCTGTCCGGTTGCACTCGAACCCGTCAGCGAGATGGCTTTCAGTTCAGGCATGGCCAACATCGGCGGTACCACTGTCTGGCCATCCGCGATAACAAGACTCGCCACGCCCGGCGCAAGGCCCGCTGTGTCCAGCGCAGTAAAGAGCAGAACCGACGTCATCGGCGTCAACTCTGATGCTTTGACGACGGCGACATTGCCCGCAAGCAGTGCCGGCACCAGTTTTCGCATAACACCAGCGAGCGGAAAATTCGACGGCGTGACCAGCAGCACCACGCCAAGCGGCTCGTGCACAATCGCATGGCCGTCCGGTCCTTCTTCACTTCTTTGAAACAAGTCGATCTGCACGCGAGACTCATCGACCGTCGCGACGACTTCCCGGTGCGCTTCGGCAAGCGTCTTGCCGGTTTCAGCAACTATAGCGCACGCAAGCTCATCGCTATTTTCGAGTATCTCGCTGAGCAACCGCTCTACGACAGCAACACGAGTGGCCAAGTCGAACTGACCCCAGTCAGGAAATGCAGCCGCCGCAGCTTCGATGGCTCGAACTGCATCAGCAGCTGTTGCGGTGACCGTCAAGCTAACGATCTCGCGGCGATCCGCAGGATTGCTCAATGCGACGACGGGTGCACTCGACGTCTCCTGCCACTGTCCATCAATGTAACTGCGACACCTCATGTCGGGGTCTACCAGGGCATGCTTCGTTGCGTGTGTGCCCTGCCGACTTCGGCCGCGTCTTCACGTCGACCGGCGCCGATCATCACGCCACGATCAATTTGTCCGTTAACGTTGTTGGGCAGCACGTTATCCAGAAAGAACAGTCCGTTCGCAGTCGCTGCCTCGAGGACCCGATCACCTGCTGCATTAACTTCTGCCGGAAGCGGCGGATCCGCACGTCCCTCCAGATGGCCATACGAGAGACTCATGTCGCGCGGGCCGTGCTCCGCGAAAGCGAGCCCGGGCACTGCCAGTGTTGCCTCGGTATTGGCAAGCGCCTGTTGATCTTCGATCTTCACGCCCAGCATGATCTCGCCATCAGGATTCAACGGCCAGACATCTGCTCGCTGCAAATACTCCTCTCGATCCAGCCCCCAAACCCACGCCGCAAAGATATGACTGCCCCAGCCACGCAGGCCTTCGCCAACGATCTCGAGCGCCTGTTTGTGGTTGGGGTAACGTGCCGCCTGCACAAAGCGTTTGACGGCTTTCGGATCTCTCGCTCGGGCAAGATGCACTCCATGCACGCCCTGCGCAAGAGCTTGTTCAACCATCCAGCCGCCTGCTTTCGCCGTTGCTGCATCCAGTCCAAGCAATGGCAGTACAACAACAACCGCTGGTGTCCGATGTCCGCTCGGTGTTGGGCCCGCGTCAACAAGACCACGCATGAACTCTCGCAACAAGCCGAAGTCCAGTGGTTGATGCTCCATATTGAACACGATGTAGTCAGCCCATGTGTCGGACATGCGCAGTCCATCTTCATAGCCACCGTATGCGGCTGCGTAATAAATGGGTTGGCCGCTGCTCAGCAGCTCGATGGACTTATTGATCCTCGCGGGCTGCCATTGTGCAGCCGCGGCAGCATCCGCGCCCTTGCCAGCTCCGATTGAAGACGATGACTGTGAGTAGGTGGGCAACACCCTGAATTCGGTCGCCGCGGAGAGATCGCCCCACACGCTGAGTCGATTACCGGAAACGCTATTGATGACACCCCAATGCTCATCCGATACGACCACTCTCCCCTGCAGAGCATCAGCGCGTACTGGAGCAGAAAGATGAACTGTCGTTTGATAATCCTGCTTCGAATAGGATGTTGCAAGCGCCTGCAAGTGCATGCCGTCATCAATGAATGTCGGCTCACCCTGAACATTGCCATCGCCTTCAAAGCCATCCCGAAACAGCGAATCGCTGACCGTGGCGACAGTATCGAGTTCGAATGACCCCAGGACGATGTTGTCCTTGAACGAACTGGGCTTCAAGCCCTCCTTCGTTTCGATAAACAGAGTGTTCTCAAGGATCGTATTGTTGACGATCTCGAGTTCGCTGCGTTGAATATAGAAGCCTTGATTCAGCGCTACCGTATTTCGGGAAACCAGCCCTCGGCTCTGCATGGTTATTCGCGTCGCACCAGAGTTACGTGACGAATTTCGGTTGCCGAAAAGCGAGTTGCCCGTAATCTCAACATAGAATTTATCCGCATCAGGCAGAGGATCCAATGGACCGTCGTACCGATGCTCTTGTCCGCCAACGAACAGGCCACCTGCATCATCGCCAGCGTCATTATCGACAATCAGATTGTCGCGAACGCTTGCCGACGACCAGAGCGCCACAAATATTCCGCCAGCATCATTGTGGCTGAGTGCTGTATTGCTTAGGACGATATTATTGGCGATGACGGGTGACGACCATCTGAAGATAGACATTGCGCCACCGTCACTGCTGCGCATTGGATCATCCAGTCCGGCGATATTGTCCAACAGAACGTTGTTCGTTATAGATCCATTGCAGCCATGGTCATAAGCAATGCCCGCACCGCGGCCGTTGTCCGTGCGATTGCCAGCGATCAGGTTGCCATTGATTTCAGGGTTGCCCGCATTGGTACAGTAGATCGCGGCGCCGTCATTTGCAGTCTCATGCCAGAACTCCGGGTCCCAGTTTTCCGGGCCCAATGTCTTATTCGACACGAAAAAATTATTTGACAAGACAGGTGATACGCCGTCGATGAAGATCCCGGCACCCGGCCCGCGAATCAAACCACCGGTCACCTCAAAGCCGTCAAGCCTTGAGTTGTCTGCCGCAGTTAGCACTCTGCCCGCTTGCGCCGCATTAATGATCGATCGATTGATCCAAACGTCGCGTGACCAGTCCGTCACACTGAAGCCTCCATAAAGGTCCACGCCAGAGCGCATCTGCAACGAGTGCTCCTCATACGTTCCGGCCGCGACCAGAATTGCGACCGACTTGCCCTTTGCTTTGCCTAGCGCAGCACCTACCGTGCCCAACGGCAATTTTTTCGTGCCATTGCCGCCTTCGTCGGAGCCTGTCACAGCCGATACATAAACGACGTCGCCGTACGTATCGAGGTCTATGGCCTGAGTTTCTGGTCCCGTTCTGGCGTGGCCGAGGCTCATGCCGGAGAAAAACAGCCCTGTAATAAGGGTGAGTTTGTATATCGTGTTTGCGTTTCGCATTGTCTTACTCGTCTTTAGTCGTTGCTGTTTACAAATTGCATCGCGTAGAGTTTCGTGCCGCGCATGCGCAGGACTACCTGAACTGTCTTTCCGGCAAGCGCCGACACATCCGGACCATTCAGCCACTCGACCTCGCCGGCGATGAAATCGCCATTGATGTATAAGCCGTCATCAACGGTAAAACTCTCGATCGGCTTGCCATTTTCGTCAAGAAAACCCACCTGCGCATAGCCCACTGCGTCGGTGTCGATGTTGAGTTGCAGGCGATCACCGTCAAATACCAACGGCTTGGTCACGATCGTTTCTTCGCTGCCGTAGGGACTGTCCACCGATACGAAACCATCCAGTCGCTGCACCAGGCGATATACGCCACGGCCGTCTGCGTCTTTGACATACGCAGAGTGGTACTGGGTTTCACCGAAATAGTATTGCCAGATCTCTTCGCCACGACGAATCATGCCGTGCGCAATATAGGCAGTAACAACATCACGCCCTTCGTGCCGGCCGATACCAACGTATGCCGGGCGTGGATAGCGCTTCCAGTCGATACCATTGCGGCTGACCGATAGTTGTGACTCCAGCGGACCTGATCCTCGCCCACGGTCCTCGTCCAACCAGATAGTGCGAGTTAGCGGGCCATCTTTCTCATAGTGAAAATAACCGATTGGAAAAGCGACGTAGGTGTCAGGCGCCCAGTCGTACTTGGTCGCCTTGGTCAGATAAAAATCCACTCCAACCGGGTCTTCGGGAATCGGATCAAACCTGTGCGGATATTCCATGCCGAATCCACCGGGTGTTAACGGCCCGTTGTCTGAAAACCAGGGCAACGGATCACGTAGTGGGTATTCGCCGCGCAAATCAAAATAATCCTGCTGGGTCAGCGCATCAAATGGTGCGGGCACCCTGAGGTCCGGGTGCTCTGTGACGACAGAGCTACGCTGCGTTGCACCGGCCGGCGTATGAAAAATTCCGGAGCGGTGATAAGCGACGTAGAGTTGCCGCTGATCGTCATAGAAAGTGCTGGACTGAGTTCCCGAACGGAACGGCAATATGACCGTCTTGTGTCGTTTCCAGTCGTAGCCATCCGACGATGTGTAGAGATAAATACCGCGACGCTGATAGTCCGTAAAAAACTTCCAGCGCTCCGCTTCCGGTGCCTGCGGATCGAAGAAAGGATTGCCGAGGCCGCCAACGTTATCGGGAATGACAATGTTCTTGCGCCCCCCGACGTCACCGCGACCCAGGTCCCGGTGTTCGAAATTCACACCGTCGCGTGACGTATAGACCGCGAGATAGTCATTCTCGACAGAATTGTAGATACGAATCAGACCATCGTCGCCCTCGACGACCGTCAGGTGTTTGCGAAACTCTCCCTCAATATTGTCGATTACACGCTCAGCACGCTTCGGCGGATTGACGACAAACTCAACATCGCCGATATCTGCAAGAATTTCGTCGTCGATGAATACGTGTTTGCGATTGCCGAGTTGCAACGGTCCGTCGCCAGTTTGAAACAACGGAGCAGGCCCGACGGCAAGCTCAACCGGGTCAACTGACGCAGCGAAACTCGCCGGAGGGTCGAAATTGCCGGCGTAGACGAGCCCACGACTGATACGAAACTCGTCGAGCATTCCATGCAACGGATTTTCCCAGGCACCATCACGACCCAATGATAAATAGGCTTCATCACCGAACGGAAGGGCTTCCAGGTCTGCTTTCGCCGGGAGAGCCTGAAGCTGCCCGTCTACATAGTGGCTTAGCTGACTGGCCGCCGCATCATAGGTAAACGCATAGTGATGCCAGCCCGGCGTGTGAGCATTGCTCGGAATATCGAGCACCGTTCCAGACGCCTGATTGGCCAGCACAAAACTGTCATTGTTCCAGCGAAGCTTGGTAACCTGATTATTCTCGCCACGCGGTCCGGAGCCCAGCTCAAAAACAATGCCCGTTGGCATACTCGATTGCGAGGTTTCTGCAAGCGAATACCAGAACTCAATGGTCCAGTTGAAGTCACCCAGATTTATGCCTGTGCCCGTTGGATTAACAAAACCAACTTCCTTGCGAAGGTGCACTTCGCCGGATGTCATCAGTGCCGCGAATTTCGCGTTGAACCAGGTCATTGGTTCAATCGTCCGGCCTTCTGCCGGTGGCATTCTTACAAAACCAAATTGCTCATGATTTTCCTCACCTTCGGGAACGTCGAATAATTCGCGGTCCTCCAGCAGCAGGGCATGACCATAACGTCCCTCGACGACCTGCCCACCCATACCAAGTGCCAGCGGCATATCGTTGTCCGAGCTATCGTCCAACACGCTACTTGGGTAGAGACCGACCGGTTCGTCGAACAGCCAGAGCGCGACGGTTTCGATTGTAGAATCGCCAGCTTCGACCGATTCTGCCGCGCCACATCCGGCCAGCAGCATCGCTGGCAGCAGTGTGGATAGAATTTTAATTGTGCGCATACTCATTTCTTCATGGCTCCTGCTGCACGCATTCAATCATGCGAACGTTATCATTCTGAATTTGTAGGCTTGGCGCTTAACTGGCTATGGCGAATCACCAGCGTATTAACCACGGCATTGTCGATTGAATGAATTCGATAGGTAATTTCGGGGTCGGACAGTGACGTATCAATCGACAGCACACCGAATGAGTCGTTCGCGTTATAGCTGAACAACGCACCCTCCTCGATTGGATGAGTATGGACATTGGTCAACTGACCGCTAAGCAAATCGAAAAATTCGTAGCCGCTGTCGCGCTCAATAGCCCATGCTTCGGAGCGATGCCGGTCGGATGACAACAAGACAACTCCCGGTACGTTATTCTCTTCAATGAATGAGAGGATATCCTCACGCTCATCCGCAAAGCCCGACCAGGTGTCAGCACTATCGGGTTTGGCACCATCAGCCCACGCAACCGGACTCCCGATGATCTTGAACGTCGCGTCAGAATTCTCGAGGCCGTAAAACAACCAGGCTTTTTGCTCCGGCCCAAGCATGCTGGGTTCTTCAATGAATGGATTCGTTCGGTAAGTGCGACCGTCGAGCATGAAGAAGTCGACATCGCCAATAGAAAAGCGAAACCAGGTGCCCGGATTGCTCTCTGATCCGTAGGCCGGGTTGTTCCAGTTCTGGCGGAAGGAATTGACCATTGGCTGCTTCCATGCCGGTCGGTCAACGTACGGACCCATCCATACATCATCGAATGCGGCATCGTGATCGTCCCAGATTGCATAAGACGGGATTGAACTTACGAGCCGCCGAAACTCCGGGCGAGACTGGCGCCGATAGTATGTGTATTCATGAAAAGCGCCGGGCATTGCCGGAACGTCGATGTAAACATTATCACCAAGAAACAGAAACGCGCGCAGATCATGGCCCGCTATCGTGTCCCACATGCGTTCATTTTCTGGCGTGTAGCCGGCGCAGCCGCCGAATCCGACATCGAACCGCCCAGCACTCCCGGCGACCGGTGATGTCCTGAATTGATGCATGCCAGGCTCGGCATTGTCTTCACCCGAAAACCTGATCTGGTAGGAATATTCAGTATCAGGCAATAATCCGTCTACTCGGGCTATGCCGGTAAAATCATCAGCAGCGGATGTGCTTCCAGCCACAACCAAATCATCGCCCTCTCCGCTGATATGAACTTCGAAATCAGTCGCCGCTACACTGCGTATCCAGAAACGCGCGCTGCTGTCTGTTATGGCGCCCAGCATTGGACCATGTACGATCCGAATGCCTTGTCGTTCCGCCATAGCCTGGAACTGGCTGGACGCGGTTAGCGGCGCCAGTAAGTCACGCGGACCAGCAAGGAACCGTTCGAAAGCAAGTCCCGCATCCAATGCCGCAGTCATCGCATTCCAGGCAGCATCAAGGTCATCCAGCTGGGCGTACGCGATCGCCCGGATATAGTGAGACTCTGCGTCAGCGGGATCTTCTTTGAGTCGCAGGTCGGCCAACGCCAGAGCAGCCTCTGGTTTGCCGTCAATAATCTCAAGCATCTGACGTTGCCCGCGTCGCTTGTAATAGAGATCAGCTGCACGTTTCTCGAACATGCGTCTGCTCCATTGATTCTCACTGCCGTAAAACGGATGCGTTGATCCATTCTCGTAAGCATCGGCTGGGCCAAACTCACCGTAATTCAGGCCGCCAGTATTACCAACTTCCCGTGCCGCCAACTCCGTTGCGTCCTTTTCAGCGGGCGGCGGACTGCAAGCTGAAACAACTGCAGCGAGTGCGGCGATGCCACACGTAATGAGCGTTCTAGATATCGGCATTCGATTCATCAACCGTCAGCGACTTGCCAGCAGCCTTGGCGATCGATTCGATCGCGAGCTTGTACCCCTCGTACAACACCCGAAAGTCAGCTGCATGAATGACGAGATTGAGGCCATTACCCGCCCACTTCGCAGATTGTTCGAGCGACGCGAAGTTGGCCGCAACCTGAACACCGCGCGCCGTGCACTTGGCGATAATTTCTCGCACAATCCGATCGAAGTCCGGGTGATCGAAGTCACGCGGAATCCCCATAGATGTCGATAGGTCGGCAGGACCGATAAAGACAACATCAATACCGCCGACATCGAGAATTTCATCCAGATTTTCGACGGCAGGAACGCTCTCGATACCGATCATGACAACATGATCCTGATTAAACTCTTCGAGATGCTCACGAGTCGCGTCACTCGGAAATTCTCCTGTTTTCATCGCATGCTCGATCAGCCGCCCCTTCATCGGGCGCCACCGTGCAGCGCGGACTACTTCGCGAACTTCATCCACGGTCTCGCAATACGGTGCCAGCACACCACTTGCACCGGAGTCGAATACACGTGTTACGAAATGCCACTGCGGCCGCGGGATACGCACGACCGATGGCATGCCGCTTGCCTTGATGACCGTCAGCAGATCGGCGACCTGGCTATCGCTATAAGGTGAGTGTTCCATATCGATAGTAAAAAAATCGAACGGCAGATCACCCAGGGCAGGTACCCAGCCCGGATTTCTGACCATGCTGAGCATTGTCGATATAAGTGTTTCACCGTTCTTGATGCGTTGCCGAAATTCAGTGTTGATCATGTGCTACTCCGAGTTGACTCAACGATCAACATAGGCGCCATCAGGCGTTTGCAATGTACTCCAGTCCTTTTCCTGATAAGGAAACTTCGCGGCAACCTTTTCGTCGAGATCGATGCCGAGTCCAGGCCGGGTAGGAGGATTCGCATAGCCCTTTTCATACGAGAAATGCCCGCCATAGAAAAGGTCTTCCCAGAACGGATCCTGGCCACTGCCAACTTCCAGAATCGTACAGTTAGGTGTGGACATGCAGACATGCATGGATGCGAGCGTGCTGACTTCGCTTTGTGGGTTATGTGGCGATACGTCAACGCGAAAAGCTTCGGCCAGAATAGCGATCTTGCGCAGTTCGGAGATGCCACCTACATGTACAACGTCAGGCATGATCACATCGACAAGGCGTTCCGAACATAACGGCGCAAAGTGATATCTGGATGTCAGGCGTTCACCCGTCGCCAGCGGCACCTTGGTCTGGGCTCGAATCTGGCGAACCTCTTCAAGCACTTCATTTTCAAGCTGAGTAACTTCTTCAACCCAAAACGGGCGAAACTCCTCAACGCGATTGCAAAACTCGACAGCCGAGTATGGCGTCGGCTTGCCATGTGCCTCGACAATAATATCGAAATCCGGACCCACGACGTCGCGTACCTCTGCAAGGTGCTCAACACCACGGCGAATCGCCACACGATGGTCAATCGGTTTTCCGCCCGAGTAGAAACCGCCTTTGACGCACGTCCAGCCGTCTTCCTTTTTTTGCCGCCACAGGTCCAACGCCTCCTCAGGCGATTTTGCTTTGCGTTTCTTGGTGTGACTTATTCGCTCGAGATAGCCTTCATGGCAATACAGACGCACTTTATCTCTGGCTTTGCCGCCCAGTAGCTTCCATATCGGTTGTCCGAGTGCCTTGCCGAGAATATCCCAAAGGGCAATCTCTACGGCGCTAAGTGCCGACATCAGTACAGGTCCACCACGATAGCGCGGCCCAATGAACATGCCGCGCCACAAACGTTCAATCTCCGTCGGATCCTTGCCGACCAGATATCGCTTGTGCTCATTAATGGCGGCAGCGATGGTAGCGCCCTTGTTCGATAACGTTCCTTCGCCAAGACCTGTGATGCCCTGATTGGTATACAGCTTCACGAATACGTAGTTTTCATCATTGCCGGCGTCGACGAGAAACGTCTTCAAATCGGTAATTTTGAGGTTCAGCGGCTTGGCGTCTTCGAATGTCCGCTCCAGCGGCCCCGCGCCAGCGGTCACCGATGTCATAAGCGATACAGCCCCGACTCCGGCCGCTCCCAGACCCTTGCTGAGAAATTTTCGTCTGTCCATCGCCCTGTTCTCCCCCGGAGGTCGTAAAATGAGAACGTTCTCATTTTTTGACTGTGATCGCAAATTCTTGCTGCTTTTTGCTGCTCAGGCCTTGAAAACAGCGGCTTTCGACGTAGCCTAGTGCGGGCAAGGCCGGAGGATCAACTGTTGCTCTGCAGAGAAGGCAGCCATTCGGGCGACAGCTTGAATTTCACTCGATCGCCCGAAACCGGGCACTCAAACGACAGCAAGCATGCGGTCAGCTGCAGGTCCACGCCATCCGCCTCTCCATTGCCGTGCAGGCGATCACCGATCACCGGAAAACCCAGGCCTGCCAGGTGGCGGCGAATCTGGTGCTTGCGACCGGTCTCAATTCGAACCTCGACCAGCGACTGGCTGCCGTCGGCGCTCACTTCACGAAAAGTCACTTCGCTAAGCGCGTCTTTTTCGTCAATGGGCTCTTCAACCCGAACGGGACTTGATTGCGATGAGAAATCACCGGCAACGAGCGCCAGATAGCGCTTTTCTATGCGACGCTCTCGAAACAGCTCAGATAGTGCCGCGGCGCTGCTCTTCGAGTGCGCGACCAGAATCAGCCCGTTCGCCGCCCGGTCCAGCCGATGCACAGTAAATGCCGGGCGCTCAGGGTCGAGATTCCGTTCTGCCCAGCGAGTCACTGTACAGTGGTCGCCCCACTTCGAGCCTTGTGAGCGGAGGCCATACGGTTTGCGCCAAACGGTGTATCCGCCGGCATCGGCGATTAGCGTCGGTTCGGGTGGACTCTCTGCAATAATTTCGGGGTCATAGTACAAATTGATCTCATCACCGACCTGTAGTGCCCGTTTTGCACGTCGCAAGCGTTGCGTATTGCTCCCTCGCGTAAGCCACACTGCGCCACGCGACATGGCGATCTTTATTCGCTGTTTGGGCAGACCCGTCGCTGCGCTAAGCAGCACTATCGCGTTGTCATCGGCGGACTCCACCAGCACGCGCGATTCGATCCGTTCGGGTGTATTTTGCATGTTGGCGTCGCTGGCAGTCTTCTCGGGAGGAAGAGACTAACAGAAGTCAGCCTGCACCAGCCGATCTGATAACACGGACTCGCCTGCTCGGGGGATCACGATCCATGACTGACCTTCGGCCTACAGGACTCGACACATATACAAAAGTTCTTGCAGCGGATCGAGTACGCAGACTTCGCTACCGTCAGCGCGTCGAATTGCCGTCAATCCACGTATCGATAACGTTGAGATGCTGATCGGTACGAACAAAATCAGCACGGTAGCCGACCTGAATGCGACCGAACTCACTGCCGAGACCGAGAAATTCTGCGGGTGTCTGGCTCGCCATGCGAACAGCTGACGGCATATCAACGTCGAGCCAACGAATCGCATTGCGTACCGCTGACGCCATGTCCAGGGCGGAACCGGCTAGCGTGCCGTCGGCCGTCACGCATTTACCGTCGGACACGGCAATAGCCTTGCCACCGATCTGAAAATTGGTTTCGCTCGCACCGACACTCGGCATCGCATCCGTAACCAGCATAAGTCTTTCGGCCGTCTTGTTCGCCAGAGCGATACGCATTGTCGCTGGGTGGACATGGTGTCCATCAACTATCATTCCACACCAGCTTTGCCGATCATCAAGCGCCGCGCCGACCACGCCTGGCGCTCTACTGGTCAATGGCGACATGGCATTGAACAGGTGTGTAAACCCACTAAGCCCTGCATCAAGCGCGATGCGAACCTCATCATAGCTGCCATTGGAATGACCCGCTGCGACGACGACGCCTGCTTCGATCAGCTCGCGAATGATTGTGGTTGTAGTCATCTCAGGCGCAATCGTAAGCAGGGTTTTGCCATTGCTTAATGAGGTTACCAGCTCGACAGATTCGCGATCGAGCAGCTGGAATTTTGCTGCATCATGAACGCCTTTCTTTTCGATGTTTAAGAAGGGACCTTCCAGATGAATGCCGAGCACACCGGGCACGCCCGCGCTGATAGCCTCATCAACAGCTGCGATCGCTGCTGCCATGACGTCAAGATCATCACTTATCAGGGTCGGCAAGAAGCCCACAGTGCCGAACTGCCGATGCGCCTTTCCGATCGTGCGAATGGCATCAATCGTCGGTGCATCGTTGAACAGGATACCGCCGCCGCCATTTACCTGAACGTCAATGAATCCCGGCAACAGGAAATCGCCACGGAGGTCGTGCGTTTCAATATCGCTACTCGAGAGTTCCTCATCAGGTACAAGGGCCGCTATACGCCCATCATCAATGAGAACAGTGAGCCGCTCTTTGAATCCCTGCGCAGTAAGCACGCGTGCGTTGGTCAGTGCTTCCACTTAGAGGGTCTCGGTAATTTTGCGCAAGTGTGGAGGACTATCCGGGTCGTACCCACGCAGAACCGACAATGCGTTAACCATGCGATAGAAAGACTGGATAAATACGATCGGCGCCGTGGCTGCCGCCAGGCCTGCTGGCACCGGCAAATTGATCGCACCCTCGTACTCTTTGCCCGCAACAATAACGACAGCACCACAAGCAATGAAGTCTTTGACGATCTGGTCAAATCCCTTGCGCGTGCCATCGTCCTGCGTGTACAGAAAAACCGGGAAGCCTTGTTTGACGATCGCCATAGGGCCATGGCGGACTTCTGCAGAACTATAGGCTTCGGCATGCAGACCAGCCGCCTCCTTGAACTTCAATGCCGATTCCTGAGCTACAGCCAAACCGACGCCACGGCCGACGACGAAAAAGTTGTTCGCAGCCTCAAGCGCGTCGATCGCAGCATGCCAATCAAGATCCCAGGCCGCCTTCAGCTGCGCCGGCAGCAGAGACAGCGCCTTGAACAGGCCATCATCATTGGTCCAGGCAGCGACAAGATGGGCAAGCGCCGCCAGAGTTGCGATATAGGACTTCGTGGCGGCAATGCTTTTCTCATCACCGGCGTGCAAGGGGATGACCTCATCCGCTAAATCGGCCAACGGTGAATGCACGACATTGACTATGGCGATGACCAAAGCGCCGGCTTCTTTCGCCGCCTTCGCGGCGGCAACCAGATCCGGGCTTTTTCCCGACTGTGACAAGGCCAGGAATATCGCGCCCTGCATGTTTTGTTTCGCCGCGTACACAGAACTGACCGACGGTGCGAATGACGACGTCAGGACGCCCGCCTGTGTTTCGATGAGGTACTTGCCATAGGTCGCCGCATGGTCTGAGCTACCGCGTGCGCAGGTCACCACGATCTCAGGCTTGCGCGCCCGGAGCTCCGCTCCAATCCTTGTAACCAGCGACGCGTTCTCGCGTAACTGCCTGGCCACAACGTCGGATGCAGACTTTGCCTCGCTGAACATGCAAGTTGCCGCTGCGATTTCAGATACATCCCGACCATCTCGTTTGGCCATTGCTATCGAGTCCTTCTCAACGGAACTCAACTGCCTAACTCCGCAACAAAGTCGTACGCATCACCTCGATAATACGAGCGAGTAATTTCGACAGCACGACCGTCTTTGAGAAATCCGCGACGCTCAATGTAGAGTCCCGGATCACCCACCGCTACATTAAGCAGCCGTGCTTGTTCCTCGTCAAACGCAACCGCACGGAGCATTTGCAACGCGTTTGACGGTCGGTTATTCGCTGCTTCGAGAGCGGCATAGAGCGAGGTATCAACAACATCAACTGAAGGCAGACAAGTGCCGGGAATGACCGAATGCTCAATGGCCAACGGTAGCTCGCTTGCGTAGCGAATTCGACTGAAGCGGTAGACCGCCATGCCTGGCGGCAGACCCAGAGCCAGCGATTCTTCGGGGCTCACTGTGCCCTCGGAACGCTTCAGCCATTCGCTTCGCGCCTGCCACCCGCGAGAAGCCATGTCCTCGGAAAACGAAGACAGAACCGACATGTTCTTGCGAATCCTGGCAGCGACAAACGTGCCGGCACCATGACGCCGGTCAATCAAGCCCTCTTCGACCAAACCGTCGATGGCTTTGCGAACCGTGATGCGAGAAACCTGAAACTCGTCAGCAAGGTCGCGCTCAGCAGGCAGTGCCTCGTCCGGCGATAGCAGATCCTGCTCGATGGCATTGCGCAATGAGCAACGCAGTTGTTGATACAGCGGCGTTGGACTGCTTTTGTCGAGCGAAACGGAGATCGAGCATAGCGGCATAGATGGTCACCTTGATTGAGACCATCTAACAATACCACTTCAATACCTATTTGTCTTAAGGTATTGAATACATTATGAGGCATGGAGAGCCTAAGCAGCTCGTTTGCCCGGTATCGCTTGGTACGCTGACCGGCCTGATGAACCCCTCAACTGCGCAGTAACCAGCGGTCGCTGATCACAACCTTCAGTTGTTCAGAGCTAACTCGATCTCTGCAACGAGAGCCTTGCTATCGGGCTGCGTGCGGGGGCTGAATTCAGATATCAGTTCACCGTTTCGGCCGATGAGGAATTTGTGAAAATTCCAGGTCGGGTAAGTCCCGGACGCGGCTGCCAGATCGTCAAAGAACGGATGTGCATCGCCCTTCTTGACCGCGACTTTCTCAAACATTGGAAACTTGATGCTGTAGGTCAGCCGACAGAAGTCCTGAATCTCTGCTTCAGTACCGGGTTCTTGCCCGAGAAAGTCGTTGGATGGAAAGCCGAGCACAACCAGGCCGTCATCACCGTACTCTTCGTACAGTTTCTCGAGACCCTCGTACTGCGGCGTGTTGCCACACTTCGATGCGGTATTGACGACGAGTAACACCTTGCCTGAATAGGTATCGGCGAGATTGACTACGTCATCGGCGGCGAGCAGCCTGAAGTCCTGATTCAGCAATGAATCTTCATTCGCGGAAATTGACAGGGTCATCATGAGAAACATTGCTCCAAGTAGAACGCGCATTTTTTAAACTCCAGGTAACGTGCGGCGTCAGGCACCGCGAAAACATAACATCAGGGCAGCATGATGCCCGTCCCTTGCTATCAACCGCAATACAAATGATGTAACAAGAAGTAACTGTCGGACATGCGGAGCAACGCCTCGATCTGGAAAGGCACCGTAACTCTCCGATAGGTCAGTTTCTCCGCAGTACCATTCCAGGGAGGCTCCCGGTGTATTCTCGATCGGTGACAATCAACTGGCCGTTAATTATCGAATGAACAAGTCCAACGGACAATTTGTTCCAGGACTTGAAATCGGCGGCCGGGCCAAACTCATCAGGATCGAAGGCGACGATATCCGCCACGTAGCCTTTCTCAATACGACCCCTGCCAGTAAGGCCGAAAGTTTCGGCGGTCAGACCTGAGCTTCTGTAGAGAAAATCTTCTATCGAAATGATGCCCTGCTCCACCACGTAGTCGCGGTATTTCTTCGGAAAGCTTGCGTATTTTCGTGGGTGTCCATCTGTTCCATCGGACGACGTCATGACCCAACTCATTTTCATGAACGCGTTGATATCGTCTTGGCTCATATTGAACGATGCGATTCTCGTCGAGCCCGCCAACATGATCTCGACCGCCGTATCGATGGGATGCTGTTTCCGCTCTGCCGCGATTTCCGCAAGCGTTAAGCCGACGATCTCAGGGTCATTTGCAATAACGACGAGCAGCGATTCGGGCCCGCCGCGACGACGAATATTTTCTTCTATCGCCGGTCGCATTGCTGCCAGATTCTGTGGATCCTGCAGTCGCTGAAGATACTGTTCGCTCGCCCCGGACATCGCTTCCTGCGGCAAAACTGCGTTTCGAAGGTGCGTGCCTGAAGCTCTCCATGGATACTGGTTCGCCGTGACAGGCTGGCCCGCAGCGCGTGCCGACTCGATCATTTCAATAGCGGTGCTACTCTGTCCCCAGACATCGACCCCAAGCGCCTTGATATGCGAGATGTGTACCGGAATGTTCGCTTCTCGGCCTATCTGCAACGTCTCTTCTACTGACGCAAGAAAGCCGATGTTGTAGGTACTCTCGTCGCGCAAGTGAGTGTCATAGACACCGCCGTACTCGGCCGCGATTTTGGCAAGAGCAATAACTTCATCCGTGTCGGCAAAGTGTCCCGGCACATAATAGAGCCCTGTTGATAAGCCCAGCGCGCCGCTTTTCATCGCCCCACGCACCAGTGCCGACATTCGTGTCAGTTCCTGTGCTGTCGGCGCTCGGTTTTCGCCACCCATTACTTCAAAGCGCACACTGCCGTGGCCGACAAACAACGCGGCGTTTGTTCCTATGCCATTTGCCTCAAGCCGCTGCATCGTTTCGGCAACCAGTACCGGATCGCCGCCATCATTGCCATTGAAGACAGTTGTGACGCCCTGCATGACATAGTTGATATTGCTGTTCTTATCGACGCTGAGCAACTCCGCCAGCGAATGAGTATGGGGATCGATAAATCCGGGGGCGACAATCAGGCCCGTCGCATCCAGAACCCTGGTGGACACCACGCCCTCGTCGTCCGCATGGCCGATAAAAGCAATTTTGCCGTCGACAATTCCCACATCCAGCAGGGCCAGCGAATCGCTCTCGCCGCCACCGAAAACCGAACCGTTGGCAATCAGGATGTCCACTTGCGTGGCCGGCCGCGGCTCATCCTTGTTAGCCTCGCAGCCAGGTTGTAGCAGCAGAATTGCACAAGCTGAGACGAACCGGGTTGTGTGTTTGAATATTGTACGATTCATGCTGGGACTGCCTGCGCTGATTTTGGCTAGATGAATATCGTAAGTGCAATGAGCACGTACAGGACTATTGATATGCCAGCAGCCAGTAATGCCAGCGGCAATTGGGTAAGTACATGATCCATCAGATCGGCGCCGCAGGCCATGGACGATAGTACAGTTGTATCTGAGAATGGCGAACATTGATCACCAAATACGGAGCCGCCAAGAATTGCCCCAAAATTGAGGGTGAAAAAAAGTGGCTCAGGGCTGATCGTATAGGCAAGTGGCAGAGCAATTGGGAACATGACCGCATAGGTCCCCCAGGAAGAACCGATTGAGAACGACACAAACATGCACACCAGCATTAACACGCCCGGCAGAATGTAAGGTGCGTGTTCCAAGAACCCGCTGGTATTCTCAATAACGAAAACCGCCGCACCGAGCGCTTCGGAAACATTACCCAGCGTAACCGCAAGCCCCAAAATTACAGCACCGATGGTTACGCCTTTAATACCGTTCAGCACCCCGTCAAAAACGTCATTGACCGGCATGCCGCGAATGGTCGACAGAATCATTGCTGAGACCACGGATAATCCAAAGGCTTCGAAGATCATCGGCGAGCCGCCCAGCATCCAGGGCACAATGGACATGCCCAGTAGTACACCGATGGGGAGAAAGAAATCGATCAGTGCCGGCTGATAGTAGTCCGGCACATCCGCCATGCTTAACTCCTTGGCGAGGAGCGGTGTTGCGTCCGGATGATCCAGCAGGCCAAGATTGGTGGATCGCTCAATCGCCGCCCCCATCTTCTTGCCGACCCAGAACATCTTGTCCATCGACAACAGAAACGTGAAAGTGACGGCGATGATGGCATAGAAATTGAACGGGATGGCTTTCATGAACCATCCAATAGCACTCTGCTGATCCGGCACTATAGAACTGAGCGACTCGATGGTTATCAACCCGGCAATGTAGGCTGGCCAGACATTGAACGGAATAATGGTTGCGATTGGAGACGCTGTTGAATCCACAACATAAGAAAGCTCTTCGTGAGAAACATTCTCGCGATCTGCAACCGGCCTCACGGTGGTTCCGGTCAATACCGTGCTTATTGTTCCACCTTGATGAAATATCACACCCATAATCCAGGTGAACACCTTTGCCGAGCGCCGCGATCGCACGAACCTGTTCGCAGCGACCGTCGCAAAATGTTGTGCCCCACCGTTTTTGTTCCAGATGCCGATAAGGCCGCCAAGCGCCCATAGATAGACCAGCAAGATCTGTGCATATCGCTCGCTGCCTAAACTGGGAAGGAGGTAGACCTTGATAATGTTGAACTGGCCAGTGACTACTCCGCCCAGTGCCACACCGCATAGCAAGCCAAGTACGACGTTCTTCGTCCAAAAACAAATAATGAGCGTAGCCAGCGCGGGCGCCAGTGAAAGAAGCCCGTAGTGCTCAACACTGTCGGACGGAATGTCCGTGGCCGCATACGCCGCGCACATAAGCGTGGTCAAGACTACTGCCGCAATAATTTGCGACTTGTTGGGCAATTCTGCTGAGAAGAATTTGCCCATTCTTAGCCGAGCACTGCGAGCAACTCGTCCAGGGTTTGGCTGCGGCGCCATACATCAAAGTCGACGCGCCCATCAACGCCGCAGCTTGCACCGTATACTGCATGCGCAGGAAGGCTGTTGTACATGAATGGATTGGAAAAATAGTATGCGCCAGTATCGTGCAGCACAATATGGTCGCCCGGCTCAATGAACGGTAGCTTGCGCTGATGTGCAAGCATATCCCCGGCGAAGCAGCATGGCCCAGCGACATCCTGGACAACTTCATTGCCCGATTTACGACAGCCATTGGCATCGAATACTGACAATCGGATTTTCCAGAGATCCGGCATGAAAACTGTTCTTGCCGCAGTTTGCGCGCCAGCATGACATACAGCAATTTGGTTTCCGCCAGACGTTTTTGTGTACTCGACGCGCGCCGCAATAAAGCCGTTCTTGGCATAAATTGAACGCCCGAATTCTGTCTTTACAACGAACTGTCTATTGAATAACTCCGGTATTTCTCTCTGGAGTTTGTTGGAATAATCCTCAAAGGTCGGCTTGATCTCATCACAGTCAAAATTCACCGGTAGCCCGCCGCCGATATCGAATATTTCGATTTGCGGCTTTCCGATAGCGGCATTTACCTCCATCGCAAACTCGACCACTTTCGCAATACCAGCGATCATTAAATCCAACGTACACCCCTGCGAACCGATGTGCGTGTGCATGGTTTTCAGCCAGGGCGACGCTTTATAGCAGTCGATGAGCTTGCCGCGATTTCCCGCATCATCCAGTGCGATTCCGAACTTGGAGGATTTCGTTGCTGTACTCATCGGTCCGATGCTGCCAGCACCAACTTGCGGATTAATTCGAAATCCGAGCTTCGATTCAATCTCACGTCCATTCATTAGCGATGAGATAAACTCAAATTCCTGAAAGTTATCGATGTTGAGACTGACCCCTTTTTCCAACGTTTTTCTGATGATCGCTTTGGTCTTGGCCGGTTCATCGTAAACGATGTTCTCAGGCTCGAAGCCTACCGAGAGCGCCTGGTGCAATTCGCCCGGGCTGGATGCTTCGCAGCCAAGGCCCGACTCTTTCACCAGACGAAGCGCGTGACTCATCGTATTGGCTTTCGCCGCGAATGCGTGTCGAAAGCTATCTGGAAACGCATCTTTAAGGGACTGGATGGTTTGTGTGACGCCATCTGTATTGACGAACGCCGCAATGATGTTCTCTTCACTCAGGAGACCATCCTTTACTGCAGCCTGCATCGACTGTTCTGTAAAGTTCATCGAACTGCTGGCTTCAATTGGCAAAACAACAGGGCTGCCCGTCTGACGGTTTGTCACGTGTCGCCTCCCCGATGGCTCCGGAGCCGAAGATCAGCGAAAGACGACAGATAAATCACTTAATCGAAGCGTCGTTAAGCAAGCGCATCAATTCCTCGGCAAACACGCCGGCCGCATCCATTGCCACTGTCCGATCTTCCTCATCCGCCACCTCGAAGGTCACTGCCGGAATCCCGTAGCGCTTGAACATGTAGTTCTTGCTGGTTGCCCGGTCAGTCAGCGGTCGCTTTTCCTGAGTGAACTCATAATCTTTCAACCTGGGCAAAGCCGCTGCGACCCAATTGTCGGTCATACCCTCCGGGTTGGTGATATCCGTGTCTGACTGCGTGTACATCAGATTGAATTCTGTCGAGTGAAAATCAACAAAAAATCGTACTTGCTTGCCAGCTTTCTCATGACTATCCAGCAATCCTTCGACCAATTTTGTTTCTGCCTGAGTAAACGGACCCCAGTCGCGATTCAAATCGATCCCATTCGAATTGTGGCGCCAGTTGCCGGCGACCACGCCATCCGGGTTCAGCATGGGTATTGCGACAATATGAAAACGGCTGCGGAAATTGTTCGCCACTTCATCGTCCTGAATAATCGCGTCATAGAATCCTTGAAACCCGTATGACCCGGACACCTCCGGAGGATGCTGCCGCCCGACAAGGAAAATTACGTTTGGCGACTCAGAATTAATATCGAGCTTATAAACAGGTTTACCCTGCGTAGAAGAACCGAGGAGTGTTTTGGTCACCCGAGAGTCCAAACTCATGACGTCCATCCAGTCTTGCATGTCGGACGGCAATATCAGCATTTGCGCCGATACCCAGATCGGGCGGTCGGTCAGTGGCACTTTGATTGTCGCGGCTGACTCAAACCAGTTTACGTCGACAGCCGAATCATCGAGTCGATGCCAGGTTGCACCGTCAAAGCTGATCTTGGGCCGATAGCGGTGATTGCCGCCGTGGTAGCGCAACGTTATTTCGGCCTCGACTTGCTGATTCGGGATTATCTTGAACGAGTACCAGGGGCTGTCATTAATGGGACCCTCGTCTTCAGGCACAATGTGTAACTGGACAGTACCGTCTGAGTAGACTTCACAGTGACCGCGTCGAGCGCCGGTGAAAACGTCCGAAACCACGAATTTTTCTGTTTCACATGGCGTCCCCGCAGAAAATTCC
>RCNF010000113.1_pt1 | contig 36616 bp, 20 predicted proteins | sample 2041311 | NCBI WGS metagenome assembly RCNF01 (sample SAMN09708228, study PRJNA481090) | Marine sediment metagenome, whole genome shotgun sequencing project. | biome: marine sediment; feature: ocean; material: sediment; isolation source: Sewage treatment plant 2 marine sediment (STP2) ...
CGCTCCCGGCGCCAACTGCGCTACGATCACAGACGATGGAAACGACAGGCGAAGAATCGACCCGGCCACAGCAACCGCTGAAACCGGAGGACATTCTGCTCTTCAAGGTGTGCGTTGCGGCGATCTGGTCGGACGGTTCCATGGCGGCCGCCGAACGCGACCATCTGAGTCACCTCTTGGATCGGGTTTCGACGACCAAGGAAGAGCGCCACGAGCTCCGACGGATCGCGCTTCATGATGTCGGCCGAAGCTCGGTGCTGGCCGAGGTGGACTCCCTCGAGTCCGAAGGTCAACGCCGGCTCTACGAGCGCTGTCTGGGGGTGCTGACCGCCGATCGTCACCTGCGTCGCGGCGAGCTTCGATTCATCTCTCAACTCCGGCGACAGTGCGGCATCTCGTTTTTCAGCCACCGGGCCACCCTGTGGCGGGCGATACCCATTCGGCAACGTCTCGGCTACGCCGCGCTGGGGGCGGTGATTCTCGTCCTCGCGGTGACGATCACCGCGAAGTTTTCAGGCAACCCCGGGGCATACCCGCCGAGCGAGCCCGGGATTCACCCCGAGATCCTGCTCCGCCAGGCGCCGGCAGACTCCGCGACCATGGATGGCGAGACCCTCTACGAGGCCGTCCGGCACTCGGTGGTCAAGATCAACGTCCTCATCGATCAGGCTCTCGTCGGTCACGGTTCAGGGGCGGTGCTCGGTGTCGACGGTCACGGCCAACTCTATGTCCTGACCAATCGGCACGTGGTCTATCACGAAGTGGCGAACCCGCTCCTGCTGAGCTATGAGATCGAGCTCGAGAACGGAATCCAGCTACCCGCCTCGCTCGATTTTTACTCTCGGACCCACGATCTGGCCATCGTCGTGGCCCCCGGTCTCACCGGCTGGGGCCTGCCGGTTGGGCTTCGGATGTGCAGCAATCTCTCGGTGGGTGAGGAGGTCTTCGCCCTGGGGAGCCCCATCGGTCTCGATCACAGCTTTACAAAGGGTGTGATCTCGGCGCTGCGGTGGCCCATGATCCAGACCGATGCCACGGTCCACTCGGGATCATCGGGCGGACCGCTCTTCGAGGGTCTGCGGTGTCGTCACCACCTCACACATGGAGAAGGACTTTTCCTTCGCACTGTGTGGGGAGACCATCCTCGAGATGCTCGACGAACGGCTGGCGGTGGAGTAGGGCTCCTACTTTCCGCCGAAAAGCCCTCCGAGGAGGCCTCCGAGTTGCGCATCAGTCCGCCGAGGAGCATGGGCAACGCCCCCGCCACGGCCTTTTCGGTCATGTGCTCCCCTTTTCGAACGATATTTTGATTCGCTCACCACAACCGATCATTCGGTCCATCGATTTCATCGATGGCGTCCACCCCGCCCCAATAAATATGGTCAACTGGGACTTTCTTGACACATGCGGACCGGGGCCATATTATAAAGTTGAGCAAGGTTACCGCTTGGGAGGGCGCAATCATGAAACCGAATCGTCGCCGTTGGACAATCTTTGCGATCGCGGTGTGGGTGCTGGCTTTGGGACTGACAACCGTATTTGCACCGGTAACGGCGGAAGCCAAGTTAAAACCAATGGGATGGATGGCCTACTCCCCGAATCATCCAAACGGGTGTGTGCCACTCCCCTACGACTGCTATGTCGTGTGGGTCTACCCCGACTGAGACCTCGATCATGGGACGCCTCGCCGCGGTCGTTGCCGGACTGATCGGCGCGATCTGTCTCGCTGGTTTCGCCAGTGGACTTGAACCCCCGGATCTCGGCTCGTCCATTCGCTGCCAGATCCAGAGGATCGCCATCACGAAGCCCGCGTACATGGTCGTGGATGCCGTCGTTCGAGGCGATCGGCTGCTCCTCCCGGACTACACCAACGGTCTGCGTGAGATCGATCTCGGCACCGGGTCGGATCTGCGATCGGTGCTGCCCATGGGATCCAAGCGCGGCCAGGTCACCGGTCCGCAGCATCTCGCATGCGGCGGCGGTCGTTGTGTGGTCTTTGGCGACCGCTACTTCTGGATCTACTATGACGAGGGCTTCGAGTTCATCGATGAGGTTCCCGGGATGAACACGGGCGCCGGCGCCCAGCCGCTGGTTTTTGCCGATCGGATGGTTGTGGCGGGCACCGCCAGTCCCGGGATCAGCGGCGGCGGGATTCCCTTCCTCTTTGTCCAGTATGACGACGGCTCGGTCGTGCCGCTGCAGGAGTACCCGAGTGGAATGGCCGTCCCCGAAATCGCCAAACGGATCCACTTCTGCGGACCCACCGCGGGAGGGGTCGACCGGCTTGCCGATGGTGGGTGGCTCTATGTCGACCCTCGCAACTACGGGGTCTTTGTCTTTGATGCTCGCGACCGGTTGGTGCGCGCCTGGAGGGGCACCAACCCTCGCTTCCGACCGCCCAATTTTGCTGTCTACGAGCCGGTACATGATGCCTCGGGGCGGGAGTCCTTCTCCCGCTGGAGCCTGGCCCAGACCCAGGTCAAACGACCGGTGACCCTGGGCGACGACCTTATCGGTATCGTGGTGGGGATTCCTGACGGTGCTTTGAATCAGCGGCACGAGCTTGATCTCTACCGCTTGGACGGAACACCGGTGGCCACCGGTCTCGAACTGCCGGGGGTGAAGGGTGGTCGAGTTGTCGTCGCCGACGCCGGAGCGGGCCGCCTCGTCGTCGTTGGACAGTCGAGTTGGGAGCCTGGGTCAGAGACCATGGCGTGGATGGTGAAGGTCTCCGGTCTTGAAAACTGAATTGTTTTGCCTAGGGTGCGTCATGCACCGCATTTTTTTGGAGGGCACGATGCAGCGCGGGGTTGTCGGAGCTGTTGTTCTGGTGTTGGCCGCGACCCTTGTCGGTGCGGCGCCTCAGGTGATTGGCCCCAACGACCTCGTCATCGACCGGGCGTCCGTGGTCGCCGAGGCGGATTCATTCTGGGTCCGCGACGGTGTGAACCTGCCGGTTCTCCTGACACCCGATGATGATGACCACCTTCGGCTGCCGAATCTCTCCATCGCCCACCTCCTGGTTCTCGACGCCGTCACCGGCGCACCCATCGATTCCGGCGCTCTCCGCTGGACCGGCCCTGAGATCCCCGGCGCGATCGCGGTTGTGACCTGGTCGGATCAGCGGGGATGGCTCGATCTCGGTTGCCGCGGTGGTGAGCCGGTGGAGCTCTCGGCCACCGGCTATCGCACGCGGAGCCTGAATCTGCAACCTCAGAATCGTCGGCAGGCGGTGGTCCTGGAACCGAACGGCGATCTCGAGATCGTGGTCCGCCCGGCGGCCGCCGGGCGGCTGTGGCTCGCCGCGCAGGATGAGATCTCGGCAATTGAGCCCTTCCACTCAGCCGCAGTTCAGCACGAGATCGACGACGAGGGCTTCGTGGTGGTGCATGACCTCGACGCAACGGCCGAGTTCGACGGCGTCGCGGTGGTGCCCGGCCATGCACCGGTCGTGGGTCATATCCGCGGCCTGCCCAGACGCCTCGAACTGAGTCTGACCAGGGGCCTTGTCGTATCCGGCCGGGTGACGAACGAGGAGGGCGCCCCGCTGGTCGGCGCCCGGGTCCAGGCCACCGGCACCATCGAAGCCCTGGCCGGTTTTCGTTATCGCCAAGGGGGGAGAACCGACCCCGAGGGTCGTTTCTCGATCACCGGTCTGCTTGCCGGTGAAGTTTTCGTCAAGGCCTGCGCCCGCGACCACGCCTGTTCCGAGACGACCCTTGTCCTGGCCGAGGGCGCCGGGGCTGAACCCACCGTCCTCCGGCTGGCGCCGGGCCACGATCTGCGTCTGGTCATTCAGGACGAATACGGCCGGCCGGCCGCCGGCGCTACCGTCATTGACACCACGGCCTACCGCAAACACCGCGCCGACGATGACGGGGTCTTTGTGTTCGAGGGCGTCGAGTCCGGTGAGGTGTTTGAACTCGAGATCTCCGGCGCCGGCCTGCAACCATGGAAGGGCCGGATCGAGGCCGATCGGATCGAGGTGGTGCTGCGGATCCCGGCCGGAGGCGTCCTCGAGTGGCCGATTCTCACCGATCGCGAGATCGACGCCGACGATGTTGTGGCCGGCTGGTCCAGACTCAACGGTCGGGGTCGCGAGATCGCGGATGGTTTTGCCCACTGGGACGCCGATCAGAAACTCATCCGAGCCGATGGGCTCGAGCCCGGCTTCCACCGCCTCGAAGTCCGCCTGCCCGGCGCAGCGACGCTGCGCAGCGAGGTCGTCGAGATCGGTCCCGGTGAGGAAGCCCAACTCGCTGCAGTGGTGCCCGACAGGGGTCTCGCCATTACCGGTCGGGTCCTCGACGCGACAACCTACCAACCGGTTCCTGGAGCCCGGGTGAGTTGCGAAGGTGGATCGCCAAACCAATTCAGAAAGCCGCAGCAGCTCAAGAATCCGCAGACCACTCTCAGCGACGCCGATGGCCTCTTTCTCCTCGAAGGACTCGATCCGGGACAATGCAGAGCGTTGATCCGCGCACCGGGCTTTGCCGGCTGGCGCCGCGACGGCGTCGAGCCCGACGAAGCGGCCGCCGATCTCGGTGATATCGAGCTCGACCAGGGGATGACCATCACCGGCCGGGTCCTCGATCGCTCTAGTCGGCCCCAAGCTGGAGTCACGGTGGAGATCACCGAGGACGCGGCGTATGCCTATTTCGCTGAGGACACCACGAGGACCGATCACGACGGCTGGTTTCGCGTTGCAACCCTGCCGGTGGGCAGCTGGGTGGTCCGCGCCAGTCGCGGCGATCAGACTGCCCGCGCCACCGTCACCGGTCGGCCCGACGAAATCGCATCGGTCGAGCTTCGGCTGGGCGGTCTTCGACTCGAGGGCGAGATCCGGATCGGCGATAGGCACGCATCCGGCGGTAACCTGGTGCTCACCACCGCAGGCGCTCGCGGCGACGGCGTTGTTGTCATGGTGCAGACGGACGCCGATCAACGACGGTTCTTCGGAATCGAACAGCCACCGGTCGTCATCGCTATCGACGGGGCCGGCAGATTTGTCGCCGATGGGATTTCCTCAGGCGTCTACACCGCCTCCTACACCGCTCCCGGACGAGGAGGCTCTCCCGTCGGCCGGGAGTTGGTCGTTCCCCAGACCGAACACCACCGTTGTCTGATCCAATTCTCCGATGTGGGTCTCGACGGTTTCGTGGTTGATCCCGACGGGCTGCCGGTCGCGGGTGCAGCAGTTTTTGTACAGTCGACGGATGGCCGTTATCTGGCCAATGGATTCAGCGACGGCAACGGCGAGTTTGCCTTCACCGGGTTGGACCCCGGCACCGTCCGTGTCGGGGCGATCCACGGCGAGTTCGGCGATGTCGAACCGAAGGAGCTCGATTTGAGAGACGGTGATCGCGTCGGACCGATCACCCTCGAACTGAAAACACCGGATGGCGCCGAGGTGACCCTGAGTGTTCGATCGGCGGTGGGATCGTCATCCGGCGCTCCGGTCTATCTCGTGGGCGCCGAGACCCTGACCGGTTTCACCGACACCCGGGGGACCGTCAGTTTCATCGGGATCGAACCCGGTCGATACCGGCCATGTGCCGCGGCCTTCGACGCTGCAGCCGGCTGTGGGCCCGAGGTCGAACTCGATGACGGCGACCACCGCGACCTGGTCCTCGATCTCGGTCGGGGCGGCGTGGTCGATGTCCTTCTCGGGCCCATGGAACGGCTGCCGGCGCTCAGGGTCATGACCTCAGACGGCATAGACTTGACAAGCATGCTGATGATGGTCAGTCCACCAATACCGGGACCCGAAGGCGTGCGGATCGGCCCCCTCAAGGTTGACAACTACCGCATCACCGTCGCCATGCCCGAAGGCACACGGCAGGGCACCATCAGCGCCACCGAAGGGGAAACCGCAGTCCTCGATCTGCGGTGAGGTCCGTCGCCGGTAGCCGCAACTCATCCATCTCGTCGGCCCGGACGTCGCAACCACGAAGGCGCGAAGACACGAAGCGGTCACCAAAATATTGAAAACCAAACCCTCGACCAAATGCTGCGATGGGTCAGAAATGCGACGCCCTTTGCGATGTACATCGCGTTCTTGGCGGTCTTTGCGGTGAGAAAGTGATGGCGGATTTCCGATGAGGCTCGGTTCCATCGCCCACGAAACGCGGGTACTGCGGTTTCATCACACCGCCGCAAGCGTCGGTTCCGCTGTCTGAATGGTCGTCGGCTCGGAAGGTCTACCTCCGACCGCCCCCTCCTCTCGATCGTGCGCCTCCGGACGAGCGGCCGCCACCGCGGTTCATCTGCTGTGAACGTTGGGAACCGCGTTGCCGTGCGTTGTAGTCGCGGCTCATGGAGTTTCCACCACGATTGGAGGACTGCGCGCTGGGCCGAGTCTGACCACCGGTCGATGGTCGTGTCGATGGCTGGGATCCACCAGATGGCCGCGTAGACGGTTGGCTCCCGCCGTAGGACGGACTCGACGGCTGGTGCGCCCCGAGGTTCCCACCGGACAAAGCCGGTTGGGTCGATGGCCGGGTCCCGGCTGAGGGTCGGTTGCTCTCACCGGTCGCAGGACGGCTGCGATCGCCGGACGAAGGCACCCCGTCGTTCTTGGACCAACCGCTTTTGTCGCGCTGGTCCCAACTGCCGTCATTGTTGCGGCGGTAGACGTCGCCCTTGCGATCGGTGTAGACGTTGTTCGCGCGGTCGTTGGAGACCCGTGGTTGCCGGCTCGGATTGGCCCGATCGCGGGTCTGAGCGACCCGTTTGCTGTTGTCGGGCCGGGAATAGATGTTGTTCCTCGTTGACGGCCGGCCGTAGTGCGCGGGACGGTTGTTGCCATGAGCGTTGCCGTGCCGATAGCCCGCCCGGTATCCGGCGCGATAACCCGCTCGGTAACCGGCGCGGCGGTATGGATAGGGCCGGTATCTTGCGGGACCCCACCAGCCGCCCCAACCGCCATAGCGACCCCACCCCCCGAAACCGATGCCGAAAGTCAAGGGCCCGTTGGCGTAGCTGAGGCCGAAGCTCCAGCCGTACCACGGGTTCCACCGAACATGGAAACCCCAGGTTGCCGGACGAGGATAGTAGTAGCTACCCCACCACGGGCGGTACCACCACCCGGTGCCGTAGACCACGCAGCCGGACGAAACATAAGAGCCCGTGTAGCCCGGTGTGTAGCCGACATAGACCACCTCGGGAGTGGATTCGTAGATGTGGACATGAGTCACGTTGTAGACCGGGCTCGAGGCAGGAATCGTCGAAATCTCAGCAGGGATCTCCGCAGCAACGGTCCACGGACCCTTGGGCGAGGGAGAGGAGTACCAGACGGCCTGATCGCAGGCCCAGTATTTGCCATTTGCCAAAATCACCGATGAGGCGGTGTTGACGGCGTAGGACATCTCGGTGTCCTCGATGGACTCAAACTTCGGTTCGCCGTCATACTCCACCTTGAAGGTCGTGTCGGAGCGATCCACCGCCGCGGTCTGGGGGATGGATTGTTCGAGAACCGCCTCGCGGGCCTCGTCGGTGCCGGCGACATGGGCCCTGAGATACCCGACATCGGAGTCCGCCGGGATCTCCGAGAAGCTGTCGGTGAGTTCGTTGTTGGCGACGTACTCCCAGGGGCCCTTCTCGAGGTCTTTGGACCGGTACCAGCGGCCCGACAAGAGGACATAGTAGTTCTGGCTGGCGACCTCGAAGATCACATCCGAGTCGGTGTTGCCGACATAGAGGATCTCGTTGCCTTGCAGCGGGGCCATCTCGATGTTGCCGTCGATGAAGATGAGCTCGGCGGGCTCGGTGGAGACGACGATCTCCGGGATCCGGTCATCGGTGGTGTCGGTGGAGAAATCCTCGAGCTCCGCCTCCCGTTGCTGCTCCATCTCCTGGCGCTGCTTCTCGAGTTCGGCGTCGACCTTCTGGACCTCTGCGGGGAGACCGCTCGTGATCTTCCATGGTCCCAGGATGTCGCGGGCCGTATACCAGCTTCTGTCCGAGGCGAGGAAGAAATCACTCCTGTATTTGACGATCACATAGGGTGAGTTGGCCACTCGCTGAAGCTCAGAACCATCGATGTCCTGGAGATCGGGCTGACCGTCGATGATGATCAGAACCGCAGGTTGGTAGCTGATGATGATCTTCGGTGGGTCATGTTTGAGGCCGGCCTCGGACTGCTCGCTGTGCTCAGCGAGATCGAGGGAGGGCAGGAGCAGATCGAGAGAGATCTCGAGATTCCACTTTGGGATCTCGCGTTCAAGGATCTCTGACAGTTGCTGTTGCTGCTCTTCGGTGGCCTCGGGGAATCGGACCGAGGGCACCCGAATGTCGGTGAAGGTCACCATCCGGGTGTCGCGGTCGGTTTCGAAACGGGAGCTGAGCCAGACCGCGCCGAAGACCGGTGCCGCATCGGCGGTCATCTTGATCGAGACCGCGGCGCGGCTCTCGACGGCATCGCCCTCCCAGCTGTCGAGCTGGGGCTGGTACATGGTGATGATGGCCTCACCGGCTGAAATCTCTCGCGGCCATTCCCAGACGCCTTCATCCTGGGCCTGGGCCGACCCAAATGACAGAACGCCGATCGCCAGCAGCAAGAGAGTGACAATTCGGTCTGTCCGATTCATACACGTGTTCATTTCAGCTCCCTTCGATGTGCCGCAAGCCTACCATCGACAATTTGAATCGGCCGATGAGTGTATTCCGGGTTAGAATGAGTCGATTCCGAGATCTGGAGGATCCAACGATGAAGAAGGTCGTTCTCATTGCTGTTGTGGCCGTCATGGCGGTCGCCTTTTCCAACCCGGTGGCGGCACAACAGGTGCGCGACCAGACCAAACTGACCTACGACGTGCTGACCTCCGAGTGGACCAATCTCATCGGCGGGGTGCTCGATCTCACCGACGCCGAGGCGAAGGCATTCTGGCCGCTCTACGAAGAGTACGGCGCAAAGAAGGGGGATCTCTGGAACCGGCGTATCGATGTCATCAAGATCTTTCTCGGCAGCTACTCCGACATGACGCCGGAGATGTCGCGGATCCTCCTCGACCAGAGCTTCAACCTCGAAAAGCAGATGCTCGAGCTCGAGATGACCTACGCGGAGAAATTCGACGATGTGCTGCCGCCCAACAAGGTCACCCGTCTCTTCCAGGCTGAGAATAAACTCGAGACCACCATGATGATGGAGATCGCCAAGGACGTGCCTCTCGCCAAGTAGGAGGCGGCTCGGACCTTCCCGGAGGTTCGATCCAGGGAAGCAAATACACCAAGGGCAGGGCCTGAGCCCTGCCCTTATTCGTTGGCGCACCCCGCCTATCGGGGCTTCTCGGGTCGAATTCGGTCTCTAGGAGAAGGAGGCGACGGCCATTTCCTGATCGTCAAACATCTCGAAGACACCCACCAGCTGCGCCATGGTCAGGAGCTTGCGCGCCTTCAGGTTGACGTGCAGCAACTTGACCTGGGCGTCCTTCTCGGACGCCGTCACCTTGCAACGGATCAACTCGCCGAGGCCCGACGAGTCGATGACCTTGACCTTGTCGAGGTTGACGATCACCTTGCGCTGACCCACATCGAGTTCGTCGACGAAGGCGCCGCGGAGAACCACATCCCCTTTGCCGATGGTCAGCTTGCCCTCGAGATTGAGAATCACTACATCGCCCACTTCTCGCCTGGTAATTTCCATTTTTCACTCCTGAGGCTCGACGATCTGGTTGGCCCGCGTCGAGCGTAGATTCCGCTGCATTATGGCACACACCCGATTCCACCAGTCTCTCAGGTAGGTTCCCCGTCAGAATCCTCGACGTCAGCCGAATCGGTGATCGGCGTGGATGGCCCCTCGACTTCGGTGAAATCCCCGGTGAGGCGCGCCGCCGCTCCTCTGCCGATCGACCGAAGGTGGAGATCGCGCTGCGGGAAAGGAATCTCAATCCCGTGCGCGGCCAGGATCTGGTCCATTCCCACCCGAAGGTCACTCGCGATGCCGACGAAATCACCTTGGGTCCACGCTCGAAGCTCAAAATCCAGCGCACTGTCGCCGAACCCGGTGAAGATGGTCATTGGCTCTGGATCCTCGAGGACTTCGTCATGATCACGAGCAACTTCGGTCAGAAGCTCGATGACCTCCGCGGTGGGCGATCCGTAGGCGACCCCTACCGGAATCTCCATGCGACGTTTCGTGTCGGACAGCGTCCAGTTGATGAGGTTGTCCGAGATCAGGGTGGCGTTGGGGACGATGACCTCGGCGCCCTGCCAGGTCTGCACCACCGTCGCCCGGATCCCGATGTCCTTGACCAGACCCGAAATCTCGCCGATCTGAATCTTGTCACCGACATTGATGGGTCTGCCGAAAAGAAGTATCAACCCGGAGACGAAATTGTTCACCGCATTCTGGAGTCCGAATCCGATGCCCACGCCGAGGGCGCCGATGAGGATGGTGGCCCGGCTGAGGTCGAGGCCGGCGGCGATGACGGCGATGACACAACCTATGGTCACCACGAGATAGGTCGAGGTCTTCGAGATGGTCGCCGGCACGCCTTTGGGCAGATCGACGCGCGGAAGCACGTCCTCATCGAGCACAAAACTGATGAGTTGTGCGAGCTTGATCGAAAACCAGATCACGATGATGAAGATCAGGACACTGGAGACCGAAAGGGAGAGATCGCCGAGGGTGTAGTTGAAGAAGAGGACACCCTGGAGGGTCTTGGTCGTCCATTCCAGAGCCCCGTAGTAGTTCAGGGCGGCGCTGATCCAGACCAGGACCGCGACAACCTTGATCAGCCGGAAGACCACCGATTGGATCCGATCGCTGTGGTAGCGGACGATCAGGAGGCGCCGGGCGGTGGTTGTTCTGAGCACCACGGTCACCGCACCGCAAGACACAACAACGAACATCCAGAGCGTGATGGCGTCATAGATCGACCCCAGGGTGGCGATCGCCAGGATCGACGAAAACGCGACGGCGCCGACGATATTTGCAATCGCCGACACCGAGAAAGCAACGGTTGCGCCGGTGGCAAGCCAGACGGAGGCCCGGTACCAGAAATCCTTGGTCACACTCGCCATCGATCGGCATCGGTGAAGCACCCAACCGCAGGCTACGGCCCCAGACACAGCCAGGAGAAACTCGCACGCTCGATGGAGGAAGAAGGTGCTCGGAATCAGATCGACCAGGAGATAGATTGCAGCCAGACCCGCCAAGAGACCGATGGCCGGCCGCATTTCCGGCCGGACAAGATACGGCAACAGGCGAAGCATGATCAGCAGGAGGATCAGACTCAGGAGATTGAGATAGGCGGTCGGGGAGGTCGGTTGGAACCAATCCCCGAGGACCATTATGGTGACCAGCAGACTCGACTCCACGGGTCGTTGCAGGAGTTCGGCCGTAGTCTTCAGCGTCTCGTCCGACCGAACCCAGAGCTCCGCCTTGCGGCCAAGCCGAACAAACAGGATGAGCAGGAAAACAAAAGCTGCCACGTCGCGCGCGATGGTTCGCACGTTCTCTTTGGCGAAAATTCTGAGAACCTCGATGTTCTTTCTCGCAGTTTCAAGCACCTGCGCGCCGAGATTGTCCTCCTGACCTTCACCAAGGGCCCGCCACAGGGGAGGGCTGTCCAATCGAAGCAGCTCGAGTTGGCGAACCGTCATTTCCTCGGCAACCTGTTCGCTCAGCGCCCTCAGTCGACTCCGTTGCGCAACCATTTCAGCCTGAAGGGTCAACACCACTGCTCGACGGTCGCGAAGTAATTTTTCGGCCGTTCCGATCGCCGTGATGGTCTCGCTCACCTGTTGCACAAGCACCTCAGGAAGCTCGGAGACATCGGCCTCTTTGCGGGTCAGCTCCCACAGCCCCTTCCTCTGCTTGAGATCGGCGAGATCCCCATCGAGTTCGAGGGTGCGGGCGTTGAGGGTGTCGAGCCAGCCCGTCAGCCTCCGCTCGACCCGGGTGAGATCAACCTCGGCTTCCCTGAGCACCTGGGGCGGCCCATCTGAATCGAGAAGGGGAAGGACCTCGCCTTCGAGCGAGTCGACTCTCTCTTTGGTCGTCGGCAGGGCGTCGGAGATTTCGGTGATCTCGTCTTGAGATCGAGCGTTTGCCTCGATTCCCCTCAGGAAACCAGCGACCTCGCCGGTCCGGGCGGGAATCTGGCTGGCGGGGATCGGAGTCGGTGCCGGGAGGGGGGTCGGCGAGGGCGCCGCCGGCTGATCGCCCTGTGCCTGGACGGGCATCGCTGTCGCGAGCAGAGCGGCGAAGAGGATCAGTCCAAAGACGTGCCTCCTGAGCAACACCAGTTGCCCTGGGTACTGAGAATTCATAGTCTTCCCTTCGATTCTCCACGAATAGGTTAACTCACGAAATCGACCGCTTCTGCCGTTTGGAAACGTTTCTGTCGCCGTCTGTCTGCTCTTTCTCTGGAGTCGCGATGGGAGCGGTGCGCAGGCACGCACCTTTGTTCGCGGCGAACAAAGGTGGATGCCAGGCACCGGGCCCGCGTTCTGTTGAGGGTTCGCGGTATTGGCGTTGAACGGGGTGCCATTTGTTGCATTGTTCGAGGAGGGCTGCCGCGGGGTTTGCGGAACGTTGATGCCGAACAATGCAACGGGTGGCTCCCACGGCCACCCGCGACCACAGAACCAAGTCGGCGTCAGTCAACTCCCGCCGCGGTTGACCTACTCCGCTTTCGGCAGCGCCTTGCTCAGGATCACGAACCCGAGAATCCCTGAGGTCAGGGACGCGGCGAGGATACCGATCTTGGCGGCGGTGATGAGGGCCTCATCGTTGAACGCGAGATCGCTGACAAAGAGCGACATGGTGAAACCGATCCCGGCCAGGCACCCGGCACCGACCACCTGCGCCCAGGTCACCCCCGCGGGGAGGCTTCCCTTGCCGCTGCGTACGACCAACCAGCTCATCAGGGCAATGCCCAGGGGTTTGCCCAGCACGAGACCGGCAATGATCCCCAAGGCGAGGGGACTCGTCAAAACCTCGACCACATTGCCGCCGAGCGGCACCCCTGCGTTGGCCAGGGCAAAAAGCGGCAGGATGAGCCACACCTGCACCGGGTGAAGCGTGTGTTCGAGCATGAGACCGGCGGGAAGGGTGTCGCCGGCCCGGCCATGAACGAACTCGACGGTCTCGAGTTGCTCGGCATCGGTGACGATGCAGCTGCCCGAATCCCAACGGTGCTTTGCCTTTTCCAGATAGGCTTCGGCTTCAGTGACGAACTCACCTACATTGAGTCTCGGCTGGACGGGAATCACCATGGCGAGGAGGATTCCGGCGATGGTCGCGTGAACCCCGGAGGTGAAGACCGCGAGCCACACGGCGACCATCAACGCCAGCACGATGCCCCTGTGTTTCGTCCTCAAGCGGACGACGGGGAAGAGAATCGCCAAAAAGACTGCCGCGATGGCGAGAGCCTTGACATCAATCTGCTCGGTGTAGAAGATCGCGATCACCGCCACCGCGCCGAGGTCATCGGCAATTGCCAGGGCGGTGAGAAAGACTTTGAGCCCGAGCGGGACTCGTTTGCCAAAGATGGCGAGCACGCCGAGAGCGAAGGCGATGTCGGTGGCCATGGGAATGCCCCAGCCCGCGGCGCTCGCCTCACCCATGTTGAAAAAGACAAAGAACAGCGCCGGGACGACCATGCCTCCCAGAGCCGCGGCAACCGGCAGCGCGGCCTTGTCGAATGAGGAGAGCTCGCCCACCACCAGCTCCCGCTTGATCTCGAGGCCGACGACGAAGAAGAAGATCACCATGAGCCCGTCGTTGATCCAGTGATGGAGCGAGAGCTTGAAGACCGAGTCGCCCCAGCCGACCCCGATATAGGTGTGGAGCAGATCGTCGTAAACGCCGGCCCAGGGTGAGTTCGCCCATACCAACGCGGTCAAGGTGCACACCAACAGCAGGATGCTGCCGGTGACCTCGGAGTGGACGAACCACTCGAAGTAACCCACGACCGAGTTCTTGTCCGTTCTTGCTGCCGAGTTGGCCATTTGTCCTCCACTCGAAGAGCTCCGAGAAATGATACGCCATCTCGGTTTTCCCGGCACGGCGAGTCTTCCATGACCCCTCCATGTCTCTGTGGTTCAAATGGACACGCATGGGGGCGGTGGTTTTGTTAGTCTGAGACGATTGCGGAGCCGGAATTCCGCCACGGAGGACCCACATGAAAAGAGCCGCCATTGCGTTGACCATCGTCGCGCTCATTCTTCCCGTCTGCGCTATCGCCGCCGAGGAGGGCGAGGAAACGGGGATGACCGCAAAGGCCTTCTCCGGTCTCGAGTTGCGCAACATCGGCCCAGCGCTCATGTCCGGACGCATCGCCGACATCGCCATCCACCCCGAAGATCCCAGCGTCTGGTATGTCGCGGTTGGTTCGGGCGGCGTTTGGAAGACCATCAACGCGGGCACCACGTGGGAGCCCATCTTCGATGGAGAAACCTCGTATTCCACCGGGAGCATCGCCATCGATCCAGCCAACCCCGACGTCATCTGGCTCGGCACCGGTGAGAACGTCGGCGGCCGCCACGTGGGTTTTGGCGACGGGATCTACCGCACCGAAGACGGCGGCACGAACTGGACCCGGATGGGGCTGGAAGAGACCCAGCACCTGTCGAAGATCATCATCCATCCGGAGGATGAGAACACCCTTTGGGTCGCCGCCCAGGGGCCGCTCTGGTCTCCCGGTGGCGAACGAGGACTTTTCAAGACCACCGACGGTGGCGTGACCTGGATAAATGTCCTGTCGGCCGGTGAGTGGACCGGTGTCACCGATGTGGTCATCGACCCGCGGGACCCCAACGTGCTCTACGCGGCCACCTGGCAGCATCACCGAACCGTGGCCGCCCTCATCGATGGCGGACCCGAGAGCGGGATTCACAGAACGACCGACGGCGGCGAAACCTGGACCCGGCTCACCGAGGGTCTGCCCAAAGGCAACATGGGCAAAATCGGGCTCGCCGTTTCACCGCAGCAGCCTGATGTGCTCTACGCCGCTATCGAGCTCAACAATTCCAAGGGTGGTGTCTGGCGGTCGACCAATCGCGGCGCCACGTGGGAGAAGCGATCCGATGCCGTGGCCGGCGCCACTGGACCGCACTATTATCAGGAGCTGGTGGCGAGCCCGCACGCCTTTGACCGAATCTATCTCATGGACTCTCGGGTTCAGGTTTCGGACGACGGTGGGAAGCACTTCCGCCGCCTCAAGGAGAAGTCCAAGCACTCGGACAACCACGCGCTGGTCTTCCGCTCAGACGATCCGGACTGGTTGCTCATGGGAACCGACGGCGGGCTCTATGAGAGCTTTGATCTCGCCGCGAGTTGGCGTTATATCGCGAACCTCCCCGTGACCCAGTTCTACAAGCTGGCCGTGGACGATTCCGAGCCGTTTTACAAGATCTATGGCGGCACCCAGGACAACAGTACCCAGGGCGGCCCGGTCCGTACCGACAACGTCAACGGGATCACCAACGCCGACTGGTTCATCACCCTCTTCGCCGATGGCCACCAGCCTGCGGTGGAGCCCGGGAATCCAGATATCGTTTACTGCGAGTGGCAGGAGGGCAACCTCGTGCGCACCGACCGTGCCACCGGCGGGATCGTCTACATCCAGCCCCAGCCCGAACCCGGCGATCCGCCGGAGCGCTTCAACTGGGATGCCCCCATCCTCGTCAGCCCACACTCGCCGACCCGCATCTATTACGGTTCCCAGAGGATGTGGCGATCCGATGACCGCGGAGACAGCTGGACCCCGGTGAGCCCCGATCTGACCAAGGACGAGGACCGGATGTTGCTGCCGCTCATGGGTCGCCAGTGGAGCTCCACCGCGCCCTGGGACTTCCAGGCCATGTCCGCATACAACACCCTCACATCGCTGGCCGAGTCACCCGTCAAAGAAGGCGTGCTCTGGGCCGGCTCCGATGATGGTCTGATCCAGGTGAGCTCCGATGGTGGTGAGAGTTGGCGCGCCATCCCGGTTGGTGATCTGCCGGGTGTCCCCGACACCGCCTTTGTCAACAACATCGTCGCCGATCTCTACGACGCCGACACCGCCTATGTCGCCGTCGACAACCACAAGTTCGGCGACTTCAGACCCTTCTTGCTCAAGACCACCGACCAGGGCAAGAGCTGGAAGTCCATGGCGGGCGATCTGCCCGAGCGCCATCTCGTGTGGCGTCTCGTCCAGGATCACGTCAAGAAAGACCTCTTCTTCACCGCCACCGAGTTCGGGATCTTTTTTACCGTGGACGGGGGTTCCAAGTGGATCAGGCTCGAAGGTGGTGTGCCCACCATCTCCTTCCGCGACCTCGCCATCCAACGCCGGGAGAACGACCTCGTGGCCGCCTCCTTCGGTCGCGGGTTCTATGTCTTCGACGACTACACGGCGCTGCGTCATGTCAGTGAAGAGACCCTCGAGGAAGAGGCGGTCCTCTTCCCGGTCAGGACCGCGCCCTGGTACATCCCGCGCAGCCCCCTCGGAGGTGACGGCCAGGCCTCCATGGGTGGCGCATATTACGTGGCTGATAACCCACCATTCGGTGCGGTGATCACCTACCATCTCGCCGACGGCTACAAAACCCTCGAGGGCCAACGGCGCGAAGCCGAAGGCAAGCTCGAAAAGGAGTGGGAGAACACGCCCTATGTCGGGTGGGACGCCCTCGAGGTCGAGCGGCGCCAACCCAAGCCCGAGATCCTGCTCACTGTTCGCGACGCAGACAGCGAGATCGTCAGAACCGTCACCGGACCCGCCAAGAAGGGCTTCCACCGCGTTGCCTGGGATCTGCGTTACCCCTCACCCAAGGCCATCGAGCTGAACAAGAGCGAGCCGAATCCGTGGGAGCGGGGTGGTCGCGGCCATCTGGCCCCTCCGGGGAGCTACACGGTCACTCTGTCTAAACGGGTGGACGGAGTGGTCACACAACTCGCCGGCCCCGTGTCATTCGATGTCATTCGGGTTTTCTCAGGGTCGCTCGAGGGCACCCCGCTCACCGAGACCGCCGGCTACATGGCGCAGGTGTCCGAGCTGCGGCGCGCCGTCTCCGCCGCCAATGAGGCTCTCAAAAACGGCTTCGATCAAGTGACCAGGCTCGAGGAGGCTCTCGCGCAGTCCACCGTCGATCCAGGGTCCTTCGATACCGAACTCGAAGCGCTCAAACAGAGGGGCTACGACATCGACTTCGAACTCGCCGGGAATCGCACCATTGCCGACGTTGGTCACCCGAGAACACCGAATGTCGCGCGGCGGCTGCGTGTGGCGTCTATCTCGGACGGGCAGTCGGACTACGGCCCGACGGCAACCCACCGACGGGCGTTCGAGATCGCCGAGATGGAGTTCACGGCGATCCTTCCCGAGCTCAAACAACTGCTCGAGGTCGATCTGCCGGCACTCGAGGCGAAGATGGAGGCGGCAGGAGTGCCTTGGTCACCCGGCAGGCCGTTGCCGGACGTGAACTGATAGGCGCGAGATTCACTACAGAAACACGGAGGCACAGAGGGCTGTTCGTCGCTTGGACGCTCTCGGGGCCTCCGGCTCAGCGACAGTGGTGAAGATCCGCGTCGCCCACGCTCAATCGCGATGGCTCTGCGCCTCTGCGTTAAAACTGCGATGACTTTGTGTGTGATGACTTCGCGTCTTGGTGTCTTCGTGGTTGCGACGTCCTCGGATCAGTACAGCTCGTCGATTCTGGCCTTCTGAGCATCGACTTTGACGGCAAGGGCATCGAGTTCGCGTTTCTCGCTCTCGAGTCGGTCTGATTCAGTCCTCACAAAGCGGGTGTAGGGCGCGATGGTGTTGGCGAGTTTGGTCCGGCTGCGGCCGGCCTCGGTGGTGAACTGCGCCTTGAGAGCCGTTAGGATTTCGAGCCGGAGCGCCGCGATCTTCTCCTTGAGTTCCGCCTTGGCCTTGCGTCTTCGGTACGGCAGGATGAAGAGCCCCAGGGAGAAGAGGAGACCGGCGGCGAGCAGCCCCGTCACATCAGCGGCGGTCGATGACGCCGCCAGAGCCACGGTTGCTCCGAGACCCACCGCACCGACCCCCGCAAGCGCGGTGCCCGTCACCGCCTTGGAGACATCATCGGCCATGCGGCGCGCCTCGGCGGCGCGGTCATAGCTTGCCAGGCCGTCGGAAGCCGCTCGCCCGACGGTGGCGAGCAACCGTCCGCGATCGGCCTCGAATCGCCCGCCGACCTCGCCTACCATTCGATCGGCATGGGCCGCGGCGCGCCGGTTGACGTGGTTGACCACCGACTGCCACTGTTGGAGGTCCGACTCCACGAGCCAGTCGATGAGCGACTCGACCTTGGCCTCGACCTGTTTCGGTGCATCGGCCACGACCTCGGTCTCAAAACGGTTGCGGAGGGCTTCCTTGTCAAAGAGACTGGTCAGGCGGCTGACGCGGACGGTCTCTTCAAAGAACTCCAGACCCCGTTTCTCCATCTCCAGAAAGACATTCTCGATGTCGGAAAGCCTCAGGCCGAATTCGCGATCGACATCATCGGCCCATGTCGCACTCTGACTCTCGATATCGGCGAGGGCCGTCAGATCATCACCGAGCAGACCGAGCCGGCTCTGAACCGCCTCGAGACCGACGCCGAGCAGTCGTGCCGCCACCCCGAGGGGGTTGCCCAGCTTGAGCTTGATGCGTTCGGTGTCGTCGAGGGTCGATTTGAGCCAGTTCTCGATCTCGGGCAGCCCACTGCCGGCCAACGCGTCGGGGGCATCGGCCGCCTGGGCCTCGCGTGCCTTCAGAGCCGAGACCGGGAAGACCTCGGGCGTTGAACCGAGGAGTCGCATCCCGTTGGATCTCACCCAGTTGAGGACCTCTGAGATATCACCGGGCGATTTGAGGATGTCGATCTTGTTGACGGCGACGACGACCTTCTTGCCCCACTCGCGGATGTGCTCTAAAAAGACCCGCTCGGATTCGGAGAAGGGCCGATCGGCCGATGTCACGAAGAGAACCAGATCGGCGCGCGGCACATAGTCGGTGGTCAGAGCCTCGTGGCTGCGATCCAGGGCGTTGGTCCCCGGGGTGTCCACCAGCGACAACTGGCGCAGAATCTCGACCGGAGCCGTCAGCCGCTCGGAGACGGCGTCGATGGTCTCCCGGGTCTCGATCTCGCCCCAGGACACGAGGTGGATCTTGGCGGTGGTCGGTGTGACCCCCTCGGCAAGCAACTCACGACCGAGGAGCGCGTTGATCAGCGCCGATTTTCCGGCGTTGAACTCACCGACGATGACAAGCAGGAAGAGCTCGTCGAGCTGGCGGAGCGAATCGGCCAGGGCGCCGCGCTCGTCGGCGGCCACGTCGTTGCGCTCGAGAACCGCGGCGACCTCGGTCAGCAGATCCTTCTCGTCGCGCAACAGCTCTTGGTGTTCCGGGGTGAGGATGGTGTCAAGCATGACAGGAGTTTAGCGCGCCTGGGGCGCACCAATCCCGAATTATGAATTATGAATTCTCAATTATGAATTCCATCACACTCGACCCACCAAGCTGCCGCTATGCCAGTTGCAGCGAAATTCATAATTCATAACTCATAATTCAAAATTAATAGCCCGCGGCCATCCCGTCCTTTCTCGACTCCGTGGCGCCGGCGTAGACCCCGGTTTCGGGGTTGCGGCGGATGGCCTGGTAGCCACCAAAGCCGACCGGCGTGATCTCCTCGATCCGGTGGCCCCGGCGCATGAGTTCACGCCTGATCTCGGCCGAGACCCCTGATTCCAGGTGGACCACTCCACCGCTGGTCATGAGGGTCCCGGTTGGTGCTGACGATCCGGTGTGACGGAATCGGTCGGCATCGCCCGCCTCCTGGAGATCCATCCCGAAGTCGACCATGTTGATCATGATCTGGATGTGGCCCTGGGGCTGCATGTCGCCACCCATGACCCCGAAGGCCATGTCGGGCACCACGCCTTCTCCCATGAAGGCCGGGATGATGGTGTGGAACGGCCGCTTGCCCGGAGCGAGGACGTTGGGGTGCCCCTCCTCGAGGGTGAAAAGTGCGCCTCGATCCTGGATCCCGAAACCGAGCTCGGGCACGACATAGCCCGATCCGAAGCCGGTGTAGTTGGACTGGATCAGCGAGACCATCTGGCCGGACGAATCGGCCACCACCAGAAACGTGGTGTCGCCGTGGCTGAGGTGCGGGTTGCCGGGTTCGATGCTCCTGGCTGCGTGTTTCAAGTCGATGAGCGCCGCCCTCTGCGCAGCGTAGTCCTTGCTGATCAGCTCGGCCACCGGAACCTCGTTGATGGCCATGTCGGCGTAGAACCGAGCCCGGTCCTCATAGGCGATCTTCTTGGCCTCGATGAGGAGGTGCCAGAAATCGGGATTGTCGCGGCCGATCGCTCGGAGGTCGTAGCGTGCTAAAAGATTGAGGATCTGCAGGGCGGCGATCCCCTGACCGTTGGGGGGAAGCTCCCACATGGTCCAACCACGGTAAGTGGTGGAAACCGGCTCGACCCACTCGCTGGTGTGATCGGCGAAGTCGGCCAACGAGAAAAAGCCACCGACTTCGTTCGAGTAGGCGACGATGGCGTCGGCGGTCTCACCACCGTAGAAGGCATCGCGTCCGCCTTCGGCAATCCGCCCGAGGGTGGCGGCGAGGGCCGGGTTGGCGAAGAGCTCACCCTCGGCCGGGATCTTGCCGCCGGGCATGAAAACCTCCGCAAAACCGGGCATGTTTTTGAACTTCGCCGCTCCGCGGGCCCACGCACCGGCAATGACCCTGGGCACCGGAGCGCCCTCACGTGCGGCGGTGATTGTGGGCTCGAGGAGCCGGGCCATGGGCAGACGACCGAACTTCTTGTGCAGCTCGAACCAGCCGTCGACACACCCCGGCACCGTCCACGAATATGGCGAGTAGACCGGGATCGTCCCGTCGGGTTCGGCGGGCACCTTGTCCGGAGTCAGCGCCGCCGGGGCGCGACCCGATCCGTTGAGGCCGTGCAGCGTCTCGGTTTCCGGATCCCAGACCATGGCGAAGACGTCGCCGCCGAGACCGCACGAAACCGGTTCCATCAAGGCGAGCGCCGCGTTGACCGCGATGGAAGCGTCGACGGCGCTGCCGCCGTCTTTGAGGACGGCGAGACCGATCTCCACCGCGAGTGGATGGGCCGCGGCCACCATGCCGTGACGGGCGTGAACCACCGAGCGGGTGGCGAAGGAGTGGCCCTCCGGCCGATCAGCGGCCATGGCAGCTCCAGACATCAGGATCACCGTCATCAGACCCAGAGCAACACGACGCATGGAATCCTCCGTTCATCGGCGCCCATGGTACGACAACGCCGATTCCGGCGGCCGTCGCCGTTGCCGTTCCCGCGCTTGCGCCCGTTCCCGTTCCCGTTCCCGATCCCGATCCCGATCCCGATCCCGATGCGATGATCCGAGTCCGCGTCCGCGTCCGCGTCCGCAGCAGCGGCAGCGGCAGCGGCAGCGGCAGCGGCAGCATGATCACCCCTGATTGTTTTTGATTGCACGGGTATAACGCTGGGTCCAGTGCGTTCCAGCTCAGAAGGAGGCCGCCGCTCGCGCGGGCAGCGTGGTCACAGTCTTTCCGGCTTCCCTCATACGACCACGCTGCACGTGCGACGCTGGGGCGCCAGGGGCGACCCAGAAGGCCGGAGATGATACACAACTCATCGTTCCACGAGCAGGCTGGAAGCCCGCTCCACAACCGCTCGACAGCGGCGTTGTGGGGCAGGCATCCTGCCTGCCCTTCAGTTCCGTCTCGGTCGGAAACGCGCCACCACGAAGTCTGACGATCTCGAAGCAAGGCCCCGCCCGCTCTCAGTTGCGATGACTTGGCGTCCGTTGCGTCTTGGCGGTTTCTCCGCGCGACGGCGCGATCAGACTCCTTCGAGTACGTGATCGTCGTACTCGATCTCGAAGCGGAGCTTGTGCTTGGCCTCCTCCTGGGCGAGACCGCGGAACACCCGCTGGAGGCCCGCATCCGATGTCGCCTCGGCGAGCTTGGTGTAGAGGATGAAGGCGGCTTTCTCGGCCTTCATGGCAAAGAGAAGGGCTTCCTGATAGGTCATGTTCGGCGCGGTTTTGGGTTCGTCCATCATCTCGGTGATACCGAGATTGGCCACCTTTTCTTCGATCACCGCAGGGATCTCTCCTTCTTTGATCATGAGCAACCGGGCCTTATGTCCCTCTTCCTCCTTGGCGAAATGGAGAAAGGCCTCCTGCATCCCGGGGCGTTCCACTTTCTCGGCGAGCTCGTAATACAGCTTCGCGGCTTTCTCTTCATTGGAAATGGCGTAATCGAGAATATTTTCGATGGTTGTGAGCTCCACACGGTCCTCCTTCTGAATCGACGCAGATTTGCGCCAACCCTCACTTTATAACGCCCGGCTCGATGAGGGCAAGATCAAACGGAGCCTCTTGAGCTGTGGCGGCCGGACCGGCCATGTCCATGGCGCCCAAAAAACGCCGACGCGAAACCAAGGCCGTTACCCCGTCAGCCGACCGCACATCGCCGCGGCGCGCCCCCCAGCGGCGCGGGTGAGAAGCTGCTCGGGTTACTATCTCAGGGATGGTCGCCAACGATCTCGAGATGATTGCCGCCGAGTTGAACACGAGGGTCTCGAAGCTCAGATTCGGCCCGCCCGTGAGTCATGTCTACAATCCGCTCGATTACGCCTGGGAGATCCACGCCGAGTATCTCCACCGGTTTGGCGGCGGCCCAAAGGAGATCATCCTGCTGGGGATGAACCCAGGACCGTGGGGAATGGCCCAGACCGGTGTCCCCTTCGGCGAGGTGTCGGTGGTTCGAGAATGGCTCGGATTCGATTTCCAGGTTCGTCGACCGGTTCACGAACACCCGAAGAGGCCCGTTCTCGGTCTCGCCTGCCAGCGTAGCGAGGTCTCCGGTCGCCGACTCTGGGGTTGGGCAAGAGAGACCTTTGTCACGCCTGAGCGGTTCTTCCAGAGCTTCTTTGTCGGAAATTACTGTCCGCTTCAGTTCCTCGAGGCGAGTGGCCGCAATCTCACCCCCGACAAGCTCAAACCAGAAGAGCGGCAATCGCTGTATCAGGCATGCGACCAGGCGCTGCGGTCAAGCGTCGCCGTTCTTCAACCCCGGATGGTGGTCGGTGTCGGCGCCTTCGCCGAGAACCGGGCCCGAACCGTCCTCGGGGATGATGGCCCCCGCATCGGCCGCATCCTCCATCCGAGCCCCGCATCTCCTGCGGCCAACCGCGGCTGGGCCGAGGCGGCCACCCGCCAACTGATCGAGCTCGGGGTGGATCTACCCTGACCTAAGGTGAGCGATTCTCATTGGCGATCTGCATAAAGCTCTTGCGCTCTGGCGGTTGCGAAAATACTCAACAGACCAACGGGTATGCCTCCGTTTTTCGCAACCGCCATAGCATCAAGATCTTGGCGCATCTCATCCAGCAGAACCGCTCACCTTAGGCCTGAGAAAGAGACCTCTTCGCCGCATTGACGTCGGACTTGCGATATGCTGCCTGGGTCCGCCCTTCTCAACGGGCTGTGTTGCGGGGGCGTGGAGGATTGCATGCGTTGGATCTATTCTTGCCCCCATTGTGATGCCGCACTGAACCCTGAAGCATCCATCGTGCTCCGGGCAGAGCACGAAGAAACGAAGATGCTCATCGGTTTGCACCCGCAGCCGGGAAACTACGATGTCGAACTGCCGCCCGGCAAGACCATGCCGCCGGGGACCCGGTGGGAGATCAGCTGCCCGGTCTGCGATCACAGCCTCACCTCCGAGCTCTCCGACGAACTGTGCGCCATCGATATGAGTTCCCAGGATGAACGCCATCGGGTTTATTTCTCCCGGATCGCGGGTGAGGAAGCCACCTTTGTGGTCAGCGCCGAGGGCATGCTCACCGACCACGGCGTCCACACCGATCAGTACCTCGAGCACATGGTGCATTTGAAGTACATGCGGTAATTTCGCGTCTCCGGCGCGAAATATCGGGTTGCGATCACCTATCCTGTCCCCATGAGTCGAGTTGCAGTTCTCGTATCCGGTGGTGTCGACTCGTCGGTGGCGCTGGCGCGGCTTGCCGACGAGGGTGGGCACAAACTCACCGCGTACTATCTCAAGATCTGGCTCGAGGACGAACTGGCCTTCCTGGGAAGCTGCCCCTGGGAGGAAGACCTCCGCTATGTTCGCGAGGTGTGTCGACGATTCAGCATTCCCCTCGAGGTGGTTCCGCTCCAACGCGAGTACTACGAGTCGGTCGTTTCCGCCGCAGTCGTCGAACTCGAAGCGGGGCGCACTCCGAGCCCGGATGTCCTGTGCAACAGGCTGATCAAGTTCGGCGCCTTTGTCGATCGCGTCGAAGACTCTTTCGACTTCGTCGCCACCGGTCACCACGCCCGAGTGGATCACTCGGGTCCCCTCTCGCGGCTTCTCAAGGGTGTCGATCCGGTCAAAGACCAGACCTATTTTCTCAGCCAGATGGATCAGGGGCAGATCGCCCGATCTCTCTTTCCCATCGGCGGGATGATCAAGGCGGATGTCCGCGCCGAAGCCCGCCGACTGGATCTCCCGAACAGCGACCGGCCCGATTCCCAGGGCATCTGTTTTCTCGGCCGCGTTCCGTACGACGCCTTTGTCGAGCACCACCTCGGTGAGAACCCCGGGGTCATTCGAAACCTCAGCACCGGGGTCGAACTGGGTCGGCACCGCGGATTCTGGTACCACACCATCGGCCAGCGCCGCGGACTCGGTCTATCGGGAGGCCCCTGGTATGTGGTGGACAAGAATCGCGAAAACAACGAACTGCTCGTGGTCCACGCGAACGAATTGGGGGCTCACCACCTCGATCGCTTCCGGATTCCGACACCCCACTGGATCGCATCCGCCCCGACAAAAGACCGACTTGAGTTGCGGATTCGACACGCACCGAAATTGGTCGGTTGCACGCTGACCGCCCGTGATGGCGGTGGCCTCGATGTGCATATGGACGAGGCCGAGCCCGGGATCGCTCCCGGCCAGTACGCCGTACTCTACGATGGAGAGGTGTGCCTTGGGGGTGGAGCGATCGGGTAGCCCAAACACGCTGACGGCCCCGCGGGGGTTGCGGGGCCGCCAACAAGAGGAGGTTGCGATGCAATAGAGAATACGTCGCAAACTCCGAAAAGGTTACACCTCGGCTCCAGGCAATTGCGATCGATCAGTTTTTGTTCCGGGAACGATCCTCGGCGAGCTCGAATCGGTGGACCATTTCATTGAAGGTCGTCGGACTGAGCTGGAGCAGCCGAGCCGCCTTTCGTTGAACGCCACCGGTCTGTTCGAGGGCCTGGCGAATCAACTGGGCCTGGAATGCGGCGACGGCGTAGCGGAAATCCAAACCTTCGGTCGGGATTTCGCTGATGGTCAGGTCGTCACGTTTTTCGGCGCGAAGCGCCTGGGGAAGTTCGTCGAACTCGACGGTGTCGCCACGACTCAGCACCACTGCCCGCTCGACCGCGTTTTCGAGTTCGCGCACGTTGCCCGGCCACGAGTACTCGGTCAACGCATCGATGGCGTCGGGGGAGAAACCGAGCACCTCGCGGTTGTTCTCCTCGGTGTAGGCACTCAAGAAGTGCGAAACGAGCAACGGGATGTCATCGCGCCGGTCGCGCAACGGCGGAAGCTCGATGGTGATGACGTTGAGGCGGTAGTAGAGATCCTCCCGAAACCTGCCGTCCTGGACCTCTCCCCAAAGATCGACGTTGGTCGCCGCCACCAAGCGAACATCCACGGATCGGTCTTCGACCCCGCCGACCCTGCGGATCTCCCGCTCCTGGATCACACGCAGCAGTTTTGTCTGGGTCTCGCCGCTGATGGTCCCGACCTCATCGAGGAAAAGCGTCCCCTTGTGAGCGGCCTCGAAGAGCCCCTTCCGGCTCGACACCGCACCCGTAAACGCTCCTTTGACATGACCGAAGAGGGACGACTCGAGGAGCTCCGATGGAATCGCGCTGGTGTGGACCGGCACAAAAGGTTCGTTGTTGCGGGGGCTCAGGCGATGAATCGCCTTGGCGACCAACTCCTTGCCAGTGCCGCTCTCGCCGGTGATGAGGATGTTCGATCGGGCCGGCGCGGCTCGCCGGACGAGCTCGAAGACTTCTTCCATCCGGCGACTGGTGCCGACGATCTCACCCATGCCCTCGAGTCGGCTGCGCAGGAGGAGGTTTTCCACCAGCAGTCGGCGTCGCTCCGAAGCCCGCCGCACCAGGTGCAGCACCTCTTCGTTCTTGAAGGGCTTGGGCACATAGTGGAATGCACCGAGCCGCATGGCTTCGATGGCTGATTCCACTGATGAGTAGGCGGTGATGACCACCACCGGGAGGTGCGGGTCATAGTTCTTGATTTCGGGGATGAGCTCGAGACCGGTTCGGTCGGGAAGCATCAGGTCGAGAAGAACGACATCAATCTCCTCGTCCCGCAACTGACGCAGTCCATCCTCCGCCGTGGTCGCGCCGTGGTAGTCAAACCCGGCACCACGCAGGAGTGTTCCGAGCACGTCCTGTAGGACGGGCTCGTCATCGATCACGAGGACGCTTCCGATTCCTTCCATCGTTTCAGCCTCACGGTAGCACGCGCGCCCCCGGACGCGAGGTTTTCGAGACTGACCTCGCCACCGAGGTTGGTGATCATATCGCGGGTGATGGCCAGACCCATCCCGGTTCCTCCGCGGTCGGTCTTGGTGGAGAAAAAGGGCTCGAAGACCCGTTTGAGGTCGTCTTCGGCCACACCCTGGCCTCGGTCTTCGACTTGGATCTCGGCATACTCTTCATCAACATTGAAGCTGATCACGATCTCTGAATCGGGCTCCGAAGCTTCGATGGCGTTACGAACCATGTTGCTGACCGCCAGCTCGACCGGCCCCGGAGAACCCAAGGCCATCACTGGAGCGCCGTCCTCGATCTCGAGCCGATGCGCCGCACCGAGAGATCGGGCCGCTTCGAGGGCCGCAGGCCGAGCCACCATGGCCAGGTCGATGGCCGTCAACTCCTCGCGTCCGCCACGGATCGCCTCCTTGAGGTTCGCCACGATTCGCGAGACTCGAAAGCTCTGATCCACGAGCTTGGAGACGAGAGATGAACGCGGATCCTCTTCAGGGGTCATCTCGCCGAGCATCTGGGCGAAGGACGAGATCCCGGTGAGCGGGGTGTTGATCTCGTGGGCAAGACCCGACGCCAGACGACCGAGGGCGGCCATCCGCTCCTGATCCCTGATCCGATCCTGGAGATCGCGCAGTTCGGTGACATCCTGGAGGACCACGACCCGCCCGTTGAAGCTTCCGCTGTCGAGCTCGAGCACCGAAACCGCCATGATCACCCGCCGGTGGGGCTCTTCCTTTGTCCGTCCCTCGGCGTTGGCCGCCTGAAGCGGCAGGGCATCCCGCCACTTTTCGGGGAGTTCAACCAGGGTGTCCAACGCGACGGAAACCAGCTCCCGAGCGTTGACGTCGAAGATCCCCGCCGCCTCGCTGTTGGCCGAGAGGATGCGTCCCCCGGCGTCGCAGACCAGGATCGCGGCCGCCGACGACTCGATGATCCGTTGGGTGTTGGCGTGGAGGATCCGGTACTCTTCCGCCTGCTGGCGAAGATCATCAAGATAGCGTGCGCTTTCGAGCGCCACCGCAACCTGGGTTGTAAAGGCTCCGACCACCTCAGAAGCCTCGCTCCCCAGGGGAAAAAGGCCGCGGCGCAAACCGAGATAGAGCAAGCCATGAACCGTGTCCACGCGGTCCAGGGTCAGCCGCAGAGTGATCCCGGCGGAGGCCAGCGACTCCTCTTCGGAACTCGGGAAATGATGCTCCAAGACCGCGTCGGAGAGGTGTTCGGGGAGGTAGTCACCGGTCGACTTGACTCTTTCGAAGGTTCCGCCATCGATCCGAAGATAGGTCGCGACCACATCGAAATCGAGGCCGTCACGAAGGGTTTCGGCAAGCCGGCTGAGCAACTCGCGCGGATCGGTGACCTCGGCGAGTTCGCGGGTTGCATGGGTCAGAAGCCACTGCGGAGGACGCCGGCCGTGGTAGAGCCAGTGTTCGAGGAAATGGCCGACCCTGGTCCGGATGGGTTGCAGCAGAACCACCAGAAGCACGCCGGTGGCGAACGCGAAGAGATTCCGCAGCGAGCCGTAACCCCCCGCGTAGGTGACCAGCAGATGATTGGTCATGGCGAAGGCAAACCCTCCGATGACCAGCACCAACGTGGCCGACAGTGCGTCCCGTGCGATGGGCTCGAGATCCCACAATCGGTACTCCATCAGCGCGGCCACGATGGCGAATGGAAGCGCGGCCATGGGCAGGACCATCATCCACGAAAAGGGATCGACCTCGATTCCGAGTTGGCGGGGAATCCACACCAGGGTGGTCCAGGGCACCAACCCGACAAAGAGCCCGAGAGCCGCCCACTCGATCTGCCGGCGGACCCTTGCATCACGCGACGCCTGCCACCAGCGCACAACGTGAAGGGTGATCCCTCCGACGAGGGCGAGGGAGAACGCCACTCTCAAGAGGGTCGTCACAGCCGGCCACCAACCCTCGGCGTTGGGTGCGAGGGCGATGGCCGCGGCGCCTCCGGCTGCCACCACGGTGGCCAGATCCAGCAACCAGACCGACGCTCGGCGCTCGGGGAAGATGATGAAGAAGCGGGCGATGAGAAACGGCAGGACCGCCCCGGCGATGCGGTGCAGAATCTGAAGGTTGTCATGGGTCGCGGCAATCCGGTTCGGTACCGCTCCCAGAATCATTGAGGCAGTGGCGATCAGAAGCAGGACCGCGGCCTCCCGCCGAGATGTCTTCCACACAACCGCAAGGGCGCACAACAACCCGAGGAGGCCTACCGAGGTGCGTGCGAGGTAGACCGGTTGGATGTCGGGGGGAGGAGGACGGAAGATGATCTCTCGGGATTCACCCTCCGGGTCTCTGACCGCCAACTGGTGTTGCTCCCCCCCGGCGAGAAGAAATGTCGGGTCTTCGAGTCGTCCGATCTCCACGCCGTCAACGGCCACGATGGTGTCGTTGACCTCGAGACCGGCGGCCGCGGCGGACGATCCGGGTGGCGCCTCGTCGACCACGATCCCGCGTTCCACCCAGCGGACCGGAAAATCAAGACGGTAGAAGCTGTGGACCGTTCTGATCAACGACCACCCGGCAACCACCACGGTGGCTGAAGCTACGAGTGTGAGGAGGAGGCGACGGACAAGCACGACTTCAGTATAGGCAAAGAGCCTTCAAAACTCCCGCTCGTCGAACCCGCGGATCTTGTATTTGACCTCGGTTTCGAGGATCTCGGCGAGCAGCAACTCACGCACCATGAGTGCAACCCGCCCTTTGCTGTAGGGAAGTTTTTCGGCGACAGCGCCCCACCCTGATGGTCGAATATTGACCTGCTGCAGGATCTTATCGATCAGCCGGGTACTGGTCTCGGCAAGTCGTCCGGTATGATGCAGGATCGCACCGGGAGGAACCTCGCCCGAAAACCGCTTGTACTCATCCTGGATCCGGACCGATTCGAAGAGGAGCGGCTGCAAATGATACGAGTCTTCGGTCGCCTGCCGCGTCCCGGTGGTGGAAAACCGGAAGGTCCCTCCCAGGGGAGGTGAGACCATGATCTCGACAAAGGCCTCCTCGCCCGACAGAGTCCCGCAGAGAATCGGACCCACCCGACGGTCCCTGGTGTAGATGGCGCCAAAGGTGTCGCCTTCTTTGTCCAGAATCTCCACTACGCCGTTCGACGCCGATTCCACCACCGTCTGGAGGATGGTGGGCAGATCGAAGTGATCGAGCATCCCACCGAGGTTGCTGCCACCGCGGGAGTCGAGGCTCGCAAAGGTCCCTTCGAGCCGGCGCGCGATGTTCTGAAGATAGTGGAGAGAAAAATCCCGTGACTCGTAGACCAGGCGGAGCACCAGAGGACGAGACCACTGAACCGTACATCCCCCTTCGGGAAATCGAGCCTGGCTCTTGAGGGCGGTGCCGGTGATAACCTTGCTTTCGCCGAGCACCGTTCCCGGACCGATATAGGCCACCGGTTTGAGCCCCTCACCCTCTTCGACCTCCCGACACACCTCGACCACCCCCTCGAGAACCAGATAAAGCGCGGTCGCAGGCTGTTTCGGGCGAAAGAGCATTTCGCCGTGGCTGTGAATCACAACCCTTCCCTGGGCGGCCAAGGAGGCTCGGACATCGGGAACCATCCCCTTGAAAAAGGAGCTGTCCGCTATTGCCCGGACGAGATCTTCCTGACGCATACACAGTATTATCCCACCGCTGTCTGACTTTACAAACACCCGCTTCGTAAATCTTCGGGCGGACATCTTCGCTCCCGATGAGGGTTTGTGCCCCGCGACGGGCTGGTTCTCGTCCGGAAACGGCCCTTTTTGGCAATCTCGGCGTCAGATTACGGATTTCCTTGTGCGAAGTACAGGAGTACATCTCCACGCAAACCCTTATCTTCATTGACCTTGCACAAAAATCGCTGGTTTCGGAAACGAGAACTGCGCGGTTCCCATCAGGGTTTTCGGATGGGAACGGGCTAGAATTGAACCGTGGAGATGACTTCGGAAGCCAGGGTCTTCCAGTTGGTTCTGACGGACGAACTGCGCCGCCCCGTTTTGCTCACCCCCGACGAGGTCGGCGGCGGCTGGAAGGACCTCTTCCCCACCCTTGCTTCATGCCTGCCGACCCCGTATCCCGTTTTCGGTCAGGATGAGGAGAAGGTCGTCACCTACGGCTACCCGGTGCTGCGCTCCGACGGCATTCGGCAGCTCCAGCGAAACCTCGACAGCCTGGTCAAGGCCGAGGTCGGGTACCGCCTCGCTTCGGAGTTCGATCAAACGGCCGGAAAACGCGGGGTCATGGTCGAGCGGGATCGTCTCCACCGTTCGATGTTGTTGATCTTAGAAAACGTCTTCATGAACGACTACGGGCAGGGCATGGCCGAGGTCTTTCTGCTCTTCCTCTCCTCGGAGGTTGTTCAATCGGTGTCCCAGGTCCCCCGGTTGGTTCGCATGAACGACCGGCTCTCGAAGGACGAGACCGGAGCCCGCCACCGGCAGGCCGTAGCCGGAGTTCTGGGCGGTCTCATCCAACGCGCCGCCCACGGCGCATCGGACCGCCTACGCAAACTCGCCCAGGTCCGGCTCGCACCCAAAATCTCACCCCTGCTCGGGATGATCTGTTCCGACCAGTTGCTGTTGACCGAGTCACGGCTGACGATGGATATGCCTTCCCTCGACAGCTACCTGAAGACACGGTTCAAAACCGATCTCGCAACCCTCAATGCAACCCTGGAGAACTCCATCAGACGGCTCTCTCAGGTCATGGCGCGGCAATCCGCCCTCGGTGAACTTCTGACCTCGGCTTCGGGAATCAGCATCGATCTCACAAGGCCATGGACGCTCCTCGAGCCGCGCCTGCTCAAGGCACTGGTCAGCGCCGATCTGCTCGACTCCATCGGGATGACCAAGTCCCAGGCATCCATGTGCACCGAACTCGGGCTCGGTCTCAAGCGATTCGAGCTTCTCTCCGCGCTGCGTCGCCGGGTCGTCATGATGGCGCAACGGGGGAATCAGTTTGTTTTGTCTGAGCCGTCGGTTCGAGGACCCATCGCACCGACGACTCGGCCGTTCGACTTCACCGCTCCCGGGGTGGTGGACACATCGGTTCGTCGATTCGGGCTCGTCTACGACCTCACCAACTTCACGGCGATCCTGGAAGAGGTCCGGAAGAAGGGCCGTCTGGCCGAGGAGAAGGCGCTCCAGTTCATGTATGTGTTCCAGAACCGGCTCGAAGAGATCCGCCACGATCACCGGCTCATCTTCGAGAAATTCCTCGGTGACGGCGCCTTCTACTCCTCACGCCGAGCGTTGCGGATCCTCTCGTCCGCGTGTGAGATCCAATACGCGTATGACCGGCTGCGGAGCAGCGGGTTCCCCTTCGACCAGGGAATTCGCATCGCTCTCAATCATGGTTCCTACCGCCTGCTGCCCATGCTTGACAGCGATCGAGAGATCCGCCGTTTCGAGTTCTTCGGCCACGGCATCGTCGAGCTCTCGCGGCTGACCACGGGCAAGAGCACACGGGAAGTGGCCGAAATCGCTGAGTTCTTGATCCATGCGGGTTACGACGCATCCGAGGTCGAGAACTTCCTCGCTCCCATCGCCACGGCTCGCAGCACCAACAAATCCTCCGACAACCGGGTTTACAAGGTCGAACTCGACAGCCATGGCGAACTCGTCAATGAGGGAATCACCTTGACCCTCGATTTTGTCGAACACCTGGAGCGGGAACTCGAGGTCCCATCGTTCACCGAGGTGGTGGAACACGATGTCCGCTGGTTGCTCTTCCCCCTCGATCCCGATCGACCCGGCCCGTTCCAGGTGGGCCTCCGCTATCTCGGGGTGGCGCGACTCAAGGGTCTCGATCCCATCGAGCTCTTCGAAGCGGCGGTTTGGACCGAGATTCCCGCCGAGGCACAGGTCATCTCGGAGGGATCGTCACTCGTCGCGTTGCTCCGCCGACTCGGACAGGGCCCTGCCGAAGAACCGGAGATCGACGAGGACGCCCCATCGACCATCGATGAAGATCTCGCCGTACTTTCCTATCTCGAGCCGGACGGAACCCGATCGTGGGTCTTCGGCCGCCATCGCGCCAGCGATGACGTGCTCCTCCAGGCGGTTCAGATGCCGATGCAGGTCCCGACCATGTTCGAAGACGAACCCCTGGAGACCTGGCTCTTTCGCAACCGGTTTGAACTTGAACGGCTCTACCGGGGTGTGCGTCGCACCGATGTCGGGATCACCATCCCGGTGAGCCCGCTGCGCCAACGAGACAGTTATGTCGGTTGCTTCCTCGCAGCGCCGTACAAAGCGCCCTAGAGAATTTTGAATTCTAAATTATGAATTATGAATGACATCACAAATTCTCGGCTGGGGTGCGGAGCCGCTGGAATTCTGACTCAAGGTCTTCGTTCGACAGGGCGAAAGAACTGGCCGGTCATGCCAGAACCGCTCGACTGCCGGAAAAGGGCAGATCCCTAAAGATCCCTGCGATGGTGCGATGGTGCGATGGTGCGATGGTGCGATGGAATTCATAATTCATAATTCAAAATTGAGAACTTAAAACTCTTCCTCGCGGATTTTGAGGTAGCTCTCGAACCGTCCGGCATCGATGGACCCGTCTTCGACCGCCGCCCGAACCGCACAATCAGGTTCCTGGACATGGCTGCAATCGGAGAATCGGCAACCCGGCATGAAGGCGGCGATCTCGGGGAAGGCCATCGCGAGATCCTCGTCGGAGGCGTCGAGGACGCCGAACTCCTTGAGTCCAGGCGTATCGACCACGAATCCTCCATATGGAAGCGGCATGAGCTCGGCCCGGGTCGTGGTGTGCCGACCTTTTCCGGTGCTGTCGGAGATCGACCCCACCTTGAGCCGAAAGCCCGGATAGACCGAGTTGAGCAGCGATGATTTGCCGGCGCCGGAGGGGCCGCAGAACAGAGTCGTGCGGCCCACCAGGCGTCGCTTGACGCGACCCAACCCCCACCCTGAACGGGCCGATACCCGAAGAACCTCATAGCCCAGGTCCTCGTAGATCGGCAACCAATCCTCGATCTCACCCCAACCGAGATCGATCTTGTTCATCGTGATGACCGCCTCGATCCCGGAGGAGTGACACGCAGCGAGGAAACGATCCAGGAGACCGCGCTTGGGTTCGGGTCGGCTCGCGGCAAAAACGAGAAGCGCCTGATCGACATTCGCTGCGAGGAGCTGGGGTCGGCCGCTGTGGGGAGCGGCCCGGCACAGCGAGTTCTTTCGAGGATTCACGGCCACCACGACCCCGTCCTTCGATGCCATCTCGACGACAACGCGATCGCCGACGACCAACCGGGGTGACCGCGGTGCGCCGCCCTCCCATTTGAGCCGACGACGCGACGCCATCACCAAAGTACGATCACCGATCTGAACCCGCACCAGCGGGCCATGGACGGCGATGATGGTTCCTTCCACGGGCTTCACGAACCTGGAGTATACGCCGACACCGAGCCGCCCTGGGCCAAACGGCGCCCAACCGACAACAACGAATTCACCTGCGGCTCAGCACCGGCGGGCGCGAGTTGAGTTCATCCACCGCATGACAGAAGCGGGCGAACTCGGGATATTCATCCGGCGCCACGGTCTGAGCCGGCAGCTCGAGCCGGAGCACCGACCGATGGCGTTGCCCATCGCGATCGATGGTCTCCACCACCGAACCCCACCGCGCCTCAATCCTCCTCGGGGCGCCGTCGACCGTCCAACCCTCCGGCGCCTCGATGATGAGCTCGTTCCGTTGCAGCACCGGCACCGGCATGATCAGGGGATACCTTCTCATCGGCAAGGCAGCTAGAACCGGGACCAGCGGCTTGGAGAAGACCAATTGCCTGCAGACCATGGAATCACCGTCGGGTCGGCAGATTCCGGGTGATCGCAACTCGAGCTCGAGCTCGATGCCATCATCCACGCGATCGATCTTCCCGGTGACATTGGAGGCCGACGGAACAAAATTCGCCGCCATCTGCTGGTACACCATCGGCACCCGCTCGGTGGGAACGCTCCGAATCTGCTCCACAACCCGCTCGGCCTGGGGGCCGCGGATGGCAATGGTCACGGTGAGCTGGGCGTCGCCCGAAGCCTCGACCACCGCCACAACCCTCATCTCCTCTTCGAGATCCGGGTTCTCGAAAACCGGGAGCTCTTCGAGGATGGAAACCGGTTGATCGGGACGACTCAAGGGGACGAGGAGGCCATCGCTGCCCTGGAGGATCGGATCGATGCGATCGATCCCCTGGCGCTCCTGCTCGAGATCGAGCCAGATTTCGGTGCCTTCGCGTTCGACCCTCAGCAGGGGCACCATGAACGAGTCGAAGGTCGGAACGATGAGGTGTGTGCCGGCAAAGGGTCTGGTTCGGGCCATCACGAGATCGACCTCCCAGCCGGCGTCGAGGAGGGCCGCTGCGACGATGCCCATGCGATTTCCCCGCGCCCGGGAAAAGCTCCCACCGGCGCTGCCCGAGAAATCCAGCACCCCTCGTCCCGGCTCGATCTCGTCAATGACCCCATTGACGAGATTCTCGACCGCGACCGCGGGCGGATCCTCCGCGAGCAAGGCTGTACTCCACGCCCGGAGTTCAGGGGTGGTCACGAGGATGGGCAGGAGCCGATCGCGCACGGCATCGCCGACGTCCTCCCAGGTCACTCCGAAGGCATAGCTCACCCAGGGCAGAAGCTCGCTTGCCGGTGGAGCGAATCGCTCATTGGGGATCGGCGGCACGCTCTCGGCCCGCCACCTGATCACCCGGAGCCCATCGACATCCCACTCGGAGCGCTCCACACCGTCGAAGTTCCCCTCCACCATGAGTTCAATCGCCGGCGGGACGAGGAGGAGGTACTCGGAAAGCCCGAACGCGCGTTCGGGATCTGCAAAGCGGTAGATATAGGGCGGCAGATGCCCCCGTCGGGAGGCCCCGGTCGCCGCGACCCGCGCGACGTACTCTTCTTCCACCAGATCGCCGGGCTCGACATCTTCGAGCTCGATGGCGCCACCGCCATCTCCGAGTTCGGCGGGCACGACCACCGATCCGTCTTCCTTGTGAATCCTGACCTTGAGGCGGTACGAGTCGGGAAGCTGCTGGAGACGTGAGGCCTGCCGGGCGCCGACCGGGGTCAGGGCCCGGGTCACCCCGTGGTAGTAGTAAAGGCTCGATCCATCGGCAAAGACCCGTTCCACCGCCTGATCCAGGAGGAGCACCGCATCGACCCCTTCGATATCGTCATCAACCCGCGTCACGACTTCATTCAGGGACAGACGATAGGGCTGGAAAAACGGCGTCTCCCCGTTCCGCCAGGCGAGAGTGAGAAGATCGAGCGACGACGGCGATTGCGCAACGGCCGACTCCAGCGCCCGGGCCCTGGCCTGAGGGTCGTTGGACGTGACGGCCAATGTCATCTCGTCGACGACCATGAGTGATCCCCAACGCCGACGCACCTCTTCGATCTCCCGGGCGGCCTCCTCGAGTTCTCCCGCCGAATACAGCAGCCGGATGAGTTCGATATCGAGATCCGGGTCCTCGGCCCGGGAACGGATGCGCCGGATCACCTCGATCGCGTCGGAAACCAGACATCCTTCAGCAAGCTCGTCAACAAAACGAAGATCCAGCGGTTCGGTGACGGCCAAAGCTCGGAGGAGACGCTGCCGCTCTTGCCAACGTTCGAGGGCGCCGAGCACCTCGAGCTCGACCTCTGCCGCCTCTCTGGAGCCCGGCAAAGCGGCGTGCAATCGGCGGAGCCCGTCCTCCGCCTCGCGGACCCATCCGCGCCCAAGGGCCTCGTGAATCCACATCCGTTGAACCCGAACATCGTCGAGATAATGATCCACCAGGGTATCCAGAATGCGTTCGTGGTCCTCCTCCCTCCTCTCCCGGAGCGCGAGACCACGTTCGAGCAGCAGCGATGTGGGCACATCGGAGGTCGAACGGAGATGCTCCCGCGCCCGCAGGCGCGCAGCCTCGGGGTCTTCGCCGGTCGGCGCTGTCACCCAGAACCAGGCAAACGCCAATCGAGGCCACGGGCTCTCGGGATCGATCTCCATCGCCGCCTCGATGAACTCACGCCAGCGCTCGGGATCGCGCCGGTGCTC
>RCNF010000102.1_pt1 | contig 36547 bp, 36 predicted proteins | sample 2041311 | NCBI WGS metagenome assembly RCNF01 (sample SAMN09708228, study PRJNA481090) | Marine sediment metagenome, whole genome shotgun sequencing project. | biome: marine sediment; feature: ocean; material: sediment; isolation source: Sewage treatment plant 2 marine sediment (STP2) ...
GTCACCATCCTCGCGGTCTCATCAGAAGGATCGCTGGTGGGCGACCCCGTCGTCTTCAAGATCCTGGTGCTGGCGGCTGCGATTCCCACCTTTTACCTCTTCTACTCGGTCGCCCGTTATTTCGGTTTCAAACGCGCCTATGGTTTCGACCACTTCGACCCCTCCTACGGTTCGTTGCCGCCGGTCCGCGAGGGCATCTTCCGCCTCACCCGCAATGCCATGTACACCTTTGGCTTTCTGCTGCTCTACATTCCGGGTCTGTGGCTGACATCGCGCCCCGCGATCCTGGCGGCCGTCTTTAACCACCTCTACATCTGGGTCCACTATTTCACCGTCGAAAAACCGGACATGCGGCGCATCCACGGCTCCGACTGACGCATGGAGACCATTTCCACCCGCGCCGCCCGCCGGCTCTCGCTGGCCCGCGCCGGTCTTTTCAAACCGGAGTGGACCGGCATGCCTCAACGGGCCTCCGGCCGCGGTCGACGGGCGCGTTCCGCGGCCCAAAAGGTGATCGATCGTTTTGGCTATCTCCAACTCGACACCGTCTCCATCGCCGGCGCCCGAAGCCACGCCCTCGTCCTGCTGTCACGGATCGAGGGCTTCGACCCCACTCTCGGCGAAGAGCTTCTCCAGGCCGGCGAACCACTTTTCGAGTTCTGGGGACACGAGGCCTGTTGGCTCCCGATGGAGCTCTATCCGGTCTTCGGCTTTCGCCGCGAGGAGTTTCGCCACCACCCGTGGTGGGGCGACATTATCGGCCAGCACCCGGAGGTGGCCGAGAAACTCGTGGACCAGATCCGCGACGAGGGGCCCATCCGCTCACTCGATATGGAGGGGCGGGGCAGCAGCGGGTGGTGGGACCTCAAGGTAGCAAAGAAGGTGGCCACAGCATTGTGGTCCTCGGGTGAGCTTGCGATCCGCGAGCGCAAAAACTTCCAGCGCACCTACGATCTCGCGGAGCGCGTGATTCCGGCCGAATACCGCGGGCAATCGGTGGCCAGGGACGATGCCATCGAGATCCTCCTCGTCCGTGCGCTGGCAGGTCACGGCTGGGCGACGACGGGCACCTTGGCCAGGACCTGGCGGCTGCGCAACCGTCCGGCCGAGATCCGCGTCACCCTCGCCCGCCTCCAGGATCGGAAGGATATCCTGCCTTGCGCCCTTGTCCACGACGACGGGAAGAGAACCACCGGGTGGATTCGTCCGGCCGACATCGAGCTCGCTGCCCGGCTTGAAACGACCCGTCCCCGCCGTGATCGCGGGGTCCTGCTCTCCCCCTTCGACCCCGTCCTCTGGGACCGAGAGCGAGTCCATCGACTCTTCGGCTTCCACCAGGTGCTCGAGATCTTCAAACCCGGGCCGCAACGGGTCTATGGCTATTTCTGTCTGCCGGTGCTGGCCGGCGAGCGTCTGGTGGCGCGGATCGATCTCAAGGCCGACCGCAAGAAAGGCATGCTCCAGGTGCTCTCGCGCCACTTCGAAGGAAAACCATCCACCGCCGATCTCGAGGCGGCGCGCACTGCCCTCGACCGCTACGCGGACGCCGTCGGTCTGACGGTCGCATGAGCCCTCCCCTGCTGCCGCTCACTGAAGACGACCTGAATCGCGCGGCCTTCAAACTGGCTGCCGTCGACCCCGATCTCGCCCGCGTGGTTGAACGATTGGGACCGCCGCCGCTGTGGGGCCGAGAGCCCGGCTTTACGACCCTGGTTCACATCATTCTCGAGCAGCAGGTGTCGTTGGCGTCGGCCCGTGCAGCGTTTGACAAACTGGTGCTGGCACTGCCGGAATTGAATCCGCGGTCCTTTCTGACCCTCGGCGATCAGCAGCTCAAAGAGATCGGTTTCAGCGGCCAGAAGGGGCGCTATTGCCGCAAACTTGCCCGCGCCGTCATCGACGGGAGCCTCGACCTGGAGGGGCTGGCCGAACTCGGTGACGACGATGTCCGAACGGAGCTGGTCAAGATCACCGGAATCGGGCCGTGGACCGCAGAGATCTACACGCTGATGGTGCTTGGTCGACCGGATGTGTGGCCGCAGGGCGACCTCGCATTGTACAAAGCGGCGCAGAACATCAAGGGTCTCGATCGCCCACCGACCCGGGACGAGTTCCAAGAGCTGGGCAAAGCCTGGCGCCCATGGCGATCGGTCGCGGCTCGAATCCTCTGGCACCACTATTTGAATCCAGAGTGATGGAAGGGACAGGGCGAAAGGGAGAAAAGGAGAAAGGGGGAAAGGGAGCCCATCCCACCGTCCCATCCGGAGAAACCGCAGATCACGCAGATAAACGCAGATGTTCGCGTGCGGCGGAGGTGCCATTTTTTGCATTGTTTGACGCCTCCATCTTTTGCAAGCCCACGAGGCGTCTTGGGCAAACAATGCTAAAGGTGGCTCCCCTCGGGAAGCGCGATGTGAAAGCCGGGTTCACTCGAACGCCTGAGGAAGTGACGGCTCTTCCCTGCAAGAGATTTCTCCATTCGCTTCCGGCTTCGTCCTACGGACTTCGCCGTGCCTTTCGCTCGGTCGAAATGACAGTCTTCTGTATTCGAACGTGAAAAAGAGCGCGTCTCCCCTGCTCCCCTGACCGCTCTGATGGTGGGCCAAGGCCCACCCTACCCGTCTCATCGGTACTGGTGCCCTCTGCAGGGTGGGCCTCGGCCCACCATCAGACAACGCTATTGCACGTCGTTCCCAACCGGCGACGTCGGAGCAACCCGCCGCCCCGGGGTTCGGCGCACTGTCGCCCCCGCCGGTCCCACGAAACGGTGAAGTTCCCCCCGGCTGAGATCCGTCACATAGAGTTCGCCGTGCTCGTCCTCGCCGAAGGAGCTGATGCTGATGTCGGTGTCCGCCCACTCTTCGGTGCTCCACTCACCTTCTGTTGCGGTGGCAAACCAGATGCGCCCGGTGCAGAAATCGCCGAAGACATAGAGCCCACGGAGTGAGGTGATCCTGCCACCGTATCGGTAGCCCCCGGTGACCGAGCACCCGAGACCGTGGTCGTAGACCAGGATGGGGTTCGTCAGCGGGTTGCCATCGCAGGAGTTGAAGTTCGGAGAGTCATTGCCTTCCATACAGCTCCAACCATAGTTCTCCCCACCGGCGCTCGAAGCCGGCTGGAAGTCGATCTCCTCGATCGCGTTCTGGCCCACGTCGCCGATGAAGAGATCTCCGGTCGCACGATCAAAGCTGAAGCGCCACGGGTTGCGCAGACCGTAGGCCCAGATCTCGGGTCGGGCGGTGTCAAGATCGACAAAGGGGTTGTCGGAGGGCACCGCGTAGGGCGCCTCCCCATCCACGTCGATCCGTAGCAGCTTGCCAAGCAGCGACTCGAGGTCCTGGGCGCGGGCGTTGGGGTCGCGACCGCTGCCGCCGTCGCCGGTTGCGATGTAGAGGTTGCCGTCGGGCCCAAAGTGAATGTCTCCTCCGTTGTGGTTTGAAAAATCCTGATCGAATTGGAGGATCACCACCTCGCTGCCGGTGTCGGCCAGGTTTGAATCGCCCGCGGAGACTGCGAATCGAGAGACCCTCGTTACATCCGGCCCGGAGCCCGGGGGATCGTGGGTGTAGTTGACATAGAAAAAGCCGTTGTCTTCGAAGGAAGGGTGGAAGGCGATTCCCAGCAGACCCTGCTCGTTGCCTCCGCTCTCGACCTGGGGAACGATATCCAGGAAGGACTCGGCGCGCACGGTCCCGTTCTCGACCACCACAATCCGACCGTCCTGCTCGACCAGGAAAAGTCGCCCCGAGCCGTCGCCGGCGTGGCGCACCGCAACCGGTCGCGAGAAACCGTCCGCCACCAGTTCGAGCGAGATCTCTTCCGGAATTTCGAGAGCCCCGGCGCAAGCCGCCGCCGCCAGTGCTGCCATTCCCGTGATCACCGCTCTCGTCCAGTTCCAGATCCTTTTTTGCTGCTGCATGGTCATTCTCCTACGGCCGCGGTCCAACCACCCACATCGCCCGATTCAAAGGGATCGGTGAAGATCGAGCTCGGACTCGTGAACTTGAAAATCTCGCCCTCGGCGAGATCCACCGCGTAGAGCTCACCCGCCTCGTCCTCGCCGAAGGCGCTGATTCTCAGGGCAGTGTCCGCCCACTCCACCGCCGACCACGAGCCATTTTGGTTCGTGGCGAACCAGATCACACCCGAGCAATAGTCGCCAAAGACATAGCGTCCGTGGAGCCCGCCGATGTTGCCGCGGTAGACATAGCCGCCGGTCACCGAACACTCCGGGTTGTGGTCGTAAACCAGGATGGGAGATGTCAACGCCGTACCGTCGCACGGGTTGTAGTTCGGGGTGTCGTCTCCCTCCATACAGCTCCAACCGTAGTTTTCCCCACCGGGGCTCGATGCGGGTTGGTGATCGATTTCCTCGGTGGCGTACTGGCCGACATCGCCGATGAAGAGATCTCCGGTCGAACGATCGAAACTGAAGCGCCACGGGTTGCGCAGACCATAGGCCCAGATCTCGTCGAGGGCGGCGGCGACGAGTACAAAGGGATTGCCCGCCGGTACGGCGTACGGGACGGCGGCGTCCACGTCGATGCGCAGCATCTTACCGAGAAGGGTGTCCAGACTCTGGGCCAGATCGTCCTTGTCCTCGGATCCTCCGCCGTCGCCCGACGCGATGTAAAGCAAGCCGTCCGGTCCGAAGTGGAGATCGCCGCCGTTGTGGTTGGGGCCGTTCTGTTGAAAATCGAGGATCGTCGTCGCGCTCCCCGGGTCGGCCTGGTTGGGGTTCCCTGCTGACACCTGATAACGGGCGACCCTGGTACGGTCCGGATTGGCGCCCGGGTCATAGGTGTAGTTGACATAGAAGAAACCGTTGTTTGCGTAGTCCGGATGAAAGGCGAGGCCCAGCAGACCCTGTTCGTTACCTCCGGTGTCGACAACCGTCGAAAGATCGAGGAAGGGCAGATCGACAATCGCACCGTTTTCCACCACCCGGATCGTGCCGCCCTGCTCGACCACGAAGAGGCGTCCCGACCCGTCCCCCGCATGGCGGAGAGCTATAGGCCGAGTGAAACCACTCTCGAATGCGGTCAGCGCAAGGTCGTCTGGCGGATCCGACGCCAACGCCGTCGACGGGATGATCAACCCAGTGGAGACAGCCACCGACAACGCCAGGAGGTAGTACCAGACCGCGCAACGCCAAGGAAAAGAATCTTTCATACCTTCTCCAATGGCTACGCCGTCGCGAATATTTCGATCGCCCGTGATCCGGATCACGCAACAAGGCGTTCCCTGCTAGAGTGAATTCAATGGCGGACACCAGCTCGAACCTCAAGGCCAAGCTACACGAGATCATCTTCGAGGCCGACACCCCCGCCGGGAAAGTGTTCGACGTCGTTCTCATGGTGTTGATCGTGCTCAGCGTGATCGCGGTGATACTCGAAAGCGTCGCCTCGATCGATGCGAAGTACGGGCCCTGGCTCCGTACCTTCGAGTGGATCGTCACGATCCTCTTCACCATCGAGTACCTCTTGCGGCTCTACTGTGTCGGCAAACCCGCCCAGTACGCGCGGAGCTTCTTCGGCATCGTCGATCTGCTTTCGATCCTGCCGACCTATCTCAGCCTGATCATTCCCGGCGCCCAGTCTTTCATGGTCATCCGCGCCCTGAGGCTACTCCGCGTTTTCCGCGTCCTCAAACTGGGGCACTTTGTGGGCGAGGCCAGAGAGCTCCGCGCCGCCCTCAGAGCCAGCGCGCGGAAGATCATCGTCTTCCTCGGCGCCGTTCTGACCCTGGTCGTCATCGTCGGTTCAATGATGTATCTCATCGAGGGTGAAGCCAACGGCTTCACCAATATTCCGGTCTCCATCTACTGGGCCGTTGTCACCATGACGACGGTCGGCTACGGCGATATTGCGCCGCAGACCCCTCTCGGCAAGATCCTCGCCTCGGCGATCATGATTATGGGCTACGGCATCATCGCCGTCCCCACCGGGATCGTCTCGGTCGAGCTCGCCGGGGTCGTCAAGGGCAGCAAGGTCAACACCCAGGCCTGCCCAGACTGCGGCGGCGAGGGCCACGCACACGATGCCACGTACTGCAAGTACTGCAGTTCGAAGCTGTGAGGAGCATAGGAGCCCTTCATGAGCACAATGGATTCTTCCGGCCTGTCCCGCCCCGTTCATCCGATGCCCGACTTCGTCTCGGATGCGCTGACCAAACACGGTCTCTTCGATGCTTACCGGAGCCGCCCAGCCTACCAGCAGAATGACTACGTCGTTTGGATCACCCGCGCAAAAAGGCCGCAAACGAAAGAAAAGCGGCTTCTTCAAATGATCGAGGAGCTCCGGCGCGGTGACGTCTATATGAAGATGGCCTACAGACCTTCAGGTGGCGCCAGGTAGTCGGTTCGGGTGATTCCGATCCCCGCACTCGTTCTCTTCGTGGTCTTTCTGGCGCTGGCCTGTCTCCACGTCTTCTGGGCCTTCTCCGGGCGCCTTGGTTGGAGTGGCGTCATCCCGACCGCGGACGGCGCTCCAGTCATCCAGCCCGGCATCGGCGTGACCCTTCTTGTCGCCGCCCTCCTGTTCGCAGCAGCGGTGGTGTCGCTGTGGCGCGGGGCGTGGCCCGACGCCGGCCCTTCGTGGGTCCCCCGCTCCGGAATCTGGGTCGTCGCAACCATTTTCGCGGCGCGTGCAGTCGGAGACTTCCGCTACGTCGGTTTCTTCAAAAAGGTCCGCCATACTGCCTTTGCCCGCAACGACACCTTGATCTTCTCGCCTCTGTGTGCCGCCATCTCGATGTTGTCCTTGTGGCTCGCCGTGTTCTACTGATTGTGAGGGTCAAGGTTTGCTGCATATTTTTGTCGACGCCGACGCCTGCCCGGTCAAACAGGAGGTGTATCGCGTCGCCCAGCGCTATGGCCTGAATGTGACCCTGGTTTCCAACTCCTGGATGAGGGTCCCGGACGAAGAGTGGCTGGTCCTCGAGGTCGTGGGTGATGCCTTCGACGAGGCGGACGATTGGATTGTCGACCACGTCCAACCCGACGACATCGTCATTACGGCCGACATCCTCCTCGCCGCCCGCTGTTTGAAAGAGGGCGCGCAGGCCATCGGCACCACCGGCAAGCCATTCACCGAAAACAACATCGGTCAGGCGGTTGCGACCCGCGATTTGTTGGCCGAACTGCGCGGTGCGGGAGAAATCACCGGAGGACCGCCGCCAATTACAAAGCGCGACCGGTCGTTTTTCCTCCAGAAGCTCGACGAGGCGATCCAATCGATCCGCCGTCGTCACCCGTCTTCCCCAAAATGAGCCAAGGTACTGGGGAAAGCCATCGAATAGCGTGTTCAGTTTTTCGAGTGAAGGGAGTCATGCGTGCGCATCACGTTGAATAGCATCTTCGTCCCCGACCAGGACAGCGCACTTCATTTTTACACCGAGGTCCTCGGGTTCTCATTGAAGATCGATCTTCCCATCGGGGATTTCAGATGGTTGACGGTTGTCTCGCCCGACGATCCCGACGGCACGCAATTGGTGCTCGAGCCCAACGCCCACCCTGCGGCAGCAGCCTACCAACAGGCGTTGCACAAGGACGGCATTCCGCTGACATCGTTCGCGGTTGGAGACATCGAGAGCGAGCACAAGAGACTGCTGGAACGTGGTGTCGTGTTCAAGATGGGACCGACCGATATGGGTGGCACCAAGTTGGCGGTCTTTGACGACACCTGCGGCAACTTTATTCAGATCTACCAGGAAAGTTGAGAGGATGCTCGCAAAATGAAAGGAGTTTCATGACTCCACCGACCACGACCTTTGTCGCGCTCATCCGCGGCATCAACGTTGGCAAGGCGAAGCGGGTTGCCATGGCCGATCTTCGAGCCATGGTCGAGGGTCTTGGCTGCGGCGACGTCCGGACCATCCTCAACAGCGGCAACGTAGTTTTTACCGACCGGCGATCGGCACCACAGGAGATCGCCTCCGCTATAGAAGGAGGCATCGAACGGGTGTTTGGCTTCTCGGCAAGGGTCACCGTCCTTGCAGCCGGCGAACTCGCTCAAATAGTCGTCGAGAACCCTCTCGTCGAGATCGCAACCAATCCCTCGCGGCTGTTGGTGACTGTGCCCACCGAGGCCTCTGATTTGAAAATGCTCGCGCCGCTCCAGGAGCGAGACTGGAGCCCCGACGAGCTGGCTCTGGGGAAACGCGCCGCCTATCTCTGGTGCCCGAACGGCGTGCTCGCGAGCCCGCTGAACGAACCCATCGCGCGTCTGCTCGGCGAAGCCGTCACGACCAGGAACTGGTCGACGATCTCGAAATTGCACGCAATCTGCTAAAACCCCTTCTCAGTTATCGGCGACCTTCGGTAGTATTGACGTGGGATCTTTTCGTATCTCTGAACGGAGAATCTGCAGATGACTGAAAAAGCCTTCCAGGACTTCTACCCCGATGAACTGAGCTATTGCTACGGCTGCGGCAGGCTCAACGAGCAAGGACTCCAGCTCAAGAGTTATTGGGACGGCGAGGAGACGGTCGCCCTTTTTGAACCCCGACCCGAGCACATGGCGATCCCCGGGTATGTCTACGGGGGACTGATTGCCTCGCTTATCGACTGCCATGGAACTGGGACGGCCGCGGCCGCGGCCTACCGGGACGCCGGCAGGGCTATGGGCACTGACCCGCCCTTTCGATTCGTGACGGCGTCGTTGCAGGTCCAATACCTCCGCCCCACCCCGCTCGGCGTGCCGTTGGTCGTGCGAGGTATGATCAAGGAAATTTCGGGCCGCAAGGTGGTGGTGAGCGCAACGGTGTCGGCCGAAGGCGAGCTGTGCGCACGTGGTGAGGTGGTGGCGGCCCAGATGCCCGAACACATGATGCCGCGTGGAGATCAGGGCTGAGGACGATCTCGGTGAGGCTGTCCTGGTGGGTCCCCGACAAACCTCCGCAGCAACCCGGCTGCCTCGTAGTACCGTCATACGCGCTCAAGAGCGCCACCGAACCGACCCGTCCAACCCGTGCGGCGCTCGAGCTTGCCGCCGCGTGGTGGCGTCGATTCCCGGAGGCACCGATCATCGTGTCGACCGGCGACAATCAAGGACTCGGGGTCACCAACGCCTCCGTGATGGCGCAGTACCTTGTCGGGCTTGGTGTCCAGCCCGAACGGGTCATCGAGGAGGATCGCTCCCGCAACACGTTTGAAAACCTCGCCAATTGTCTCAAGATCGTCCGCGACGCGGGGTATGACCAGGCCACGCTCGTGACCCACGACCTCTATACCCGCCGCGCGGTGGCCATCGCCCGGAAGATGGCGTGGCCGGACATCAGGTGGGTCTCCGCCACATCCAAAGGGGAACCGGCGGCGGGTTGGAAATACGTGCAGACCCACTCCCGTCCGACGATTTTGCTGTACGAGATTGCGGCCACCGTGTATTTCAGATTCAAGGGCTGGCTGTGATCCTCGCGCATCCAAGATAAGCTGACGCGCGCGCAGTTCATATCCAGGGAGGCCGCAGCATTGAAGACCCTCGAAACAAGCCGTCTTGTGATCCGAATGGTGGAACTCGATGACGCCGCCTTCATGCTTGATCTCCTCAACCAGCCGTCCTTTGTTCAGTTCATCGGCGACCGGGGTGTGAGGACGCTCGAGGAGGCGAGGACCTACATCGAGGACCGCGCCCTGGCCGGCTATGAAAAGGATGGGTTCGGACCATTCGCAGTCGATTTAAAGAGCAGCGATGAGGTCATCGGTATCGTGTCGCTGCTCAACCGCGACGAACTCGACGATGTGGATGTCGGCTTTGCTTTTCTCCCCGATTTCTGGCGTCAGGGCTTTGCATCCGAAGCGAGCGCCTCAGTGATGGATTTCGCTTTTTCAGAGCTCGGTCTCGAGCGCCTCATCGCCGTCACTCAATCCGACAACACCGGTTCGATCCGGACACTCGAGAAGTTGGGGTTTGCGCGTGACGGCCTGGTTCGGCTTGAGGAGGACGGCCCCGACCTCCTGCTCTACGCCATCGAACACTGAATGTCGTGCGACGAGACGCTATGGAGATTTGCCGGCCATGCTGAAAATGACCGAGGTCACCCATGATCTCTTTCCCGCCTGGAGAGACCTCCGGGAGCAGCTCTAGCCGGACGTCGATGCAGAAGTGGCGAACACCGATGCTCAGGCATTTCTGACCCGAGCGGGCTTTGACGAAACCTACCGAGTCGTGGAATACAAGAAGCCCCTGGGGTGAATTTCACGCAACCCCGGCGCATCCCCTTCCCTTCTCGCAGGTTTCCTTGCCGCCTGGGACAAACGCCAGCCTTCCGTCGCGACATCGAACCAATCAGTGCATTTTCTCCCCTGCGGCACCATATTGGACACGAGACAGTCGATGGTATGCATTACCGAAACGGTCTCAAGAGGCACGGACGAAGTGACCACAAAAAACGAACTCAAGCTCCTCGCTCTCGTGCCTGTGTTCGGTGCGGCCGGCGCTGCCGCGACGGCCGCGATGTGGCACCTCTTCAGTCGGACCCTGATGGCGCTCACACCGCCGCCCTATGCGGTGCTCGGCTGTGTCGTCAGCGGCCTCTTCGGACCGGTCGCCGTGGGCGCGGTCGTGTGGTACGCAAGTCGGGAGGCGCGCGTCCTGCGCGGGCCGGCTGGCGTTGGACTCGGGATCGTTCTGGCAACCGAATTGGCTTTTTACGTCCCGCTGGGGTTTATGGTTGTTGCCTTCTCCCAGACCTGAGCCGGGTATCATGTCCGCGTGTGCTCGGCTGATTCAGCCGACAGAAAACACTGGGGAGCCTCATGTCTGATGTGTGCCACGCGAGCCGTCACGGCGGGAAGCCGTCATCATGAAACGGGTACTACTGTTGATCCCCCACGGAGCCGAGGTGTATGAGACCGCGGCATTCATCGATGTCCTCGGTTGGGCCTCCCTGGAGGGCAACGAGGAAATCAAGGTGGTCACCGCGGGTCTCCAGCCCGAGGTGACGTGCACATTCGGTCTCCGCCTGCTGCCCGATGCCTTGATCGGCGAGGTCGACCTCGAGGAGTTCGATGCGTTGGCCGTCCCGGGGGGCTTCGAGGAGTACGGCTATTACGAAGAGGCGTTCTCAGAAACTGTCGGTGACGTGATTCGATCCTTCGACCGGGCATCCCGGCCGATCGCGTCGATCTGCGTCGGCGCCCTGCCCGTGGCCCACGCCGGCGCTCTGACCAACCGTTGTGCTACCACGTATCACCTTGGTGACGGTCGACGGCGACGGCAGCTCGCCGAATACAACGTCGATGTGCTCGACCAGCCGATCGTCCTTGACGCCAACATCCTCACCTCGACCGCGCCGTCGACCGCGATTGACGTCGCCCTGGCGCTGGTCGAAATCCTCACCGATCGCGAGAATTCGGAACATATCCGGGCACTCATGGGCTTCGACGCCCGCTGACGACACTCGCCGGCGACCATTTTCAAAAGCGCCGGACTCCCCTACAATTCTCTTGATGCCTGAAAACAAAAGTGACGAACGGGAAGTAACCCAGGGACTGATCTCGAGCATCCTCTTCAGCAACGAGGAGAACGGCTGGTGCGTCGTTCGTCTCCAACCCGAAGATGAACCACCCCTGACTGCCATCGGCCCCCTTCTCGGGATCCGCAAAGGCGACGAGCTCAGGCTCAGCGGGCGCTGGGTCGATCACCCCCGCTACGGTCGCCAGTTCGAGGCCGAGTCCTACGTCCAGGTGGCGCCTTCCACCATCGACGGCCTTCGCCGTTACCTCGGTTCCGGAAAAATCCGGGGACTGGGGCCGAAGAGGGCCGAACTGGTTGTGGAGGCCTTCGGGCTCGACACCCTCAACGTCATTGAAAACGAACCGGAGCGCCTGCTCGAGATCCGCGGCATCGGCCCAACGACTCTTGAAAAGATCCGCGAATCGTGGGAACACCACCGAGGCATCCAGCAGATCATGGTCTTCCTCACCGGCCATGGAGTCTCGCCGTCAATCGCGGTCAAGGTCTTCCAGAGGTACGGCCCCGCAGCCGTCGAGGTGGTGCGGTCAAACCCCTACCGTCTCGCCCAGGAGATCTTCGGTGTCGGTTTTCTTACCGCAGATCGTATCGCCCGTCAGCTCGGGATCCCTGCCGAGGCGCCGGAACGCATTGAGGCCGGCGTGCTGCACACCCTGAGGGAAGCTGCCGGACAAGGCCACGTCTTTCTTCCTGAGGACCAGCTCATTCGTACCGCGTCGGAACTTCTCGAGGCCACCCATGAAGTGATTCCCATAGCGATTGCAGGTCTGGTTGCTCGAGAGCAGGTCGTTCTTCGACCCGGTAATGAGGGGCCGTCTTCCATTTACCTTCCACGCCTCGAGGCCGCGGAAACGACCGTGGCCGCCGATCTCGCCCACCTCATCACTTCGCCATCCGGCACCGATCCGGTCATCGTCGACCTCGCCATCGCCTGGTACCAGAGCGAGGCCGGGATTCGATTTGCCGCCGAACAGCGTCACGCCCTGGCAGCCGCCCTCAGCGAGAAAGCGGTGGTGATCACCGGAGGGCCCGGTACGGGCAAGACCACATTGATCCGCGGTATCGTCCAGATCCTCGGACGAAAGAACACCCGGATCTTGCTCGCTGCACCGACCGGCCGCGCCGCCAAACGCCTCGCCGAGGCAACCGGTCACTCCGCCGGCACGATCCACCGGTTGTTGGAGTTCAATCCGAAAACGCGGTCATTCAGCCGCAACCGGCAACAGACCCTCGAGGCCGACTGCGTCGTCATCGACGAAGTTTCCATGCTCGATGTCGAGCTTGCAGCATCCCTGATCGAGGCCATCCCCCCCGGCTGCAGGTTGATCCTGGTCGGTGACGCCGACCAACTCCCCTCGGTCGGACCGGGCAACGTTCTGGCCGATCTCATCCGCTCGGACGGCATTCCGGTGGTTCGGCTCGAACAGGTCTTCCGCCAGGCCGCCGAGAGCATGATCGTGGTCAACGCCCACCGGGTCAACGCCGGCGACATGCCGAAACTGGTGTCCGACCCAGAACACGGCGATTTCTTCTTCGTTTCCCGTGATGATCCGGTTCAAGCGGCCGACCTCGCCATCGACTTTGCCGCCAACCGGATACCTGCCCGCTATGGGCTCGATCCGATCCAGGATATCCAGCTGTTGGCGCCGATGCATCGCGGCGAGCTGGGGGTGATGCGGCTCAACGAACGGCTTCAGGAAGTCCTGACACCGCCGGGGCGTGAACTGGTTGTGGGATGGCGAAGGTTTAGGGTCGGTGACAAAGTTATGCAGGTCCGCAACAACTATGAATTGGATGTCTTTAACGGCGATATCGGCCGGATCGAGAGCATCCATCACGGCGATCGAGAACTGACGATCGTGTTCGACGGGCGGATGGTCGTCATCCCCTCCGACCGTCTCGAAGATGTGGTCCCCGCGTATGCTTGCACCATCCACAAATCGCAGGGCAGCGAGTACCCGGCCGTCGTGATCGTATTGCACCACCAGCACCACGTCATGCTGCAACGAAACCTGCTCTATACCGCGATCACGCGAGGCCGAAAACTTGTCGTGGTTGTGGGTTCAAAAAGGGCCCTCGGGAGGGCGGTCAGCAACGCCACGGTCAGGGAACGACACACTCGTTTGGCGGATCGCCTACGGGAGAGCCTCGCCGGTTCGAACTGACGCGGACTTGGTCCGGAGGCCGGAGGCGCGCACGGCCCCCGCTGCGGTATGATCTGATCTTCGGTGGTGGAACGCACCCGATCCCCAGGTTACGGAGGCAAGTTCATGCGGCGTGGCACGGGAAGAACCAGACAGCAGGGAGATCCATCCCGACGGTCGCAGCGGTGGCTGATCAAGCACATCCGCAGTGCCCTCCTGTTGTGCCTGGCGTCTGCGGTGCTCGCTTCATCCTGGTCCTGCGGTCTGCTGGATCGAAATCAGCCGGCTGCGGTGGTCACCGGAGACGTCTCCGGCCCCCGGATCGTCGTTCTTCCGTTTGTGAACATAGGCAACGGTGACGACGATTTCTTTGCCGCCGGTATGACCGACGAGATCGCCGAACGCCTTGCTGCCGTGGCGGGACTCGTCGTCATTTCCGACTCCGGTTCGACCGGCGTCGAAGCGGAAGGACGATCTCTGGACTGGATCGGCGACGAGCTCGGAGCGGAATATGTCCTGTCGGGGACGGTGCGCCGGGAAACGGTTGGTGAGAGTGGCACCAAATTGTTCGCCGATCTCCGGCTCGTCCGCGTCAACGACAACGACGTCCTATGGAGCGAGACGTACGACCGTCCGATGTCCGACATTTTTGCAGTCCAGGCGGATACCGTGATCAACATTGTCGAGGTCCTCGGGGTCACCGTAGAACCCGCGGCGCGGCGCCTGCTCGAGCTCAAGGCCACCGCCAACATGGAGGCCTACGAGGCGTATCTCCACGGTCTCGCCTACAGGTGGAGTTTCGAACTCAAGGAACTCGGCATTTCGGGGGACTCCTTCAAGCGGGCCGTCGAGCTCGATCCGGAGTTCGCACCCGGCTATGTCGCTCTGAGTGAAAACCACAGCCTGATGTTCCACTTCCGGTACGACCGCTCACCGCAACGCCTCGCCAACGCGATAGCCGCGGCCCACCGCGCCCTCGAGCTCCAACCTGATCTTCCCGAAGGACACCGAGCTCTCGGCTACTACTATTATTGGGGACAGAGGAACTTCGAACAGGCTCTCTCCGAGTTCAGCATGGCTGCCGCGGGACGGCCCAACGATCCCCTTATTGTCTCGAGCATCGGGATCGTCCTCCGGCGCCAGGGCCGGTGGGACGAGGCCATGGACGCCTTCAAGAGGGTCCTCCAGCTGGATCCAAAGAGCGAGATCAACGCCATGGATCTGGCGTCCACGTATGGCCGGATGCGCCTCTACACCGAGGGAGTGGCGCATTGCCAACGTGCCATCGAACTCTCTCCGGACGACATTTTTCCCTACATCTTCATGGCGAGAATGCTGCGCACCCGGGACGGCTCCATCGACGGTGCACGCGAAATCCTCCAAAACATGCCCGACAAGGACCCCGGGCAGCAAGGGTTTTTTCGTTTCGAACAGGCGCTGTACGAACGGGACTACGCGGGGGCCATCGAGTGGCTCACACCAACCGAAGAGCTGATCTCGGATCCCATCAGCGAGGAGATCTTCCCGCGGCCGCTGGCTGAGTGTGCGGGGAGAGTCCTGGGGGGCGCACCCGCAGGCAGCGTGGGCGCATGCGCCGAAGCCCGCAGCACGCTCGAGCGGTCCCGCGAGATCTCACCGGTGGATCCCGCGGTCCACGCTGCTCTCGGTTGGACCTACGCACTCCTGAGCGATCCTGTCCCCGCGATTGAAGCAGGAGAACGTGCCGTGGAACTCCTTCCGGTTTCGGCCGACGCCATGGCCGGTCACAGCTATCTGGTTCGCCTGGCCAAGATCTACGCGTGGTCGGACGAACCCTTTGCTGCCGTCAAGACGATCGAAAAAGCGATGGCGATGCCGGGGTGGCTTTCGTTGGCAACCCTCGAGCATGATCCTGATTGGGATCCCATTCGATCAGACCCGCGTTTTCAGGAACTGCTGCGAATTCACGGAACCGGTGAGTGAGAGGTACGAGCTAGTATCTGTCGGCGATTGTCTGAAGACGCCGTCGACCTGCCGGCGACGTCACGAACTCCATGGATCGCCGCAATAGGGGCCCTTTGAGGTCTCCCCGTTGAGCCAGCGCCCCAAGACACCACTGACGGTCGACCTCGCGCTCGAGGCCGGATATCAGCTCCAATGCCTGCAGCGCACTCGACGGTACACCGCTTGTGATCATCGCCACCAGAGCGCGGCGGCGGACCCACCCATCGGGAAAGGTGTTGACCAGTTTGCGAAGCGCCGCGAGACTCGCCCCCCGAAAACCACCGAGCTCGCGCTCGAGAGCCCGAAGTCTCGAGAACGAAGACGCCTCGGCGCCGAGGGCGGCAATCACTGCAAGCTCGTCAAGACGTGGAGATTCCGGGACTCCTGATACGTGCTTGGATTCTATACCGGGTTGTGGAGCTGGTCGGGCCGCTTTCCGCACGTCACCAAACCTGTCCCATCCTGCAATGGGTGCCAACCGTCGAGGTGCCGGTCGGGCTACCGGCGGCTTAGCACTCGCTGGCGCGGGAGTCGGTTGCTTCGGCGCCGTCTGATGAGGCGTGGGTTTCGCGACGGCGTCATGTTCGTCTGACGCGCTTGGCCTCGCGCCCTCCGGCCTCTGAGACGGGGGTTGAGGCGGTGGATCCGGCCTCAGGGTCTCGGCCTCCAACGCGTTGAGGGCGGCCAATGCCTCCTCGGGTGTCTCCAGAACCCCATCTTCAACCGAGTGGAGTTGGTCGAGGGCCTCGACAATCTCCTGAGGCTCGTCCTCCTCATCGACCACGCCGATCAGTTCCGCCGCCAGTCCCGCCCCTCGGGTGATGGCCTCGTCGCGACGGGAGGGATCGCGGATCGCCGCCAACAGGTCATTGACCTCCGCGCCGTCAGTGGTTCGCGCCCGGTTCAGCACCTGGAGCAGGGTGGCCGGTGCAAACCCCATCTGCTTTTTCGCGAGACCTTCTAGGATCTGCTCGGCACCGTCAAAACCCGCGTGCCGCGCCAGCAGCTTGCGATCCGTCGCGCTCAGTTCCCGCAGGGTCCGCCACGATCGCGCCAGGATCTTGGCCTGGGCAAGCGGTGACTGTGCGGTCTGCAGCTCGAAGAGGAGCGCGTTGAGCTTGCGTTGGACACTCATTTACTCGGCGCCGAAAACCTTGTCGGGGTCTTTGGCCTTCCGCTTCCCCGCCGTGCCTTCGATATTGTCGGCCACGGCGCCGGGGAGCCGCGAGATGTTGTGCAGGAGATTGTCGAGATCAATACCCGACAGCTGCTTCATCACGGGCCCCAATTGCGACAGGACCTGGATCACATCGTCGGTCATGCGGGCGGCGCCGGTGCCGTCGCCCGGTCGGCCGCCGTTGGAGATGATGGTGGTCTCGCCCGCGCGAGCCAACGGCTCGGCGACCGCGGCCGCGATTTCGGGCAGTACCTTGAGGGCCTCGATCGAGAGTCCGGCCTCGTTGTAGAGCTTGAGGGCCTCGGCCAATTGGCGACGCGCTTCGGCTTCCGCCTCGCCCTTGGCCAAGATGGCCTCGGCCTCGGCGAGCCCGATCTGCCGTCTCTGCACCGACTCGGCCTCGGCCTTTGCGATGCCCTCGGCTTGAAGAGCCTTGGCGGCCTGTTCGCGGCGAAGACGTTCGGCCGACGCCTCCTGTTCGACAGTGTATTTCTTGGCGTCTGCGAGTCGTTCCGCCTCGTACTTTTTGGCGTCGGCCTGTTCGCGGATCTGAGCGTTGAGTTCGAGTTTCTGGCGTTGGACCTCTTGATCGGCGATGCCGATGTCCTGGACCTTGAGCTCCATTTCGCCTGCCTTGACCGCCTGGGCATCGGCCACATCCACCTCTTTCTTGATGGTGGCGACCTTGAGGCTCAGTGCCTTGTCGGCTTCGGCGATCTCGGTATCGACGTTGATTCTCTTCTGTTCCTTCTCCTGGCGAGCGTGCTCCTCCTCGATCGCAGCGTCGCGGTCGGCACCGGCTGTTGCGATACGGGCATTTTTGAGGGCTTCCTGGATCTTGGGTTGGCCAAGGGCGTTGAGGTAGCCCTGGTCATCCTGGATGGCTCGAAAGACAAAAGAGCGGAACTCGAAGCCCATTCCCTCGAGATCGACGTGGGCCTCCTCGCGAACCTTCTCCTGGAATCGTCGCTGGTCGCGGTAGAGCTCTTCGACGGTCAGAGTGCCCACGATGCCGCGCAGGTGACCAGCGACCGTTTCCTTGATGGTCGCCTGGACGTCATCCACGGGCATCCCGAGGAAACCCTCGGCAGCGCTGCGGATATGATTAATATCTCCCTGCACCTTGACCTGAGCAACAGCCTTGACGTTGATCGGGATGCCCTGGATCGTGTAGACGTGCGGCATGTCGATCTCGAGAGTCATCATACGCAGCGACAGGGTCTCGTACTGTTCCCACGCCGGCCACACAAAGGTGCCGCCGCCACGGATAATTCGGAAACCTTCGACCTCCCCCTTTTCGGAGCGGACCTTCTTCCCGAACATCTTGCGCCGCCCGAAGACGATAAGGGCCTCGTCGGGACCGGCCTTTTTGTATCGGACGCGGATCAACAGATAGGCAAAGAACAGCGCGACCGGAATGATGACTGCCAGCGCAATCAGGAACGTGGCTCCCATGACCTCACCTCCGAATTTGAGATATCCAGTTTAACAACGAACCCATACTCTCATTACGCGCCACCGGCGGAGTTCTTCCATGGGAAGAGGCCCCTCCGACGCATGCGGCTCGTTTCCGAACGCTCTTCCCGAGCGGATGCCAGGCACGCAGCCCGTCGGACGGGCCGGATGCCAGGCACCGCCACCGCACGTGGTCCCGCCCACCCTGAAAACCCGAGCATTTCACACCGGTGGGGGTGCGGGTGGAAAGTCCGAAATCCGAAATCCGAAATCCGAAATTTCTCATTCCGTCCGCACCGTTACACCGGTAATTGCGCAGCGGAGGCCGCCGGAACTCTCTTCAAACGGGATGGCGACCAGCCGACTTGCGATGACCTCGATGTCGACCTGAATCGAGGCCAACATGTCGGATTTGCGAACCTCATCGCCGATCACGAGGTGACGGATCAGAGTCACCGCGTCTTCGATGGCGAGATTGCCGCCGTGGATGGGCTCTCTGGGGACTTCGGCCGTGGTGCCCGCAGCCTCGCTGAGCGCTCGCGCGAGACGCGTCAAATCCGCCAGCGGGGTCACGAAGGCAGGGATAATATGGGTTTTGCGAGCCTTCCAACCGTTCGACTTTCGTCCACCGGCGCGAAGCCGATCGGCAACAGTGACATCAGCTTCGATCAGCCAGGCGGGCCTCCACACGCGAGCGCTGCGCCCGGGTGCCGGGACCAACGCCGAGCTCTCCACAATCTCGAGGCCGTTCTCGCCGAGGGTCGCGGCATCGCCGCAATGCTCGCAGAAGAATATGGTATCGAGGCCCTCGCCGCGCAGGGCGGAGCCGCAGGAGGGGCAGTCGAGGGAGACCAGCTTCAGGGTCATCTGAACTTCCTCACCACGTCCTCGACCGTGCCCACCAGCGTCTGGTGCTCGAGGTCGGCGGCAAGACCAGTCCCCTCTTCAATGACTCCGCCGTGGCGAAACTGGGTGTACCCCCAATAGACGAGACCGGCCAGCGCGAGCCCTACCAGCCCGAGCCCAACCAACCCGTTCTCCGATTGCAGAAAGGCCGAGGCGTGCTGGAGGATCGTGGTTCCCACAAAAGTCGCGCCGGCGCAAGCGGCGACCAGACTGAAGGCGCGATAGACGTGATTCCCCGGCGCCTTGCCATAGGCCACACCCCCGCCTTCTGCGTCGATCAGGACCTGGTATGTCTGCCCACGGAAGCCGTACCGGATGACCCACATCGGGTAGTAGACCAGGGCGACCCGGCGGCGGACGGCCGCGAGCCACGAAAACGAGATGTGATCGAGGCGGTTCGACCGGGTGATGCTCTCCAGGGCGCGCTCGCTCAACGCGTCCGCTGTCTCCTCGAGCGAACGATTGGGGCGAAAGACCATGCCGCGGCTTCGCAGCAGTTGGTCATCCAGCGGCAGCACCTGGTCGCCGGTCAGATCGATGCGGTGAACACCGAACTCGCCCATGTCAGCGGCTGCCATCGTCCAGTCAATCGAGCGTTCGACGTCGATCTCAACCGGCTCACGGACGGTCTCCCAACGCTTGCCGCGTTTTCTTTTCTTTTCCCGCACACCGAGGACCCAGCCGACAGCGTCGAGGCGGGCACGCACAAAGGGGAACCAGGCGAGAAACGCCTCCTGGAATCGTGCATCCTTTTTGAGCGCAGGTTCCTTACGGATGCCCTTCGAAAACCATTTTCGGACCGCTCGGCTCGCCGTCTCGCGTTCGATGGAGTTGAGCACCATGACTCGCAGGATGCCCCGCCGGCCCACCACCGCCTGTGGCGTGCCACAGTAGCGGCATATCACGTTGGTCAGACCCTCCTGGACATCCACGGTGCCGGCGCACGACGCGCACGTCAGCCCGGTGAGCACCCGTTTCTTCTCGGGATTTTTGATCGCCGCCTTGGTCTGCGGTTCACCACTCGTCGGTGGTGGTGGAAGCGGTGGTGGAGGCGGAGGCGGTTTGACACTCATCGTGACCCGCCGCCTTGAATTAGGAAATAGGAATTAGGAATTAGGAATTTCCAACCACACCAGCCCGTAGACTGCCTCCCGCTTTGGTGTGCGGCATTCCTCATTCCTAATTCCTCATTCCTCATTCGTGTTCACACCTTCCGGCTCGTCAGCCACGCGATGGCGAGGATCGGCACGGCGGATATGAGGTAGACGGCGAGCTTGACGAGGAGGTTCTGGATGATCAGGCCCTCGAGGCCGAAGACGATCAAGGCCAGGGCCGCCACACCGATGTAGGGTTTTTCGGCTTTTGCCGGAAAATCGGCGGGAAATACCTTGCCGGTGACCCCGTCAACCGCCGCCTGGTAGGTCCGTCCCGACCACGAGTACGGCGTCCGGTACAAGGGCAGGTGGTAGAGGACCGTCTGTCGCACCTCGACCTCGCCGTGGCGCGACATCAGCCAGTCGCGGGCGGTTTCGAGGGGCACTTCCGGTTCGACGATCGGGACTTCGCCGATCACCTCGCGCCGCATCGGGCGAGTGCTGCCGGCCGGCAGTTCGAGCCCCTGCAGACCCTGCAGGCTCGACGGCGCGGCCGGTTCGAGGACGACCTGTTCTCCGCCGTCACCAACGACCGTGAAGGCCCAGAACGGAAAATACTGGAGCTGAGACCCCTCGAGTCGCGCCTTCTTGTCGAGATCGGCAATGGTCGAGGTTCCTCCGAGAAACCTCCTCAAGTGAGACGGGACCTGCTCCATGGTCACGGTCGGGACCATGACCTCGTGGATCAGCGTGGCCCCGCCGTCCACCACCAGGGCGGTATCGCAATAGGGGCACTCGAGCAGTCGTTCGCCGGCGCGCGGCTCGATGCTCGCCCCGCACTGGGTACAGGCGACGGCCACCGCGATTTAACCCTGTTTCGTGCCGCAGTTCGGACAGAACTTCGAGCCGTCCGGAACTGGTTGTCCACAACCGGAACATCCGACCCCGCCCTGCGGATGGCCGCAGCTCGGACAGAATTTTGCCCCCGAAGGGACTCCCTTGCCGCACTCCGAACAAAAACCGCCCGCGGCGGCCGCTGCACCAGCGGCTGCGGCACCGGGTGCAGCCCCGCCACCGCCCTGTTGGGCCTGTTGCATGGCGTTGGCGATCATCCCCGGCATCATGGCGCCGAAACCGGCACCGAGGCCGAGGCCCATGCCGGCGCTCGCCGCGCCGCCACCCTCACCACCGCCGCCGGCGCCGCCCTTGGCGGCGTCCTGAATCGCCTGCGCAGCCTTGAACTGCATGTAGGTGTTCATGTCGCCCACCGCGCCCATGGCGGAACGTTCGTCCATCTTCTCCTGCACCTCGTCGGGTGGCGTGATGGAGTTGATGTAGAAATCGGTCAGGTCGACGCCGTATTTGGCGAAGTCCTCGGCAACCCGCGCTTTTGACGCCGTTCCGAGCTCGTCGTAGTACTTGGGCAGGTCGAAGATCGTCTTGAGGGTCTCCCCCATCAGATCATTCAACCTGGAGACGATCACATCGCGGTAGAAGTCCTGCAGGCGGGTCGTCTCGAAGAGACCCTGCGAACCCACGACAGTGTTGACGAAGAGCTGGCTGTCCTCGATCCGGTATGCGTAGACACCGAAAGCGCGCAGACGGACCATGCCGAGTTCGGAGTCACGAAACACCACCGGTTCGCGGGTGCCCCACTTCTGATCGATAAATGTGCGTTTGTTGACAAAGACCACTGCCACCCGAAACGGCGAGGTGCCTCCGAACGGCAACGACAACAGCTTGGTCAGCAGTGGGATATTCTGCGTGCTCAGAGTGTGGCGACCGGGTCCGAAGGTATCCAGGGCCTTGCCGTCGCGGTACAGCACCGCCTCCTGTGCCTCGTGAACCACCAGTTGGGCACCGAGCTTGATTTCGGCACTGCCCGACTGCGGAAACCGGTAGACGATCTCTTCGCCCGTGGGATCGTGGTGCTCGAGCACCTCCAACGTCTGCGCCATCACTTACCTCCCTTTTGCGTGACGTCTTCAAAGACCGTCGCACGCTCATCAAATCTGCGGTCCGCCGACTGCACGGCGTCGTACAACCGCGCCACCATGTCCTCGTCGGCGGTCTCAGGCAACTGCTCCACCAGAACGGCCAGGTATTCGACATTTTCACTCAGTGCCAGATCAAAGGCGTAAATCGCCTCGAGCTCATCCGCCCCGATCTTCACCACGTCAAAAAAACCTGAAGAACCGTAGTCTGCGTGGCGGATGCGGTTGGCCAGCCGGTCCAGGGCCTTTTCAACGCTGCCCGCTGTCGAAAGAACATCCAGCCTTCCGTTTTTTGTCCAGGCCCTGATCTTGCCGTTGACCGCAAATCGAGCGCGATCCACCTGACCGGCAAGCCAATCGCGCTGCATCTTGTCGACATCCCGGCGCAGCTCAGCCTCGAGATAACCCCTGAAACCGGGTATCTTAGCGCCCAACTCCTCGAGGATATTGCGACGCTCTCGCGCCCGTTCCATACCGTCGTTCATTTCAGGCCTCCTTGTTACTCATATGGGACATCATGACACCAACGCGTGCCATTTGGACGCAATCGGCGGTCGAATTCGTTTGTGAACCTCGGCACGAAAATTGCGTATCAATATATTGTCATGTCGTTATCGGTCCAAAATCCCTGCTCGTTTTTGTACGAGGGAGTCCGGAAGGCTTCACGGGCCGGCGGCATGCCCACCTTGCTCGGGCGGTTTCACCGCCTGCAGCCATACAGTACCCACCTTTAGTGCCCACCATTATACCCACCTTTACGTGGTTGTCGCCGGGGCCAGGGACCTCGGGGGCAGCCCCTCGCCGACCTCGATATCGGGTTGAAGAAACGAGCTCAGATCTCGGATTCGGGTGTGTAATACGGTCCATCTTCGGTATGTACTACGTGAATCGGCAGGGTTCAATTCCGCGCCCCACGTTACAATAGGTGCGTCATGTCGAAGAAACCACGTAAAAAGAAGCCCGCCCGTCAGACCCAGCCGCGGAAATCTTCCCAGAAGAACGAGAAGTACAGCGCCGGGGAAATCGCCATGGCGATCCTCGGCGGAGCGCTCCTCATCATGGTGGCAGGGATGATCATTACGTCGCTGCTCGGTTGACCTGCCGCCGTTCAATACGCTCTTCGCGGTTCGGCATCCCGATTCTCTCCGCAGAATTGCCCGAGAGTGCCCCCTCAGAAGATGGTAGGGCCCGAGATATTGCCTCGCAAACAGATTTCGAGATCCCAACATCGTCTGAGACGGCACGTCCGGTGGTCGCGGGCCGTATCCCTACTATCTTCCGATCAGCGTTTCTTTCCGTGGGCTGGTACGGCGCCGGCGAACGATGCGCGCCGGAAGTCCTTGTTCATTCGGGCAATGCCTGATATCGAAATCTCTTTTGGGCACACCGCTTCGCACGACCGGTAGTTGGTGCACGCTCCGAAGGCCTCGCGCTCCATCGCCTCAACCATCTTCAGCGCCCGCCGCGAGCGCTCAGGCTGCCCCTGCGGCAGGAGGCCGAGGTGAGAGATCTTGGCCCCGACAAAGAGCATCGCCGCCCCGTTTGGGCAGGACGCGACACAGGCGCCGCAGCCGATGCACTCGGCAAAATCCACCGCGTGCTCCAGGGTGTCGGTGGAAATCGGGATGGCGCTGGCCTCGGGAGCGCTCCCGGTTCGAATCGTGATGAAACCACCGGCCTGGATGATGCGGTCGAAGGAAGACCGGTCGACCACGAGGTCCTTGATGATTGGGAAGGCCCTGGCGCGAAATGGCTCGATCGTGATCTCGTCGCCGTCGGAGAAGTGCCGCATATGGAGCTGGCAGATGGTGCTGCCCTTCTGGTGGCCGTGGGCGACTCCGTTGATGACAAATCCGCAGGTGCCGCACACGCCTTCGCGGCAGTCGTGATCAAACGCGATCGGACTTTCGTCCCGTGAGATCAGGTCCTGATTGAGGACGTCGAGCATCTCGAGAAACGACATGTCGGTGCTGACGTCCTCGAGTTCATACGTTTGAAAGCCACCTTTGTCATCGGCGTGCGTCTGACGCCAAACATGCAGGGTCAGCTTCATTTGTAACTCCTCTGCGTGAGCTTGACGAATTCGAAATCAAGGTCCTCGTTGTGGGCGACTTCGGGGGTGTCCTCCCCCTTGTACTCCCACACCGTGACATTGACGAAGTTCTCGTCGTCCCGGAGGGCTTCGCCCTCCTCGGTTTGGTATTCCTCTCGAAAATGGCCCCCGCACGACTCTTTGCGCTCTCGAGCGTCCATGCACATCAGCTCGGCGAGATCAAAGAAATCGGCAACCCTTCCCGCTTTTTCCAGTTCCTGGTTGAGTTCGGCGCCTTCACCCGGCACCTTGACGTCGGTCCAGAACTCCTCTCGCAGAGCCCGGATCTTCTCGATGGCCTCGTCGAGGCCCTTCTCGCTCCGCGACATCCCGCACTCGTCGAGCATCAACATCCCAAGCTCACGGTGCAGCGAGTCCACGCTCCGGGTGCCATCGATCGAAAGCAATTTCTTGGTACGCTCTTCCACCTCGCTCATGGAATTTGAAAACTCGTCGCGGTCGGTGTCGACCGTGTCGAGTTTGGCGGTTGCAAGGTACTCACCGAGGGTATCGGGAATCACGAAGTAGCCGTCTGCCAGGCCCTGCATCAGCGCCGACGCTCCGAGTCGGTTGCCGCCGTGGTCTGAGAAGTTGGCCTCGCCGAGCACGAAGAGACCGGGGATCGTGCTCATCAGGTAATAATCGACCCACAAGCCGCCCATCGTGTAGTGGGGTGCCGGGTAGATCCGCATCGGCACATCGTAGGGGTCCTCGCCGGTGATCATCTCGTACATATCGAAGAGATTGCCGTACCGGGTGCGAATGACATCGACGCCGAGCCGGTCGATGGCGTCTGCAAAATCGAGGTAGACGCCGCGCTTGTTCGATCCGATGCCGCGCCCCTCGTCACAAACATTCTTGGCGTTGCGGGAGGCCACGTCACGCGGCACCAGGTTGCCGAAGGAGGGATAGATCCGTTCGAGGTAGTAGTCGCGCTCGTCCTCGGGGATGTCGTTCGGGGCCCGCTCGTCGCCCTCCGCCTTGGGCACCCACACTCTGCCGTCGTTGCGCAAACTTTCGCTCATCAGGGAGAGTTTGGACTGGTAGTCGCCGGCCTGTGGGATGCAGGTGGGATGGATCTGGGTAAAACAGGGGTTGGCGAATCCGGCGCCCCTCTTGTGGGCCCTCCACGCCGCGGTCACGTTGCACCCCTTGGCGTTGGTCGACAAATAGTAGACGTTTGAATAGCCGCCGGTGCACAAAAGGACGGCGTCTGCCGCGTGGGCCTCCACCTCACCTGTGACCATGTCGCGGGTGATGATGCCGCGCGCTCGGCCATCGACCACCACCAGGTCGAGCATCTCGCTGCGCGTGTTCAGGTCAACAGTCCCAGCCGCCACCTGCTGGCTCAAAGCCGAATAAGCGCCGAGCAGAAGCTGTTGGCCAGTTTCACCACGCGCGTAGAAGGTGCGCGAGACCTGGGCGCCTCCGAACGACCGGTTGGCGAGGTACCCACCGTACTCTCGGGCAAAGGGAATTCCCTGCGCCACACACTGGTCGATGATGTTGTTCGAGACCTCGGCAAGTCGGTAGACGTTGGCCTCGCGCGACCGGTAGTCCCCACCCTTGATTGTGTCGTAGAACAGGCGGTAGACGGAGTCGCCGTCATTCTGGTAATTCTTGGCGGCGTTGATTCCACCTTGAGCGGCCACGCTGTGGGCCCTGCGGGCGCTGTCCTGATAGCAAAAAACCTTGACGTTGTATCCGAGCTCGCCGAGGCTCGCCGCGGCGGAGCCGCCGGCAAGGCCCGTGCCGACCACGATGATCGTGTGTTTCCGTTTGTTGGCAGGGCTGACGAGCTTGATTTCGTCGAGCAGCCGCTGCCACTTTTCAGCGAGCGGCCCCGACGGAATGCGTGCATCCAATTTCATCCCGTCACCTCCCTAGTGCACGACGCCCGTCAGCACGGCCAACGGGATCGAGATATTGCCGGCGCCGATGAGCACCGAAAAGAAAACCGCCGCTCCCCGTCGCATCCACCCGAACCGGTTGTGGTCCCAGCCGAAGGTCTGGAAAAGGCTCCAAAGACCGTGGTAGAGGTGGAAAGCCAGGAGCAGGTTGGCGACGATGTAGAGGCCCGCGATCAGCGGGTTCGAAAAGCTTGCCAGTGCGTTGTGGTAGACATCTCCGCGGACGAAATCCGGGTTGGCGACGCCAACTGTCAAGTCGAGAATGTGGTAGATGATGAAGAATGCAATGATCGGCCCACTCCACATCATGGTCCTCGCCGCATAATCGACGGAGGGCGGCCTGAAAACTCTGTACTTGACCGGTCGGGCGGCACGATTTCTCAACCACACCAGGACCGCCGCTACAATATGAACGCCGACACAGAACAACAACACCGAGCGCACCGCCCACAGAAACGGTTGATTGGCCTGCAGGAGCTCGGCATAGTGGTTCAGACGCTCGGCTCCGAGGTAAATCTGGAGATTGCCGAGCATGTGGCCCATGACGAAACCGAAGAGGATGATGCCGGTGACGGCCATCAACACCTTCTTGCCCAGCGTCGAACTGAAGTACCCGACGGCTTGATTCATGGAGTTTCCGAACCCCTTCCTTTTGTGTGGCACCGGCACCAGGTCGACCCGCCGACGCCCGTCGATAGAGGCTACTCCGGCCGCCGCATTTTCTCAATGGCCATCCGGTGCCTCCGCAGCTGTCAAAGAACGGACTCGTTCTGTGCGGCGTGCCATCTTCATCCGACTCGCCTCCGACCCGGATAACGCGCGAAATCCAGCAAAACGTCCAGCAAAGTGCGGGTTTTACCCCGCCGTGACCCATCTCAGAGCCGCTTTCGCGTAGAATCCCCGGCGGGAGGTTGAATTTGGATCGAATCGGGGTTGTCGGCACGTCCTATCGGACTGTTCAGGTCGATGCGTTGGCCGCGGCGGCGCTGCCTGCCGATTTCCCGCGGGAGAACCTCGTCGAACTGGCACGTCTCGCGGGTTTTTCAGAGCTCGTCTATCTCGGTACCTGCAACCGCGTCGAGTTCTACTTCAGGGGCGATACCCGCATCCACACCAATCCCCTCTTGTTTCATCTCAGGCGGAGCCTCACCGATCTCACCGAAGGCGGCTGCCAGCTGCCCGACGATGACGGGCTCTACGTCCACTTCGGGCGCTCGGCGGTCCGCCACCTGTTTCGGGTGACCTCCGCCCTCGACTCCATGATGGTCGGCGAGGCGCAGATCGTCGGCCAGGCAAAACAGGCCCACGAGATCGCGCACCAATCAGGGCTGCTCGGGGGCATTCTCGATCAGACCTTTCACGAGGCGTTCCACCTCGCCAAAAGGATCCGCACCGAAACCGAACTCACGCGCCGACCGGTGTCCCTGGTGACCCTGGTCGAACGAACTCTGCACGAGCACCTCCAGGCCTCGCATGCCCCGGTGCTGATTCTCGGCGCCGGCGAGATGGCCCGGCAGGCACTCCGGCTGGTGCGAACCGGCGATCCCGAACGGCGGGTGATCGTTGCCAATCGGACCCCCGCCCGCGCCCTGGAAATGGTCGCCGACGACGTTAACGCCGAAACGATCGACCTCGCAGAGGCGATCGAAAACCCTCCAACGGTCGGCACCATCATGGCCGTCACCTCGTCGAACGAGACCCTGCTCAGCCGCAAGCGCGTCGCGTCCGTGCGCGACCGTCTCGACGACGACCAGGAGCTCCTCGTCATCGACCTCGCCATGCCGCAAAACGTCGAGCCGAGCGCCGGAGCGCTGGCCCGGGTGACCCTGCACGGTATCGACGAGATGCACGAGGCTGCCGAAATCAACCGCCAGCGCCGTCTTGAAGAGATGGACAGATGCGAAAAACTGGTTGAACACCAACTCGGCACCCTCAGACGGCACCTCTTCGACCGCGCCCTCTCACCCGCCGCCCGAAGTATCCAGAAGTCTTATATGGAAATGGCCGACCGAGCCGTCCGCCACTCTCTGAGCAAGGAGCTCTCTCATCTCGGTGAGCCAGACCAGAAGGCGGTAGAGCGTCTCGCCAGGGGCATGGCGAAGAGGATGGTCCAGGTTCCGCTCAAGGGCCTCAAAGGGGCTGCCTGGCACCACTCGAGCGCCGTCATCGACGGTTTCATGAAGGGTCTCGAGGGCGACAACGGCGTTGAAGAGGATTCAAAAGAATGACCTCGCAGGCTCTCCGTCTCGGAACCCGCGGTTCCGATCTCGCCCTCTGGCAGGCACACCACGTCGCGCAGATGATCAAGGACCGACTCGGGATCGCATGCACCGTCGAGATCATCAAGACCCGGGGCGATCGCATCCAGGATGTCGCCTTTCGAAAGATGGAAGGCAAGGGCTTCTTCACCAAGGAGCTGCAGGATGCGCTGCTCGAGCGCCGCGTGGATCTGGTGGTTCACTCGCTCAAGGATCTGCCGACGGACGAGCCGCCCGGACTCACGGTAATTGCAATTCCGGAAAGAGCGAACGCAGCGGATCTCCTGCTCGTCCGCTGCGATATCGAGCCGCCACCGGCTGATGACCCTCTCGCCCTGGCCGGCGGGACCGTCCTCGGCACCTCGTCGCTGCGCCGTGCCGCCCAGGCCCTGGCGAGAACGCCGGACATTCAGATTCGCGCACTGCGCGGCAACGTCCCAACGCGAATCCGCAAGCTTCGCGACGGAGGGTACGACGCTATCCTGTTGGCCGCGGCCGGTGTCTCCCGGCTGGAGTTGGATCTCGAGGGATTGGTCAGTCTCGAGCTTCCGTATGAATTGATGCTGCCCGCCCCCGGACAGGGAGCGCTCGCCATCGAGACCCGCGCGGATGACGCGGCGAGCGAGGGCCTGCGCGAACTCCACGACGACGAGGTCGCGCTTTGTGTCGAGGCCGAACGGTCCCTCCTGGCTCTGCTCGGTGGCGGCTGCCACCTCCCGTTGGGCTGTCTGGCGACCGCTGAAGAAACGGGTATTCGGTTGCAGGCGGTTCTCGGAGCCATCGACGACGAGGCCACCAACGCCACCGTCGCCCGGGTCGGCGGGGCCGCTGCGGATCCGGCGACCGCAGCCAAGGTGTGTTTCGAAGCGCTCCGCCTTGCCCTGCCCGAGGTGGTCACGTCGTGAGTCGATATGTGCTCATCACCCGTCACCCCACCGACTGCGTGGAGCTCCAGGGACTGCTTTCGGCCTGTGGTCTGACCGTGCGACCTTATCCGGTGCTTCGTCTCGAGGACATCGACGACGATACCGGTTGGGATGCGGTCTCCCGGTCACAAGCGGCAGTCGAAGCTCCCGCCTGGCTTGTCCTTGCATCACCGCGAGCTCCGGAGCGATTCGTGCGAGGTTGCCGCGAGCGCGGTCTCGAAAACCTCCTCGATCTGCCGGCCGCCGCCGTCGGCCCCTCGACCGCTCGGGCCGCCGAAAAGGCGGGCCTGAACATCGATTTGGTCGGCCCGGGAAACGGTGCCGGACTCGCCGAACAGCTGACCGAAACCCTGAATCCTGAAGCTCCAGTGATCTTTGCCTGCGGGAAGGAGCGCCGTCAGGAGTTGCCGCTGGCGCTGGAAGAGGCCGGTCATGCGGTCCTCCCGTTGGTTGTCTACCGGATGGTGCCGACGCCGCCGCGAGAACTGCCGCCCCTCGGGCCAAGCCTCGAAGCGGTTGTGTTGACCTCACCCCGCGCGGCAACTCTCTATCTGGAGGGCGTCGGCGGCAAGCCGCTGCCCTGCCCCCACCTGGCGCTCGGAACAACGACTCAGCAGGCCGCCGCCGGTCTCGGCATCGAGTGCCGCATTCCTAAAGAACCGACCATGGAAAGTCTCGCGGAGGAACTATGTACGATCTGATCAACCGCCCCCGCCGCCTGCGCCGCACACCGGCGATGCGCGACCTCGTCGCCGAGACCCGCCTCGATGCAAAGATGCTGGTGCAACCCCACTTCGTGGTCCCCGGTACAGGCGTTTCGGCGCCGATCGGCGCGATGCCTGGAATCGACCACCAGTCGATCGACAAACTGGTCGAAACCGTCGGCCGCGATCTCGAACTCGGAATTCGCGCAGCGCTTCTCTTCGGAGTGCCGGACACCGATGTCAAGAGCCCGGACGGACACGGCGCCGCAACCGAGGACAACCTCGTTTCTCAGGCAGTCGCCGCCCTCAAGAAGAACTTCGGCGAAGACCTCCTGGTTATGACCGACGTCTGTCTGTGCGCCTACACTGATCACGGTCACTGCGGCCTGGTCGTCGATGGCCGCATCGACAACGATTCCAGCCTCCCCCACCTCGCCGCGATGGCGCTGGCCCACGCGCAGGCGGGCGCCGACGTGGTGGCGCCGTCGGACATGATGGATGGTCGGGTCGCTGCAATCCGCGAGACCCTCGATGAGAACGGTCTCGCCGAGATCGCGATCATGTCGTACTCGGTGAAGTACGCCTCGGCCTACTACGGTCCATTCCGGGAGGCTGCGAACTCGGCCCCCAGTTCGGGCGACCGGCGGTCCCACCAGATGGACACCCGCAACCGACGCGAGGCGTTGGTCGAGGCCGCGCTTGACGTGGAAGAAGGCGCGGACATCCTGATGGTGAAACCCGCCCTCGCTTTCCTCGACGTTATCGCCGATCTCCGCGAGGCCTTTCCTCAACCCCTCGCGGTCTACAACGTCTCGGGCGAATACTCGATGGTTAAGGCCGCCGCCGAACGCGGCTGGATCGACGAACGCGGGGTGGTGCTTGAAAACTGGAACGCCTTCCGCCGCGCGGGTGCGGACATCCTGATCACCTACCACGGGCGCATGGCCCTCGAGGAGGGGTGGCTGTGAGCGACCGCACGAGATCGCGAGACCTGTACCGGCGCGCGTGCGCCGTGATGCCCGCCGGCGTCAACTCGCCGGTGCGCGCCTTTCGCAGCGTCGGCGGCGATCCCTTATTCTACGAACGCGGCAGCGGCTGCCACGTTACCGACGCTGATGGCAATCGCTACGTCGACTACGTGTGTTCGTGGGGCCCACTGATCCTCGGCCATGCCCACCCCGACGTGGTGGAGGCGGTTCGGACGACCGCGGCCAACGGACTCTCATTTGGCGCACCCTGCCGTCAGGAAGTCGAGCTCGCCGAACTCGTCACCGCGACCGTGCCTCATCTGGAGTTGGTTCGCTTTGTCTCCTCGGGAACCGAGGCGGTGATGTCCGCGATTCGGCTTGCCCGTGGCGCGACCGGCCGTGACGTGATCCTCAAGTTCGACGGCTGCTACCACGGCCACGCGGACCACCTCCTGGTGTCCGCCGGTTCGGGGCTGGCCACTTTCGGCACCCCTTCCTCGGCCGGAGTGCCGGAGAGCTTTGCACGGCACACCGCGGTGCTGCCGCTTGACGATGAAGAGGCTTTTCTCGCTCTGATGGCGGCTCGCGGCCATGAAATTGCCGCGGTGATCATCGAGGGTGTCCCTGCCAACGCCGGGTTGCTCCTCCAGCGTCCAGACTTCATGCGGAGTATTCGCGACCAGTGCACCCGCCACGGGGCCTTGATGATCCTCGACGAAGTGATCACGGGTTTCCGGCTCGGGCCCAATGGTGCGGCCGCTCTGTACGACGTCACGCCGGATCTCGCCACCTATGGGAAGGTGATCGGCGGCGGCATGCCGGTCGGCGCCTACGGTGGGTCGCGCGAACTCATGGAACAGCTCGCCCCGTTGGGACCGGTCTACCAGGCAGGGACACTCTCTGGCAACCCGGTCGCCATGGCTGCGGGGACTTCCGCGCTCCGCACCCTCCTTGCTGAGAGCGGCGGGGCTTACGCGGAACTCGAGCGCCTCGGTGCACGGCTCGAAACGGGGCTGTCCGAGTCCATGCAGCGGGCCGGCGTCCCGTGGTCGGTGGTTCGGGTTGGCTCCATTCTGTGGCTCGTCCTCCAGGAGGGCCAAGCGCCCCGACGCTTCGAGGACATTCAACCGCGAACAGCCGAGATCTACGCCGGGCTCCACGGCGCCCTCCTCGACCGCGGCATCTCTCTCGCGCCGTCCGCCTACGAAGTCATGTTCGTGTCGCTCGCTCACGACAACGCGGTAATTGACGAGACCGTGGTGGCGTTTGAAGAGGTCGTGAGGGAGATCGCATGAGGAAATTAGGAATGAGGAACGAGGAATTAGGAATTAGGAATTCCGGCCCTCCCTCCCGCGGAAAACTCCACTTTCGAGCGGGGTAGCTGTATGGCATTCCTAATTCCTAATTCCTACTTCCTAATTCAACCCACCCAAACGTCCGAAGGAACTCGTTATGAATAGATTTCTTAGGGCGTGCAGACGCGAGAGAGTGGACCGGCCGCCGGTGTGGGTGATGCGGCAGGCGGGGCGCTACCTCCCGGAATACCGCGAGGTGCGCAAACGCGCCGGTGATTTCCTGACCATGTGCTATAACCCAGAAATTGCCGCCGAAGTGACCCTGCAACCGATCCGTCGCTTCGGGCTCGATGCGGCGATCGTCTTTTCGGATATCCTGACGCCGTTGGTGCCCATGGGCGCCGAACTCACCTTCACACCGTCTCCGCACATCGCCAACCCCGTCCGCGAGCCCGCTGACGTCGACGGACTTCGCATTCCCGAGCCGTGGTCCGGGACCGAATTCCTCAGCGAGACCCTGAAACGCGTTCGACGCGAACTCGATTACTCGACTGCACTGATCGGGTTCTGCGGAGCCCCCTGGACCCTCGCTTCGTACCTCGTCGAAGGCGCGACGTCGCGATCCTTTACCAAGGTCAAGTCGTTCGCCCACCACCACCCGGAGGCGTTCGACCGGCTCGTCGATACGCTGGCGGACGCCATGGCGGCCTACCTTCGAACTCAGGTCGAGGCCGGTGCGCAGGCGGTGCAGGTTTTCGATTCGTGGGTCGGCGCGCTGAGCGCAGAGGATGCGCGGCGGTGGGCGCTGCGTCCTGCACGCAAACTCCTGGAAGCCACCGCGGATCTCGGGGTTCCCCGGATCTACTATCCAAACGGCGGAGCCCACCTTCTCCACGATCTCCCCGACATGCCGTGCGAGGTTATCGGTCTCGACTGGAGAGTGGACCTCCAGCGCGCAGCGATGGCGCTTCCTGATGTCGCGCTGCAGGGCAATCTCGATCCCGGTGCCCTGATGGGCCCAGACCACGAGATCCGGCGACTCACTTTGGCCATGCTCGACGCGGCCCCGCGGCGCGGCTACATCGCCAACCTCGGTCACGGCATCACACCCGACGTGCCGGTCCACTCCATGGCAGCATTCGTGCGGACGGTGCAGGAATATCGGTATGAATGAAGAATTAGGAATGAGGAATGAGGAATTAGGAATTGTCGCCCACCCTCCTGCGATTTTCGATCGCCCTAGCCTCTCGATGACAGTGGAAAAGACAATTCAAAACTCAAAACTCAAAACTCAAAACTTGCGGACCCGGCAGCTCCAATGACCGCCTCTCTCGATTTTTCGAGGCTCTCTCCCGGCCTGTTGGAAAAGTACGACAGGCCGGGTCCGCGCTACACCTCCTATCCGACAGCGCCACAGTTCAGCCCGGAATTCGATGAGGCCGCCTATCGTGAGAGGCTCGCCCTCGCGGCGCAGCGTGCCGATGAACCGCTCTCGATGTACGTCCACCTTCCGTTCTGCGAGGCGCGCTGCACCTTCTGCGGGTGCAACGTGGTGATCTCGCCGCGGCGCGGCCCGGAAGAGGCCTACCTCGATGCAGTCGAACAGGAGCTCGAAACCCTCGCCTCCGCCCTCCGACAGCGGACGGCATTGAACCAACTCCACTGGGGTGGCGGCACACCGACTTATTTGTCCCCCGCACAGTGTGAGGGGCTCTTTGCCGCCATCACCTCGCGGTTTCCGCTCGCGGCCGGCGCCGAGGTGGCCCTCGAGATCGACCCCTGCGTCACAACCATGGAGCATCTCTCCACCTTGCGACGACTCGGATTCAACCGTCTGTCGATGGGGGTGCAGGACGTCAACCCTGCGGTGCAAGAAGCGGTCAAACGGATTCAGCCGCTGGAGCTGACTCGGGAGCACGTCGAGGAAGCGCGGCGCCTGGGCTTTTCGTCGGTCAATATCGATCTGATCTACGGTCTCCCGTTGCAGACCGAGCAGGGTTTCCGAGCGACGGTGCGAACCGTCATCGAGGAGCTCGCTCCCGATCGCGTGGCCTGCTTCTCCTACGCGCACGTCCCCTGGATCAAACCCCACCAGAAAGAGCTGGAAGCGGCCTCGATTCCCGGCGGGTGGGAAAAGTTCCGTCTGTTCCTGGCGGCGGCCGAGGAGTTCACGGCTGCCGGCTACCGTTTTGTCGGCTTCGATCACTTTGCACGCCCCGACGACGAACTCGCGCGGGCGATGGACGAGGACACGGTCCACCGCAACTTCATGGGTTATACCGTCATGCCCGCTTCCGACCAGGTCGGAGTCGGCGTCACCTCCATCGGCGATGTTGCCGGCGCCTACGTGGCCAACGACAGGAAGCTCGCCACCTACGAGCGCACGGTCGGGTCGGGCAGGTTGCCGGTCGAGCGCGGCGTTGTGCGGAGCTCTGAGGACGAGCTCCGGCGCTCCGTCATCAACCGCATCATTTGTGCGCTTTCCCTCGATTTCGCCTGGGTCGAATCGACGTTCGGAATCGATCCGCAGGATCACTTTTCCGATGCATTTGCCGATCTCGAACCGATGGCTGCGGACGGGCTGGTCGACGTCGATTCAAGCGGGCTCAGGGTCACGCCGACCGGACGCTTCTTCCTCCGCAATCTTTGCATGCCGTTTGACGCCTACCTCGCCACCCCTGGCGACCGTCCGGTCTACTCACGAACCGTATAGCCCTGCGACATTCTCAGGTACCGACTCGGGCTATACTTTTTCTGTGCCCAGAACCGAATCCTTCCGCCACATCCCTGATGTCGTCGTCCTTGCGGCCGCCATGGGCGGTGCCGCCCTGCTCTGGTTCTACCGGGATGTGATGTCCGCCGACATCGCCCTTCGACTGCTGCTGACGACGGCATGGCTGACCCTCTGGACGTTCGCGACATTCGGGGCCGGCGCTCCAGTCGTTCGGCGGATCATGCGCAGCGACAGAGTCCCGATGGTCGATCTCCCCATCGTCCTTCTGACCGGCGCAGGCGTTCTGGCAACACTCTCGGCATTTCTCGCTCTCACCGGGATCTTCCACCCGACGGTGTTGATCGTCATCCTGCTGGTCGCGATGTCCGTGGGCCTTCGCGAGGTCTGGAAGCGACGCCTCGATCTGCCAAACATCGCAGGGTTCATCCCGACGGTTGGATGGCTGGTGATCGTGGTGACGGCGTCTCTGCTTCCGGTGCTCACCGCACCGCCGGTGATGTATGACGCGCTCAACTACCACCTCGCCTTTCCCGGCCACTGGCTGCAGGCGGGACACTTCGTGGAATTCCCTCGACACGGCTTCTCGTACTACCCCTCGTCGTACGGGATGCTCTACAGCTATGCGCTGGCCGCAATCGGTCCGTGGGCGGCCACTGCAATTCACTACTGGTTCGGCGTTATGGCCACTCTGACCGCCGCCGGCCTCGGTCTCCGTCTCGGAGGACCGAAGACGGCTGCCTGGGCAGCGGCCTGTTTCGGTCTCACGCCGGCGGTTCTCGAAGTTTCGACGTATGCGACCGCCGACCTCGCCGTCGCGGCGTGGGGCGGCGCAGCGTTCAGCGCTCTCTTTGTAGTGTCAGGTGGGCGTCCGTCGAGTCGTCACCTGGCCCTGTCTGGCTTTCTGCTCGGGTGCGCGCTGGCGGCAAAGTACCTCGCGATCGCCGTCGTCTTTTTGCCCCTGGTGGTGGTTGTCAGTGTGTTGATCGTGACCTATCGTGCACCCCTTACCTTACGGATGGTCGCTGTCGCTGTCGCTGCCACGTCGCTGCCTCTCCTGCCGTGGCTGGTGAGAAATCTGTTGTGGACCGGGAATCCTCTTTATCCCTATCTGCAGGGGCTACTCGGTGGGCCCCAAACAGAGATGAGTGTCGGTGTCCACATGGCGCAGATCGGCGGGACCGAACCGGGCACTTTGACGTGGTTTGTGCAGTCGATCGGCGCTCTCGGCTATCGAACCCTCGAACCTCTCGGCCAGGGCGGCCTTCTCCATATCCTCCCGGATCAGTTCCTTATCCATGCGGTTGATAATTGTTGGTGGCCTCGCCTTTAATCCATTGGTACCATAGGTATAATTCAATAGTGCAATCCGGATCCCATTCTTGGAAAACACCAGGGGATAGGACAGCTCTCTGGTTTCTGGTCCGGTAAAG